>Ga0209575_10000105_pt1 | contig 96621 bp, 87 predicted proteins | sample Medcelwee11metaG_FD_187172 | JGI IMG/M metagenome (GOLD analysis project Ga0209575, IMG submission 187172) | Freshwater pond sediment microbial communities from the University of Edinburgh, under environmental carbon perturbations - Medium... | ecosystem: Environmental > Aquatic > Freshwater >... | reverse complement strand
CAGCAGGTCAAATAACTATCCCAATGGCATTAATTGTGTTTCAATATCTAATTAACCGAACTACAAGAAAGGTGTATCGTAAGTGCATACACCTGGGATGCTACTGCCTTCCCCTCCGGAATTTTTAATTCCAAAAGGGGAAATCAAGCCCGGTTGTGCTATTGCATGACCGGGCTTTCATATTGTCAAAACTTCTACCCCTTCTTTTGTTACCACTATCGTGTTTTCATAATGCGCGCTAAGCTGACCATCGGCAGTCAAAAATACCCAACCATCCGAACCAATTTTATTTTTATAAGTACCGGCATTTATCATTGGTTCCAACGCCAAGGTCATACCAGTCAGTAATTGCAAATCCGGCATTGAGCCATCATAAAAATTAGGAATTTGCGGATCTTCGTGTAAATTCTTACCAATTCCGTGCCCTACTAAATTACGCACTATTGAGTAAGGTGTTTGCTTGATGTATCTATCAACAGCTTTGGAATAATCACTCAGCATGGATTTTGTTTTTATGGATTTTACACCCACCCAAAAGCATTGTTCGGTAGCTGCAATTAATTCTTGTGCTACCGAACTTATTTTACCTACCGGAAAAGTTCGAGCCATATCCACAAAATAACCTTGATAGCACATTCCAATGTCTATTTTTAGAATATCCCCATTTTTTAAAAATACATCCGACCGCGGAATCCCGTGCACAATCTCATTATTAATCGAAGAACAAATTGTGGCCGGAAATGGATTATTTTTTTCACCATAACCCTTAAAAGCTGGAATTCCGCCACTAGCAAAAACCAGCTCTTCAGCTAGTTTGTCTAAATCATACGTACTGACTCCCGATCGTGTTTCTTTTCCAAGTTCTACCATGATGGCATGCAATTTTTTGCCAGCTTCACGCATAATCGCTATTTCATTTTCCGTTTTTGGCATAATTTCATCCATTGACTTTTTCCATTTTTTTTATAATTTCATTGCTAACCTCATTGATTGTTCCCTTTCCATCAACTTCTATTAATAAACCTTTTTTTCTATAATGCTCTATCACTGGGATGGTTATAGCATAAAAAGTATCCAATCTTTTTTTAATTCCTTCCAGTGTATCATCAGTTCTTTGAATTATTTTACCACCACACGCAAAGCAAGGAATTGATGGCGATTCGATATCCTTGCCTAAAACAAAATGCCTTTTACATGAACTGCAAGCATAGCGCTTAATTATCCTGGCTACTGATTCATCGTATGGCAAATTGATATATAAAACCATATCCACCTTTCGCCCAATATTTTTTAACATATCTTCAACTCCCGCTATCTGACCGGAGGTTCTGGGTGCACTATCAATTATAATGCCTTTTTCTTGAGATACTTTTTCTATGTGAAATCTAAGCACATCTAGTGTTACCTCATCTGGCACTAAATCTTTTCTATTGTTAATTTCACGAATATTGCGACCTAATTCGTTATCCACCAACGCCATATCTCGAAAAATCTGTCCGGTTTCTATATGAACCAAATTAAATTTTTCCGCTAAAATATCAGCCTGAGTCCCCTTGCCACTGCCTTGTGGTCCAAATACAAGTAAATTCATTATCGAAAAATAAATTAAAATTCAAATAAAATAAAAAATCTAAAATCCCTCATAATCACGCATCACCAATTGTCCCTCTATCTGCTTAATAGTTTCGATTACAACCGAAACAACGATTAAGATACTGGTTCCACCAATTGTCAGTGCATTAATACCGGTAAAACCCTGTACTACCAAAGGCAATACTGCGATAATACCTAAAAAAGATGCTCCAGCCAAAGTTATCCGATTCATTATCTTGTGTAAAAGATCCGAAGTAGCTTTTCCTGGTCGAGTTCCTGGCACATAGCCACCTTGTTTTTGCAAATTTTCCGCAATCTTATTCGGATCGAAAACGACTGCCGTATAAAAATAAGTAAACAATACCACTAAAACAAAATAAGCCACTCCATAAAAAACTTGATTTTGAAATAAATTATTGACTCCATTGGCTATTTTGACAACGGTTTCATTATCAACTCTAGCCAGAAAAGTCGCCACCATCCCGGGAAAGAGCATTATAGAAACGGCAAAAATTATAGGAATTACTCCGGCTTGATTTACTCGCAACGGCAAATGAGTATTAGATCCGCCAATGGTCTTGTTGCCACGAATTCTTTTGGCATAAGAAATTGAAATATTTCTTTGTCCCTCCGTCACCAATACTACGCCAGCTACTGTAATTAAAGAAACTGCTAGGATTAACAAATATGTAAAAAATAGCTCAGAGTTAAATGTTAAGAATAATTGAGAAACAGTACTTGGCAGACTAGCTACAATTCCGGCAAATATCAAAAAGGATACTCCATTACCAATGCCCTTTTCAGTTATTAATTCTCCCAACCACATCAAAAATATAGTGCCGGCAGTAGCGATGATAATGATAGCGGTCATCTGAAATTTATCCAAAGACATAAAAACATTTTGCGATTTAAGCAAAGAAATCATAGCGGAAGTTTGTAAAACCGACAACGGAACCGCCAGCCACCTGGTCCACATATTAAATTTCTGTCGACCAGCCTCTCCTTCTTCCTTATATAATTGCTCTAATTTCGGAACAATCATTGTCATTAGTTGCATTATAATAGAAGCGGTAATATACGGACCAACACCCAAAAGAACAATGGATATATTAGAAAGTCCTCCTCCAGAAAAAACATTCAAAAGACCCAAGAATTGGTTTCCCTCAAAAAGCTGTTTTAATTGTTCATTATTAACCCAGGGAAGGGGTATATTGGCGGCTATCCGAAAAACGACTAATACTGCGATTATAAAAAGTATCTTATTGCGAAGCTCTTTGATTTTTAATATTTGTGATATTTTTTCCAACATAAACCAGCTTTTGAATTCTTAGTTTTTTAGATTCACCGCTGTCAAACAAGCTTTTGACTTTCAAAATTACGAAAAATCAACTCCCAAAAAAACAAGCCTGTTTATTTTATTTCTCCACCTGCTTTTATGATAGCATCTTTAGCAGATTTTGACAGAAGAATGTTTTTTTCAATAATAAGTTTTCTGGAAAGTTTGCCGTTGGAAAGTATTTTTATCTCGTTGGCTTGATAGTTTTTATCAACCAAACCTTGCGCGATTAAACTTTCTCGATTTATGATTTCACCATCTTTGAATTTATTTTCCAAATTTTCTAATTTCACGATGGCTTTTTTAGCATGCAACGATTTAAAACCTCGAACTTTTTTCATTCTTTCAACTAAAGATGATCGTCCTCCCTCAAAAAGTGGATCCATTGATCCGCCACTTCTAGCTTTCTGACCCTTATTTCCTTTTCCAGAATAAGTTCCTCTTTTTCCGCCTCGACCAATAGTTTTTTTGGCTTTTCTTTTTTTAGTTTTTAATTCGTGAATTTGCATAATTATTCAATAATCAATGATTTAGAATCAATGATTTAAAAAACTTAATTCTTACTTATTTTCATTAATAGCAACTTTCGGATCCTTTAATTCTCGCAATGCTTCAATTGTAGTTCTGGCAACATTTAATTTATTTGATGAACCTAAAGACTTAGAGATAATATCTCGAATTCCAGCTAAATCAACTACTGCACGAACTGCTCCTCCGGCAATAATTCCTCGTCCTTCCTTGGCTGGTTTAAGCAAAACTTTAGCACTGCCAACTTTTTTAGTAACATCATGAGGGATAGTATTTCCTTGCAATTTAACTGTTAACATGTTTTTCTTGGCATCATTAAAAGCCTTTTGAATTGAATCCGAAACGTCAGTGCCCTTTGCGACACCAACACCAACTCTTCCTTTGCGATCACCAATCACTAGAGTGGCTCGAAATCTAAATCTTCGTCCACCTTTAACCACACGAGTAACTCGAGCTAAATCCAAAAGTTTCTGTTCAAATTCCGGCTTTTCTCGTTTCTTGTTTTTCTTATTGTTCTTGTTGAACATATGCTATAATTTTTATCCTAATTATATCTTAAAAATGAATTTATTAAAATTCCAAACCGCCTTCTCTGGCTCCATCAGCCAAAGCTTTAACTTTGCCGTGATAATTATATCCACCTCGATCGAAAACAATTTTTGATATTCCTAATTCCTTAGTTTTTTTGGCAATAACTTTTCCGATCTCTTTGGCTCCCTCAACATTATTTTTTGCCTTAGCTACATTTTTAATATTTGCCTCAGCTAATGTTACTCCTTTTTCATCATTGATTAGCTGCGCATAAACATTTGTCAAGCTCTTAAAAATAGCCAGTCGGGGTCTCTCGGCTGTGCCGGAAACTTTTGATCTGACTCTTCTTCTTCTTTTGAGCCGTAACTCCTTTTTATCTATTTTCTTCATATTTAAATTTATTTAACAAAATTAGTTCTTCTCAATTAAGCGGCCGATCTTTTTCCTTCTTTTCTACGAACAAACTCTCCGACATATTTAAATCCTTTTCCTTTATATGGTTCTACTGGTTTTAATTTTTTGATATTAGCAGCAAATTGTCCCACTGCGTGTTTGTCTATTCCAGCCACAGTCAAAATATTGCCTTCAATTTTAACATCCAAACCATCTATCACCTCAACTTCCACTGGATGAGAAAATCCTAAAGCTAAATTAATCTTTTTTCCAGCTAAAGACATTCTAAAACCAACACCGTTTAATTCAAGCTGTTTCTGGAAACCTTGCGTTACTCCAATAATTGAATTTTCAACCATTCTGGCAGTTGTTCCCCAGATAGCTGGAGCTTCTTTTGAATTTCCTATTTTTTCAACCACAACACCCTCCTCGGAAATAACCACTTTAACTTCTTTTTTAAATTCAAAAGAAAGCACGCCCTTGGATCCCTTGACTGAAACGGTATTGTCTTTAATTTCAATAGTCACGCCACTTGGTATGATTATTGGTCTTTTTCCTAATCTACTCATAATATTAAACTGTTACATACAACTTACAACTAATCATTCTATTCCGAAATATTTCAATTTATATTTTATTGTTAGTTGTTAGCTGTTAGTTGTTAGTTATTTTCTTACCAAACTTCACAAATAATTTCGCCACCCAATCCTTTTCTTCTTGCGTCATCACCAGTCATAACTCCACGAGAAGTGGAAACAACTGAAATGCCATATCCATTTTTAACTGACTTTATCTCACTCTTTTTAACATATATCCGTTGACCCTCTTTGCTGACCCTCTTGATTCCTCTAATTGCTGGGGCTTTTCTGTTATTAGAAATATTTTCATACTTAAGCTGAATCTTTACTTTCGAAGTAATGTCCTCACCTTCTTTAATAACAGATTCTATGAAATTTTTCTCTTCTAAAATTTTAGCAATAGCTAATTTTAATTTAGAAAATGGCATTTCCACCTCCTTGTGTCCCGCCATCTGGGCGTTTCTTATTCTAGTAAGCATGTCGCTGATTGTATCTAACATACGCTTTTATTGTGAATTCAAAATTAAATCAATTATCAAATTTAGTCTGGATTTACCAGCTACTCTTTTTTACTCCTGGTATCTCTCCTTTACTAGCAAGCTCGCGAAAACATATTCTGCAAATTTCAAACTTTCGCAAATATCCATGTTTTCTTCCACATCTCCAGCACCTTCTCACAATTCTTGTTGAGAATTTTGGCGTTTTCAATGCTCTGACTTGTGTTGATGTTTTTGCCATATTATATAATCTATTACTTTATATTTAATTCTTTTTCAATGGAAATCCTAATAATCTATAAAACTCCAATCCTTCCTCTTTATTTTTAGCGGTAGCTGTTACTGTTACTTGCATTCCAAATATCGTTTTAGCTGTTTCAGGTGAAATTTCCGGAAAAATCAACTGCTCTTTTATTCCTATATTCAAATTACCACTCGCGTCAACCGCAGACATTGGAATTCCTTGAAAATCCTTAGTGCGGGAAAGGGCTGAATTTATCAATCTGTCAATAAAAGACCACATTCTTTTTCCTCTTAGCGTAACTTTTACCCCAATTTCCATTCCCTGCCTGGTTTTAAATCCAGCAATCGCTTTTTTGGCTTTAGTTTTTACTGGACGTTGACCAGTAATTTTCATAACCGAATCAAAAACTTCCTGGGCTCTATCACCCTCTTTTCCCAATTTTCCAGTTCCAACATTAACAACGACCTTTAAAACTCGTGGAACTGCCATTACATTGCCATAACCAAATTTCTTTTCCATTCCAGGAATAACAGTTTCTATATATTTTTCTTTCGTTGTAACAACTTTCATATTGGTATATTTTATAATTCAATCTGATTAAAATTCTTTTTTACATTTCTTACAAATCCTAAGTTTATCTGCACCCTTAATGGAATAACCGACTCGTGTATTTTTTCCACAATTAGGGCAGACTACCATAGCATTAGAAGCATCAAAAGGTGCAGCTACTTCAATAATCTGTCCTTTTTCACCCTCTCTTTTAGGTTTAGAATGTTTCTTAATCACGTTGACATTTTCAACTATGATTTTACCCAAAGAAGGCACTACTCGGACAACTTTGCCTTTCTTTCCTTTGCTTTTTCCAGCAATAACCTGAATTTGATCTCCTTTTTTAATTCTCATATATTTTAACTTATCACTAATAGCTCATTATTTAAAATAAAACGCTCTTATTTTTTATTTTTATTATTGATTATTAGTTATCAAATTTTTATAATACTTCCGGCGCTAAAGAAACTATTTTGCTATAACCTTTCTCTCTAAGTTCCCTGGCAACCGGTCCAAATATACGAGTACCCTTCGGTTCTTGCCCATCCACTATCACAGCAGCATTTTCATCAAATTTTATATATGAACCATCTTTTCTTCTTAAAGACTTGGCTTGTCTTACTATAACCGCTTTAACCTTATCACCTTTTTTAACCATTCCTCTTGGCTCAGCTGATTTAACGGAAGCTACGATAATATCACCAACTGCAGCATAACGCCTTCTGGTTCCTCCCAGTACCTTGAAACATTCAATGACTTTGGCGCCTGAATTATCAGCAACTTTTAATTTTGTCTCTGCTTGAATCATATATATTCTTAAAACATGAAACGCTTAACCTGAAATTTTATAATTGTTATGCGTTATACGTTATGCTTTATGCTTTTATAAAACTTTATGTGATTTATCTTTACTAATTGGCTTGCACTCGATAAATTCAACTTTATCCCCTTTCTTGAATTTATTTTCTTCATCATGAACCTTATATTTCTTGGTTGATTTATATTTTTTTAGATATTTAGGATGAGTTTTAAGAGTATCAATTGCAACAACAATCGTCTTGTCCATGGCATCACTAACAACCACACCCTTTTTAATTTTTTTAATGCCTTTTTCCATGCTGGTTAACTTTATAATTAAAATTATTCTTTATCTTCTCCTAATTGTTTCAAAACGGTTAACGCTCTAGCAATTTCTTTTCTTATGGTACGATATTCCCTGTGGTTCTTAAACTGCTTAGCTGCAATGTCAAACCGAAGCTTGATAGCCAAAGCTCTTTTTTCTTCGATAAACTTTTTAAGTTCATCTTTATTCATATCTCTAATTTCACCTATTTTCATATTTTTCCCTATTATACTAAATGACTAATTTACAATCTAGAATTATACTTTTTTATTTTTGCCTAATGACAAACTTAGTCTTAACACAAAGTTTATGTGATGCCAACCGCATAGCTTCTCGCGCCACACTTTCCACTATACCATCCATCTCAAAAAGAACTCGACCCTGCTTTGTTTTTGCCACAAAATGATCTACGCTCCCTTTTCCTTTACCCATCGGCACTTCACTCCCTTTTTTGGTCATTGGCTTATCTGGAAAAATTCTTATCCAAATTTTTCCACCTCTTTTTACATATCTGGTCATTGCACGACGAGCAGCTTCAATTTGTCTAGATGAAATCAATCCAGCAGTAACTGCTTGCAAGCCAAAGCTACCAAAACTCACAGTATTGCCTTTAGTGGCAATTCCTTTAATAGCTCCACCTCGATGAATTTTTCTATGTTTTACTTTTTTTGGCATCAACATATTTTTCTCTACAAAATACGAATTGTACAACTGTACGAACCGCATTTCACTATATATTCGTTTATCTTATATACGATCTGATTTTTCTTATTTTTTAAATTTACACCTTTATTCTCTATTGCTTATCCGAATATTTCACCTTTATACAACCAGACTTTAACTCCAATAGCTCCATAGGTAGTAAAAGCTGTGGCTCTAGCAAAATCTATGTCAGCTCTCAGAGTATGCAAAGGAACAGTTCCTCTGGATAACCACTCCCTTCTGGACATTTCTGCTCCACCTAATCTTCCAGAAACTTCTATCTTTACTCCTTTAATATTTTTATTTTTTTCTACCTGATCAAGCATGGATTTCAAAACTCGTCTAAAAGGGATTCTTTTTTCCAGCTGTTCGGCTACGTTTTGAGCCACTAGCATTGCATTTTCTTCGAATTGTTTAACTTCCTGAATTTCAATCTTAAGATCAACTTTCTTATTAGCAAAAAATTTATCCTTTATAGCATTGCTAATATCTTCAATTCCAGAACCACCTCTACCGATAAGAACGCCTGGTCGAGATGTTTTTATTACAACCTTAATAGTATTAGCTGATCTTTCCAGTCCAACTTCAGCGATTGAAGCAGTTTTCCAACGCTTTGAAACCAATTCGCGTATTTCTATATCCTGTCTTAAATTTTTCGCATATCCCCTACTAGAAAACCATTTTGATTTCCAAGTAGTTGTTATTCCTAGTCTAAGTCCAGTTGGATTAACTTTCTTTCCCATATAATGCTAGTTATTTATCCTAATTATATTATCTTGATCTTATTTTAATTACATTAATTCCAGTGTTACTAAACCGATTTTCGTTGAAAAACTTTTTTAGAAAATCCTCCCTTTGAACCCTTAGCTGAAACTTTTTTTGCAGAAATTTTCTTAACAACCAATGCATTCTTCTCATTTTTCAATTCAGTTGTTTCTTCAGATTCAGTTTTTTCAGTTAAATCTTCTTTTTTTATTTTCTTACTTTTTTTTACTTTGCTCTTCCTGCCAATTCCTTCAATCTTTTCTTCCAATACCATAAATATATTAGAGGTCCTTTTCATCAAAGGCGTAGCTCTTCCATGAGCACGTGGCAACCATCTCTTTAGAGTTGAACCCTCTCCAACTTGAACATCTGAAATAAACAAATTATTCATATCTAAGCCAAAATTATTCTCCGCATTCGCAATTGCGCTCTTTAATAACTTTGCCACATCACGACTAGATCCTTTTATTGCGTGAGAAAGTTGGACTAGAGCATTTTCAACTTCCATTCCCTTGATAAGATTAGTTACTAACCTAACTTTTCTTGGAGATATTCTTAAATTTTTGAGTGTTGCTTTTACTTTCATATAATTTATCCTATCTTTGCTAATCCGCCTTTCGGCGCATATTGCTAATTATTTCCAATTTTTCTCTACTTACTTGTGTCAACTTTTTTATTTTTTCTTTTTAGCAGGTTCAGCTTTGGAAGCTTTAGCAGCTTCTTGGGCTTTCTGCTTGGCAGCAGTTTCCAACTCTTTCTGCATCTTTCCTCCATGCCGATTAAATGTTCTAGTTGGAGAAAATTCTCCCAACTTATGACCCACCATTTCTTCAGTTACATAAACTGATAAAAATTTACTTCCATTGTGAACATCGAACGTATATCCAATCATTTCAGGAGAAATCGTGCAAGCCCTAGACCAAGTCTTAATTTTTTGTCCCGGCTTAGCATTCTTAACTTTTTTCAATATTCTTTCATCAACGTATGGTCCTTTTTTTAGACTTCTAGCCATTTACTCATGTCCCGTATCTCATATCCCGTATCCTTAGAGGCTATGGGCTATGGGCTATGGGTTTTTATACTTACTTATTTTTTCTTAGTTCTTCTTTTTACTATAAACTTATCGCTATATTTAGTCTTTTTCCTGGTCTTCTTACCGAGTGCGATCTTCCCCCAAGGTGTCTTAGGATAACGAAGTCCCACTCCTTGTCGACCCTCTCCTCCTCCATGCGGATGATCAACTGGATTCATAGCGCTTCCCCTAACTGCCGGCCTTTTTCCTTTCCAGCGATTTCTACCAGCTTTTCCTATCTTCTCAGCTCCGTGTTCAAAATTACTGACTTGTCCTATTGTCGCAAAACATTCACCACTTATTAATCTTATTTCACTAGATGATAATTTAACCTGAGCCATTTTTCCATCAACCGCCATTAATATAGCTCCACTGCCAGCACTTCTTACAATCTGACCACCTTTTCCAGCTACCATTTCTATATTGGAAATTATAGTTCCTGATGGTATATTCTTAAGCTTAGTTCGATTGCCTTTTTTTACTTCAGCATTTTCAGAAGAAACAATCACAACATCTTTTTTCATTCCATCGCTAGCCAAAACGTATCTTTTTTCTCCATCAACATAACTAACTAAAGCAATAAGGGCACTTCTATTTGGATCTTTTTCTATTGCCACTATTTTTCCAGGAATATCCAACTTATCTTGCCTGAAATCAACTAATCGATATCTTCTCTTATGAGCTCCTCCCTTATGTCGCACTGCAATTTTTCCATTAGCACGACCGGCTTTTTGTGAAAGCTTTGCCAAAAGTTTTTTCTCCGGCTTCTTGTCAGTAAGATCGTCCGGTTTAACTATGGACATATTTCTTCTTCCTGCGGTATTTCGTTTATAAACTTTAATTGCCATATAATTCGTAATTCATGAAACGCGTAGCGTGAAACGTTATGCGTTGCGTATTATGCTTTTATGCTCCTTGAAATAATTCTATTGTGTCTCCTTTTTTCAATGTCAATATCGCTTTCTTAATGCCTGATTTTATTCCTTTGCGTCGTCCGAAATATTTAACTTTAGATTGAATATTTACAATAGCCATTTTTTCTACTTTCACCTTATAAATACCTTCAATCGCATTCTTAATTTCTGTTTTTGATGCATTTTTAGCAACCTTGAAAACATATTTATCAACACTCATCATGGCATGGGTTTTCTCGGTTATCCAAGGCTCTACTAAAACATTATAGGCAACCTTAACGTTTTTCGTATTTAAAACCGTCTTGGCTTTTTTTGTCTTAACTGCGCCATCTTTTTTTGACCCACTTTTATTCTCGTGTTCTTCTGTGACCACTGAGTCTGATTTTTCTTTACTAAACAATGCCATATATTTTTTTATCCTAATTATATCTGAAAAATTTCATATTCTAATTATTTTAAACGATGTTTTTCGTTTGTATGTATTCAATTGACGATTTGCTCAAAATTAAGGTTTTATTATTTAACAAATCATACACATTCAAATTCTTTACTAAAACATTTTTCACATTAACTATATTTCTGGAGTATACTCGCACATCCCTTTCTTCATCAGCAAAACCAATTAACGCTTTACCGCTTACTTTCAAATTATTCAAAGCCTTGGCAAACTCTTTGGTCTTTTTTTCTTTAATATTCAAATCACTAACCACTATCAATTCCTGTTTTCTTATTTTTTCACTCAAAGCTATTAAAACAGCTTTTTGTTTCATTTTTTTGTTGATATTCTTAGAAAAATTTCTATCACTAGTTGGACCGAAGGCTACTCCTCCTTTTCTCCAAACTGGGTTTCTTCTCTCTCCAACTCTGGCGTTTCCAGTTCCTTTTTGTCGCCAAGGCTTAATACCTGAACCAGATCTTTCTGACCGATCTTTGGTATGAGCTATAGCCACTCGCATATTTGAAGCTATTGCAACATAGGCCTGATGCAACAAATCATCATTGGAAGGTAGCGCAAAAATCAAATCATTTAATTCAATATCTTCTACTTTTTCTCCTGTTAAATTGTGGACTGAAATCTTCATAAGTTTTTTCAATTATTCAAAATATTCCAACTGCCCGATTCGGACACTACATATAAATTCAACTTTATCCTCTTATTTCAACTATCCTGCCAGCCACTCCCGGAACTGCACCTTTTACTCCTAAAATATTATTTTCTTTATCAATATAAGCTATTTTTATATTCAATGAACTCGCTCTTGTTCCACCCATTCTACCTGCCATTCTTTTTCCTTTGATAACATGTTGTGGCTGCTGAGCACCAATAGAACCTGGGGCACGATGATCATGTTTGTGACCATGTGTCTTAGGGGCTCCTTTAAAACCATGTCGTTTAACAACACCCTGAAAGCCCTTTGCCTTGGTAATGCCACTTATCTTAACTTTATCACCAACAGCAAAAGAATCCAATGCCACCACATCACCAATTTTTATATCAGATGACTCTTTTATTCTAAATTCCTTTTTAAAAACTTTATTCTTTGTTTTAGGAACTTCCAATTGGACAGCCTCATATCCATTTTTTTCACTAGTTCGCAAACCAGAAACCTTATTTGATTCACACTCAATCAATGTAACATTCAATGCTCCAGCTTCCTTGTCGTATATCGTTGTCATTCCTAATTTTTTTCCGATTATAAATTTCATATGAGTAATTCTGATCAACTTCTTAATATTCTTTACTTACTAAAAAACCAGCCAACAAGCCAGTTTAAAACTCAATTAAGAGTATTCCGGCTAGTTGAGTATCCTTGAAAGCTCAAAGACTTTAACTAGTTCTGCTATATTTTTAAATGAATGTTATCTAACCAATCCTGATTACATTTTTATTTCTATATCAACGCCAGCTGGCAAATCAAGATTCGTAAGACTCTCAATTGTTTTTGGAGTTGGTTCCAATATATCTATCAGGCGCTTGTGCACTCTCATCTCATATTGATCCCTAGCGTCTTTATGAACAAATGTTGATTTATTCACAGTTACCTTGTGTATCTCAGTCGGCAACGGAACTGGACCGGTTATTGAAGCCCCGGTTCTTTCCGCGGTTTCTACGATTTTTCGTGCTGATTGATCAATAACCTTATTGTCATAAGCTTTGATCTTTATTCTTATTCGACTGGATTGCTCCTTTTCTGTTTTTTTCACTACCATCGATGTCAAAAAATTATTTAATTTATGAGTCCCTTTTTAAGCTAACATCTGCGGACAAAAGAATATCTTATGTCCGCAATGTTTTCTCAAAACTATTTGATAATTTTGGTTGTTACTCCTGCTCCAACAGTTCTACCTCCCTCACGAATAGCAAATCTCATTCCTTCTTCCATAGCTACCGGTGAAATAAGTTTGATGTTAAGTTTAATGGTATCTCCAGGCATAACCATTTCAGTTCCATCCGGAAGAATAACTTCTCCAGTAACATCCGTTGTTCGAATATAAAATTGAGGCTTATAACCTTTGAAGAACGGGGTATGTCTTCCACCCTCCTCTTTGCTTAATATGTAAACTTCTCCTTCAAATTCAGTATGTGGAGTAATTGAGCCGGGTTTAGCCAACACCTGACCTCTCTCTACGTCTTCTTTTTTAATTCCTCGAATTAAAAGTCCAGCATTATCCCCAGCCTGTCCTTTATCCAAAGATTTGTTAAACATTTCAATTCCAGTTACAACCGTTTTAGCAGTTGGTCGAAGACCGACAATTTCAACTTCTTCATTGATATTAACAATTCCTCTTTCAATTCTTCCGGTAACTACAGTTCCTCTTCCTTCAATTGAAAAAATGTCTTCAATTGGCATCAAAAATGGCTTATCAACATCGCGAATTGGCTCTGGAATTTGTTCATCCAAAGCTGCCACCAAATCAAGCACTGGTTTAGCCACCTCATCTTCAGCAGATGTAGCATCTAAAGCTTTTAATGCGCTACCTCGAACAACCTTGGCATTATCACCATCAAATTCATATTTAGAAAGAAGCTCTCTAACTTCTGCTTCTACTAATTCTACCAATTCAGGATCATCAACCATGTCAACTTTATTGATAAAAACTACAATCTGAGGAACACCTACTTGTCTAGCCAAAAGAATGTGCTCTCGAGTCTGTGGCATAGGACCATCAGTCGCACTAACTACTAAAATAGCTCCGTCCATTTGAGCAGCTCCAGTAATCATGTTTTTTATATAATCAGCATGTCCAGGACAATCAACATGAGCATAGTGCCTTGCTTCGGATTCATATTCACAATGCGCAGTAGCAATTGTTATTCCTCTTTCTTTTTCTTCCGGAGCATTATCAATCTCATCAACTTTTCTTGCCTTAGCAAAACCCTTAAGACTCAACACGTGCAAAAGAGCCGCGGTAAGAGTTGTTTTCCCATGATCAACATGTCCGATTGTTCCGACATTGACATGAGGTTTTGTTCGTACGTATTGTTCTGCTGCCATATTAATTTTTCACATCTATCGCAGATCATTTCATGCCCTGCGAAACGCGAATGATTTTATTTATTACTTATTTAACTATTTTTATATTATAGAACAATATAAAAAAATTTACAAATTTATTTTTCAAAAAATTAAGCACTTAATCATTTTACACGATATTTTTTTATTGTCAAGTGCATATTTCAACCTTTATAAAAACTATTTTCCTTTAGCCGCTATGGTTTCTGCCACATTTTTCGGAACTTCATTATAATGACCAAATTCCATTGAATAGCTAGCTCTTCCCTGTGTCATAGACCTAAGCTGAGTGGCATACCCAAACATCGAAGCTAATGGGATTTCCGCGTTTATTTCTTTTACACGAGCATTTCCCTCGCCCCTATCAGTAATATCCTTAATAATTCCGCGACGAGAATTCACATCCCCCACAACATCTCCCATAAATTGTTCCGGGCAAGTAACCTGAACTTTCATTATAGGTTCCAACAAGATTGGATTAGCTCTCTTGACAGCCTCCTGAAAAGCCATTGATCCAGCAATTTTAAATGCCGCCTCTGAAGAATCAACTTCATGAAAAGATCCGTCATACAAAGTAGCTTTAATATCCACCATTGGATAACCAGCAATAATTCCATTATTCATAGCTTCCTTAACTCCCTTGCCAACTGCCGGAATAAATTCTTGTGGAATAACTCCTCCTTTTATAGCATCTACAAATTCAAAGCCCTTGCCAACTTCATCTTGAGGCTCAACTTTAAGCCAACAGTGACCATATTGACCCCTTCCGCCAGATTGTTTAATGTATTTTCCTTCAGCTTCTGCCATTATCTTAATCGTTTCTCTATAAGCTACTTGTGGTTGTCCAACATTAGCTTCCACTTTAAATTCTCGCTTCATTCTGTCAATAATAATATCCAGATGCAATTCACCCATTCCAGATATAATGGTTTGTCCGCTTTCCTCATCAGTTCTTAATCTTAAAGTTGGATCTTCTTGTGCAAGTTTTCTTAAGGCTACTCCCATTTTTTCTTGATCAGCCTTAGTTTTTGGTTCCACTGCAATATCAATAACTGGTTCCGGAAAGGTTATTGACTCCAAAATAACCGGCTTTGCCTCATCACACAAAGTATCTCCAGTGGTAGTGTTTTTCATTCCGACTAAAGCCCCGATGCCACCGGCATATATATCCTGAATTTCTTCTCTGTGATTAGCGTGCATCTGCAAGATACGCCCAATTCGCTCTTTTTCTCCTTTTGTTGAATTTAAAACATAAGATCCGGCTTTTAATGTTCCGGAATATACTCGAAAAAAAGTAAGTTGTCCCACAAATGGATCAGTAGCCACTTTAAATGCCAAAGCAGAAAAAGGCTCTTCATCAGAAGCATTTCTTAATAATTCAGCTCCATTTTTTGGATCAAGTCCAACTACAGCTGGAATATCAACTGGTGAAGGTAAGTAATCAATTACTGCATCCAAAACTAACTGTACACCCTTATTTCTAAGTGCTGTACCAGTAAATACAGGAATAAGCGTTGTTTCAATAACACCCTTTCTCAAGACTGACTTAAGCTCTTCTATGCTAATTTCTTCTCCTCCTAAATATTTTTCAGTCAATGAATCATCTAATTCAGCTATTTTTTCAATCATCTTTTCTCGCCATTGAGTAGCCTTGGCTAATAAATCAGCTGGTATTTCTCCTTCAACCACTATCTCGCCCATTGGTCCATCAAAAGTATACGCTTTCATTTTCATCAAATCAATAACTCCAGAAAATTCCCCTCGTTCTCCGATTGGCAATTGAACAGCCACTGCGTTTGGGGTTAGCCTATTCCAAATTGAAGCTAGCGCGTTTTCAAAATTAGCGCCCTCCTTGTCGATTTTATTTATAAAACAAATTCTTGGAACATGATATTTTTCCGCTTGTCGCCAAACAGTTTCTGATTGAGGTTCAACACCTTCTTTTCCATCAAAAACAACTACTCCTCCATCCAATACTCTCAATGATCGCTCCACTTCAACTGTAAAATCAACGTGTCCGGGCGTATCAATAATATTTATTTGATGATCTTTCCAAAAACAAGTAGTAGCAGCAGAGGTTATCGTTATTCCTCGCTCTCTTTCCTGTTCCATCCAATCCATAGTTGCTTCTCCTTCATGCACTTCTCCAATCTTATGGCTAATACCCGTATAAAAAAGTACGCGCTCAGTAGTAGTTGTTTTTCCTGCGTCAATGTGGGCAATTATTCCGATATTTCTTAATTTATCGATTGATGTCTTTCGTGGCATTTCTTTGCTAACTATGAATTCATATTAAAAAAATATACAAATCCAATGAGTTTTTTTATTTATTACAAATATATACTTATCAGTTAAATAATTTTTCCTGCAACAAAATATGTGCATTAAAAAAATAAAACTTAGCTGAAAAATACGGGTTACGAAACTCGGAAAAAATTATTAACTACAGAAAATCATGTTATCAAACAGATTTAAGCGAAGTGAGCAAATGCCTTATTAGCATCAGCCATTCGATGAACATCTTCTCTCTTTTTCATTGCAGCCCCTATCTTATTAGAAGCGTCAATAAGTTCATCAGCCAATTTTTCTGACATAGCCTTGCCTTTTTTATTCTTACAAACTGCTAAAATCCAACGAATAGCCAAGGTTTGTCTTCTTTCTCCTAAAACTTGAACTGGCACCTGATAATTAGCACCACCCACTCTTTTTGATTTTAATTCTAAAAGAGGAGAAACATTTTTTATTGCTTGTTCAAAAACATTTAATCCACCTTTTTTAGTTCTTTCATGAATAACATCAAAAGCCCCGTACACAACCTTCTCTGCTGTACTTCGTTTGCCATTGTTCATTATCTGACCAATAAAACGACCAACTAAAAGATTACCGTATTTTGAATCCGCTTTCCAATGCTTTTCATATGTTCTTGATCTTCTTGCCATTTATTCTCACGTCCCGTATCTCGTATCCCGTATCCTTAAAAAGGTTTGGGTTATGAGTTATGGGCTTATTAACTTACTATATTATTCGGTCTTTGCCTTAGGTCGCTTAGCTCCATACTTGCTTCTGCCCCTGTTTCTGCCCTCAACTCCGGCTGTATCCAGGACTCCTCTTACTATATGATAACGTACCCCTGGAAGATCTTTTACCCTACCTCCTCTAATCATTACTATTGAGTGTTCTTGTAAATTGTGTCCCACTCCTGGAATATACGCGGTAACTTCCATGCCATTGGTTAATCTCACTCTGGCAATTTTTCGCAAAGCTGAGTTAGGTTTTTTAGGAGTAGTTGTTCCAACCTTTATACAAACACCTCTTTTATAAGGACTATTAGTATCCTTAGGTTTGTTTTTCAATGTATTAAAAACATAAGTCATAGCAGGCGACTTTGACTTTTTCTTTACTGAAATTCTGTTTCTCTTAACAAGCTGATTTATTGTAGGCATAATGTGAATTTAAATTTAATTTCTAATCTTATCGTATTCTTTTGCTAAAAAAATATTTAACAAAACAAATAAAAACCGTTGGCGATTTTCTTGCAACTCTTTCTAAAAAATCGCTCTTATTACAGCAAAATAATAATATATGACTTCTTAGAATATGTCAACAACGATAAATACATCTATTAGCTTAAGGCACTGATATTGTCTTTTAAAACAAAATGTCATAGGGTTAGGCCAAAAAATATATTCAACATGGTGTTTAAAAATATACCCAACGGTTCAGCTAAAAAAAATATAACAAAAAGCAGTAACATAAAACCAAATTGTTCCAATATGGCAATTGTTTCAGTTTTTAATGGAATAAAGGAAAAAAGTAATTTTGATCCATCTAGTGGAGGAATTGGAATAAGATTAAAAAATGCTAAAATAACATTCCAAAAAATAATCATCGTCAAAATAACAAAAAATATAGCTCCGACTGACCCGGAAATAACCTGAGCCAATCCCTCCCAATCCGCCATCTTAACTGAAGCGATAATACTGATTTTTAAAGTTGCCGGCAACATAATTAATTTAGCCAGAAAAACTGCCAATGTAGCAACGGCAATATTCGATCCTGGACCTCCCGCCGCCACCAAAGCTGGACCCCATTTTTGATTAGTTAAATTATAGGGATTATATGGAACTGGTTTAGCCCAACCAAAAGCAAAACGGAAACCCGTTAAAAAAAGCATCAAGAAAGGCAATGCCACAGAACCCCATGGATCTATGTGCTTGATTGGATTTAAATTGAGTCGACCAGCATATTTAGCCGTTAAATCTCCCAGGCGCAAAGCTACGTATCCATGGGCAACTTCATGGATTATAATTGAATACAAAAGTATAACAAAATAAAAAACAATTAAAACTATTTCATTTACCATTTTAATATAAAGAGCTCATATGAAATCGAAAGAATCAAAAAATATGTCATTCTGTTCATTTTCACATCACTCCTTTTTTAATACTTGTCAAAACTCATTTACTATGATAATATAAACTTTGTAATAAATCAAACTAACTATCCAACACTCCCATTCCATAATCTCTCTTGATTTTGGACTGTGAGATGAAAATTTATAATCATGAGCAGAGTATGTGAAATATGCAAAAGAGGCACAACTACTGGAAATTCTCGCAGTCACTCCAACATAGCATCCAAACGAAAATTCCAAATAAATTTGCAAACCAAAAAAATTAATGGCAAGAAAACAAAAGTTTGCACCAAATGCCTTAAAACTGAATCCAAATAAAAAAACATTCTTCCGAAAATAAAAAATGACTCGCTTTAAGCGAGTCATTTTTTATTTTCAACTGTATCAATTTTAAAACTAAAATAAAGTTTGTTTATTTTCAAAAGTCATTTTTCGATAAACTTCCCGGGTAGTTTCCACGTCTCTTTTGCAATATTCCAGAATATCCTTTATTTTTCCATTTTTATAAAATTCATACACCTGCGAACCATCAATGCCTTCTCCTTTAGGCGATGGAATATTAAACGCGAATGCCAGTGTCTCCAAGCCAATTGTACCCATTGACCATTTTGTCCATTCTCGCATCGTATCAAAAATTGGAAAATTTCGATACCGAGCAAAATTAAGTTCTACTGACGGCTTAATCCCCAAAACCATGGAACGCTGATAGATGAAACGTAAATCAAAATCCATCACATTGTGACCTACAAAAAGTCCGCAAGTTCGAGCTAAATCCCAAAATTGCCGTAAAGTTTCTTTTTCATTATTTTCATTATAAAAAACTTCTGTCGGTTGATTATCAACTGCATAACCAATACACAAAATGCGGCCAAAGGCCCCGTCAAAAACGGTTTTTCCAATAAATTCCTCCAGTGTTTCATTCTCCTTGCCCTTTTTTTCAAAAAGAATTTTTAGTTTCTCTAAACTTTCTTCCCCCGCCGGAATGGTTTCAATATCCAAAAATAATCTACGTGTCATATTAAAAAATTCAAATTTAAAATTTGATAATTAAAAAATTAAAATACTAACTTATTCTTGATAAAATTATAGCACATCTGATTTATAATTTTATCAACTGATTATATCGCGCTACATTATCATTAAAAGCCTTAACTTCTTTATTATAAGTTTTTATCAGATTTTCATAATCTAAAAGCATTTCATTATATTTTTGTGCTTGCTTATTGTATTTATCAATATCATTTTCTTTTAAATATTCATCCAGTTCCTTTTTTTTATCAGTAAGTGTCGATTCTTTTTTCGATATCTCCATTTTTAATTCCCTTATTGTAATTCTTGCCACTGCCAACTTTTTCTTCAAAGACGCTATCTCATCATTAACTCTGATTGTTTCAGCTATGCCTTTATATTGCTTTCCTTGTGTTTTTTGAAATATTTTTACATCAGTCAAGCTTAAATTATCACTATTTTGTGAATCATTTTCCTGAAAATAATCCAATTGTTCCATGCCAATAGCTTTCCCAACATCAGCCTTAAGTTCAGGAATTATCCCAATTTTATTACCCTCGCCAGTTGTTTCCACGAAACAATATCCACTTGAATAATTAGAATATTCTCGAGGACATTGAATTCCAACTGCCATATGATTCTCATTCTCAAAAACAAAAATCGCCGCACCATAACCCAATTTTCGAATTAACATCGTAGCCAGAAAACTTTTATCAGAACACACGCCACTGTTTTCAAACAAAACTTCGTAAGGATAATCCATGGTTTCATTACCAGTGCGAGCGGATATATTAGCCGCCTTCTTCTCATCATAAGGAATGGATTGAACGAATGTAACCACCAATTCAACCATTTCATCGTCTGAAAGTTTACTTTTCCTGCCCTGCTCGATTATTAAATCCAAAACTTCCATTATTGAATTATCTTTTTCATTTTCAGTCACAAACATTCCATAATATTCCTCTTCCCAATTTTCCGGTAATTGATCAAAATAAGAATAAGCCTTAGGTTGTGATTTATAAAACTGATAAATCGAAGTGTACAAAGTTTGCGAAATTTCATAAGACCGCCCTTGGTATTCCCACTGGTAAACCACCGGGCGAGCACCCTCCGCTATCGGGAAATTGTTAACGATATTATCCCTAACCTGAGAAAGTTGTTTTTTTAGATCTGCCGGCACATTTTTCAATGATTCCGATGAAAAATAACCAACGTTCACACTTTTAAAATACAACCCTGTCAAAATGACCGCCACTATCGCTGCCGATTTGAGAAATATAAAAAATAATCTACCAAATAAAATGTTTTTCATAAAAATATGTACGCCTTAAGTATATACTGAAAATAAAAAAATTAATATCAATTATAAAAAATTTAAAAATATTTTAAATATAAAAAAGGGGCTCTATGGTAGAACCCCCCCTCTCGCTTCAGGATGTTTGCCTGAGGAGAAGTTTTTTCTAAACCACCTCGTAAGTGGTTTAGATTTTTTTACGAAAAAATCTCAAGAAGCCCAAGTATCTGGTTAATGCCTTTCTTTTATTTTATTTTCCAGATTGACAATTATCGGGTCATGTCTGGTAATTCCGAGTTTTGAGGCAAGCACAGATATACCCGCCTCAATTTGTTCCCTCCTTTCAGATTTCATTTCGCGAAAATTAAGCTTACAAAGCTTATTATGAATCTTAACCATAACAAGACCAGCCATCTTATTGCTCGTTGAACTGGAGATTGCCCGTCTTGCCAATTCTCCATCACCCAAAATTATTGCTTGTTTTAAGTTTGCCATAATTAAATCCTTTCTCTGGGTTAGGTAAAAATTCTTTCCGCTATTCAATTTTCAAAAAACAAAAATCCCGACCTTTTTGCCGGGTTCCTTTTCACAAATCTTTTTCTAAATACTTATGAAATAGTGCCCGACAAAAATCCTCTCACCGCAATGAGTTTAATAAACGCGAGGATAAATTTTGTTGAGAAATTTTTCATATTGTTATTTTACACTACCATCATTAGTTGTCAATAGTTAAGTTATCCACAATATTCAATATTCTTATTTTAGTTATCTTTTAATTTTAAAAACCGCCCGAAAATAGGGCGATTTTTTTACTAACCAAATATCATTAAAAACTATTCCAAAATTCCATCCAAATTCACATCATAAAGCATAGCCTCTTGAATTGAACGATATTTAATAATTTCATTTTCATTAAACCAAATCTTAATTTCCCTTTCCGCTTCTTCCGGTTTATCGGAACAATGAATAAGATTGCGCACTGCTCGTCCATCTAAACCAGCCAAATCATAGGAATCCAAAGTTAAATCACCACGAATAGTTCCAACATCGGAAGAAAGCGGTTCCGTTCCGCCAACCAACTTAGTTACCACTCCCACTGCTTGATTACCTTCAATCACCATTGCCAATACTGGACCAGACGTCATAAAAGTTACCAATTGACCAATAATATCTCGTCCATATTCGATCGGATCTTTTTTGAGTTTTTCTCCTCTATCTTCAATTTGTTTAGCAATTTTAGCCCCTTTTTCCGCAAACCATTTTTCATCTTTATTGTAATGCAACCAACACTGCTCAGCTTTCGGTACTAAAAATTTCATCGCCGTAAATTTAAGACCGGTTCTTTCTATACGTGAAATAATTTCACCGATCATGGCCCGTTGAATTCCGTCCGGCTTAATAATCACAAAAGTTCTTTCTTTTTTTGGATGTTTTTCCATTTGTTTATAATTTTTATAAATTAAAATACTTATCCATAAGGACTTTTATAATCTTAACAAAAAAAAATTAATATGCAAATTAAATTTGCCAAAATAATCCTCAAATGCTATAAGATTAATTAGCAACTTGAAATCAACATCAAAAAAGGATCTCTTATGACAACTGTTGATATGGTACCAATGGTGCTTAAAATAGCTCCAAATAAGTCGTTTACGGCTTATAATGAAAATGTTTTGATGTCGTTTCAGTTAATATTTTCTCCCCAAACAATTTTTTATTTTTCCGATGACAAATCGATTGTTTGGTCGGATGAAAATAAACCGATAATTATCGAAAGACTTATTAATTTGAGCCTGCCGACTCCTTGTCGAATTTCAGGAGAATTAGAGTCTTTCCAAAATTGCCACATTTTAGTGGCAGAAATCCGGTTTTAAATCGAAAAAGTGGACGCGCTAAAAAGCGCCTGTCCACTTTTTTTTGAAAAATATAATATTTTTAATACTTAATCAATTGACATTCGATTTCTAGATTATCACAAACCCAGATTATATCTCCCAACATATCGGTTCGTAAAACATTAATCCCTTCTTTTTTCAGAATTTCCAGAATTTCCGGTGCCGGATGACCGTAGGAATTATTTTTTCCAACTGAAATAACTGCCTCGCGTGGATAAATTTTCGCCAAAAAATCTCTATTAGTAGAATATTTAGAACCATGATGAGCTATTTTTAAAATATCAGCAGAAATATCAATATCCCGCCCTAAGATTTCCACTTCTTTTTCACCAGGCAAGTCTCCTGTCAGTAAAAATTTAGTTTTTCCAGATTTTAAAATTGAAACTATACTAACGCTATTCGTATCATTTAAACTGTCAGTTATTGAATCGAATGGATAAATAATTTCCATTTCTGCGTTATTTGAAAAAAATATTTTAACGCCAAATCTTCCTTCAATAATTTCACATTCCTCTTTTGCGATATATTCGTTAAGCGTGCCAAAAACCTGAGAATCGCTTTTAAACTTAGTTTGAATAACCGTTTTTACATCATAATTCTTGAAAACATCAATAAAGCCACCTATATGATCTTGATCTGGGTGCGTTATCATAACCATTTCGATTTTTCTATCCCAAAAAGGAATGTGTTCACCAAGCTTTTCCAAAATAATCCGCCCACTTTTTCCACTATCGATAAGCAATTGATTATTTCCCTGCGAAATCAAAATTGCATCCCCTTGCCCGACGTCGAAAAATATAATTTTTAATTTTTGATTTTTTGAGAAATATAAAATACTCATTAAAACAAAAACAACTATTGCCAACAAAAATAAACCCCCGTAAATTAATTTTCGATTACGCATAAACCCCTAAATAAAACTTTGAATTAAAAAATATCACAACTAAAAATTCTTTGTATAAATTGCTGTATTTCTTCTAATAAAAAACACGCTTAAACCCAAAATAATATAATAAAAAACTACAAAAACCTCTTTAAAATAATCAATTTTTAAACTTGCCCAAGAAAATTCAGCCAAAAAGCTTATCATCTTTATTTCATAATATAGCGGAACATAAGCTAACCAAGCAAAAATGTTTAAATTTGGATCTAAAAAAAATCCAAAAAACGCCGCCAAAAAAGAAAGTAACATTGCCACGGGAATTACTGGTAAAATTAAAACGTTAGCCAAAAGCGAAATCAAAGAAACTGACTGAAAATTATAAGCTATCACCGGCCACACAAAAACCTGGACACAAATAGAGAAAAATATTATTTGCGAAATTCCGAAAAAATCATGTTGATGTAAGATTATTTTTTCCGCTAGCGGCGCCAGCAATACGATTCCTATTGTCGACAAAAAAGAAAGCTGAAAACCCACATCCCAACGCAAAAGCATCGGATTAAAAAATAACATAACGGCTCCCGCAAATAACACGGCATTTAACGAATTTGCCAACCGACCATTTTTCATCGCCCAAATCAACGTCACACCCATTATTCCAGCACGCAGTGCTGATATCGGAAAACTAATCATGCCGATAAAAATAAAAATTCCAAAAATAGCCGACCACAGCGCCTGTTTTCTCCAAAGCCCAAGAAATATCCCAAAAAGAACCAGATACTCCGCAATAATAGTGACATTATATCCTGAAACTGCCACAATATGCGTCATGCCAGTTCGCGAAAAAGCATCTTGCACATATTCCGACATCGCGTTCGTCACTCCAAAAAGCATGCCACTGGCCAATGCGGCCTCCGGCTGCGGAATGGAAGTTTTAATATTTTTATCCAAATAATTTTTAATTCCAATAATCGAAGCATAAATTCCTTTTTTTCCACTTTCGATTTTTTCAACAGTTGCTTTATCGCAAATATAAAAAATATTATCTTTAGCCAAATACGACCGATAATCAAAACTCTTATTGCGGTTTTCCGGAATTTTCAAAACACACTTGACGCTTATCTTATCACCATAGAAATATTCTGGATAAAGCGGGGCGTTTATTAATATTTTCTCTTTTTCATTTCCTAAACACGCAATTATTTTTTGATAACTTTCTTTATTCTCTGGTTCCTTAACAATAACTGCTTTTTCATCTATATTTTCTCCAACCAATTTCAAATCTTTATTTTTTTTCAAATCATATTGCAAAACTCCAATGCCCGCAATAAAGAATAAAACAAAAAAAGCGACTACTGCCACCGTTTTGTTTTTATAAAAGATAGTCAGTAGCGAGATTGCGAGCAACAACCCTGGGAAAATAAATACCGTAGCTATTTCAAAAAAAGAGCTCATGCCAACTCCACCGATAAAACTTATTGAAAGCCAATAAAATATTTTAGATCTATTCATAATATTTTAAAATCTTTCAATATCAACCATTTTTATTTTGGCGCTTTTCCCTCCGACAATGTTTATAGATGATTTGGCAATATTGAAATAATCCGCTAAAACTTTGATTAACATCTTATTGGCTTGCCCGTCTACCGGCGGTGCGGTAATTTTTACTTTATATTCCCCAGCAGAAATTTTAACTACTTCATTTTTGGCAGATCGCGGAGAAACTTTAACATAAATTCGCATAATTTAGTAAATTAAATATCAAATCATTGAAAATAAAAATATCTGCCAATTCTTAAGCCTCTCAATTAACTTAGCTCATCTCCTTATTCCAAATTTATCAAAATTTTTAGAAATATTTTTTTCTATTTTTTCCAAATTCACAGAATTAGTCCGTGTCTTTTCACTTAATTTGCAATCCAATATTTTTATATCACGATATTCTTGCAGATAGTAAGCTCTCGCTCCTTTTATCCACTTAACTATTTCATCAAAATCATCCTCTTCATGAATCCCCGGAACCACCGTTGTGCGAAATTCATAATCGACACCGCTGTTCATTATCAAACTAACACTAAGATTTATTCTTTCGATATCAACTTTTGTTCCAGTTGTTATGGAATATTTTTGCGGACTATTTTTTATATCCATCGCTATAAAATCCACTATTTTTTCAGCTAAAATTTTTCTTAAAATATCCGGTCGACTTCCATTGGAATCCAATTTCACCAAAAAACCCATTTTTTTTATTTTTTTTATAAAATCAATAATATCCGGCTGAATTGTTGGTTCACCGCCTGTTATACAAACACCCTCTAATTTGCCCTTTCTCTTTTTTAAAAATTCAAAAAATTTTTTTTCCAAATCATTTTCTGCTGGAAATTGTAAGGGCAACACTAATTCTGGATTATGACAAAATGGACAACAAAAAGAACATCCTACCGTAAAAACAGTCGTAGCAATTTTTCCCGGATAATCTATGAGGGTCAATTTCTGATAACCACCTAAGCGCATATCTAAATAAAGTTAAGATTAAAAAAAGACAGAAGGGCACCACTTCCATGAAAAATAGTGCCCCAATTTGATCTCACAAACATTCTTAACAAGAACCGCAAGTTAGTTGCTCCACTAAAAATTCCTTACGATCAGCAAACTCTGTTCGTTTCCCTTTGTTCCATTGCTTAACCGGACGAATATAGCCCACTACTCGCGAATATACTTCCGTAGACTGAAAATTACGTAAAACCGGATCAAGCTGATGACAAGCTTTGCATTTAACATAAATTTCACCACCGACCTTATAAGGCATATATTCCTCGTCTCTTTCAATTATTTTACCGCAATCATGACATTTGTATTGTTCCATTTTATTGCATCCTTTAAGTAATTAAAATAAATACTTTCAGGATTTTTTTTATTTTTTTAAAATATTTTTAATTGAGTAGCTAGCATACTCAAAATAATTTTTAATAACTCCAAAAAATAACTTATATTTTTTCAAGATCATTTTTTTCCTCACAACCAATCACAAACTCTTTTCGATCGCCAAATTCCGTTTTCTTTCCTTTATTCCATTGTTCTACTGGACGAATGTAACCCACCACTCGCGAATATACTTCTGTTTTTTGTTTCACTACACACTTCGGACAAGTATGAAATTCTCCCGCGATATAACCATGCACCGGACAAATACTAAAAGTCGGCGTAAGCGTAAAATAAGGTAAAGCGTAATTTTCAGCTATTTTCCTAACCAAACTTTTAACCCCTGAAATATCCCATAGTCTTTCGCCTAAAAATCCATGCAAAACTGTTCCGCCGGTGTACTTGGTTTGCAAGTTATCTTGCAAGTCAAGGGCTTCAAAAATATCATCCGTAAAATGCACTGGCAATTGTGAAGAGTTGGTATAATATGGGTCAGCGTTTTGTTCTCTGACGGCTATATTATTAGCAAAAACAATATCCTTAAATCTTCCCTGATCAATTCGTGCCAATCGATAAGCAGTTCCCTCGGCCGGCGTAGCTTCTAGATTATATAAATTTCCTGTTTTTTCCTGATAGCCAGTTATTCTTTCCCGCATATGAATCAATATTTCTTGAGCAAAAATTTGTCCATCCTTGGTTGTGATGTCTTTACCTATTAAATTTAATAAAGACTCATTAAGACCAACCAATCCGATGGTGGAAAAATGATTTGCCCAATATTGCCCGCGTCGCATTTTAATAGCGTCCAAATAAAATTTTGTATACGGATATAGTCCTTTTTCCGTCAAATTTTCTACTAACTTTCTTTTGGTTTCCAAACTATCCTTGGCTAAATCCATCAAATAATCAAGTTCCTTATAAAATTCTTTTTTATTCTTACTTTTATATCCAAGTCTAGGCATGTTTATGGTTACCACTCCGATAGAGCCGGTCAATGGATTTGCACCAAAAAGTCCACCCCCTCTTTTATGCAATTCTCGATTATCCAAACGCAATCGACAACACATACTGCGAGCATCATCTGGATCCATATCAGAATTAACAAAATTAGCAAAATAAGGTATTCCATATTTAGCCGTCATTTCCCAAATTGGATTAAATTTATCATCTTCCCAATCAAAATCCTTGCCAATATTGTAAGTTGGAATAGGAAAAGTAAAAATTCTTCCATTGGCATCACCTTCAGACATTACTTCAGCAAAGGCGCGATTAATCATATTCATTTCCTCTTGAAAATCTTTATATTTTTCTTTTTGAGGAATACCACCGATTATTACAGCTTCTTGGGCTAAATTTTTCGGACAAACAACATCCATGGTAATATTAGAAAAAGGCGTTTGAAATCCAACTCTAGTTGAAACATTCATATTAAAAACAAATGATTGAATTTCCTGTTTCACCTGTTCGAATGTTAATTTATCGTATCGAACTAAGGGAGCCAACAAGGTGTCAAAATTAGAAAATGCTTGCGCTCCCGCCACCTCTCCTTGCAATGTGTATATAAAATTAACCATCTGCCCTAAAGCTGAGCCAAAATGCTTAGCTGGCTTACAAGCAACTTTGCCAGAAACTCCGGTAAATCCGCGCCTCAGAAGATCTTGTAAGTCCCAACCGCAACAATAAGCTGCCACTAACTGCAAATCGTGGATATGAAAATCCCCACCCTCATGAGCCTCTCTGATTTCTTTAGTATAAACACGATTCATCCAATATTTAGAACTAACAATTGAAGATATGTAATTATTAAGTCCTTGCAAAGAATATGCCATATTAGCATTTTCTTTTACTTTCCAATCTATTTCCTGAATATATTTATCCACCAAACTAACTGCTTCATCTAGGGATTTTTCCGTTTCACGAATTTTTCTATGTTGTTCACGATAAAGAATATAAGCCTTGGCTGTTTCTTCAAAATCCAAAATCATTAAAACTTTTTCAACAGCATCCTGAACATCTTCAATTCCCGGAATATAGCCCTTTTCTTTTCCTCGACCCAACATCTGGGTAACCTTTTCAGCCACTAATTTAGCCTCTTTAACAGAACCTTCGTTAGTACTCGAAAAAGCTTTAACAACAGCTATTTCAATTTTTTTCTGATTAAAAGGAACTACACGACCGCTTCTTTTAACAACCTTTCGAATAATATTATTTAATTTTGTTTTATTAGACTGCTTGTTTTTATTGGTAATATTTTTTTTCACTAACACCAAATCAGTTTTTTTGATTTTTCTATCCTTCACTTTTTTTTCTTTTATTTGTTTCTTCATAACTTTATATTGCCGGAATTTAGCATTTTAATTAATTGCGGTTTTTAAAATTAAATAAAAAAAACTTGTCAGGTTTGGACTTTCTTTGATTTAAGATTATCCATTTCTTTTTGAAAACTCTCCATGTTTTTAAATGATTTATATACACTAGCAAATCGTATATAAGCCACCTCGTCCAATTCTTTCAATTTATCCAAAACCATTTTTCCTATTTCTTTACTTTTTATTTCATTGGATTCCCTTGATTGAATTTCATATTCAATATCACCGATGGCTTTTTGAATTTTATCTTCACTAACCGAACGTTTTTCTAAGGCTTTCCTGATTCCCATGGCAATTTTTTTCTTATCATATTCCTGTTTAGTTCCATCACGTTTCAAAACCGTTAATTTCATTATTTCCATTTCTTCATAAGTGCTAAAACGGGATTGACACTTTTCACATTCTCGACGCCGACGAATGGCCCGACCATCATTCGTATCACGAGAATCAATAACTCTAGTGTCATCATGCCCACAAAAAGGACAAATCATAATTTATTATTTATTTATTATTTATCAAAACCTACTTGACAACTTTTTAATTTTGCCTCTACTGATTTTTATGTTTTTATAATTTTTTATAACTTTTACACTATATATTGTGTTTGATGAGTCAATTATACCACAAGATGGTTGCTAAGCAAGTGGCTTAATCCAAGCCAAAATTCCAAGTTATCCACATATAAAAAAACAAGCATTTGCAACGCTTGTTTTATTACAATAGAAAAATCTGGGATTAACCCCAGATTTTAAAAATCTTTATTTGAATATAATTTTATTTCTCCATTTTTCTCCTGATAAAAGCCGGGATTTCTAATTCATCCTCATCTTCCTTTTGTTCTGATTTTTGCTGAGAGAGTGGTCTGGGTTGAATTTTTTCCTCAATAATCATTTTAGTTTCCAATCTTTTAGAAGGAAAGGTTATTCGCTCCCTAAGTTCAATTGGTTCTTCCTTTTCATTTTCCCTTTCAATTTCATCCTCTTTTATTTTTTCTTCCACGGTAACTGTCTTATTTACAGAAACCTTGCCCACTAAAGGATTTATTCTTTCCCTATCAGCATCAAATCCCGTTGCAACAACCGTGATATGTATTTCTCCTTTTTTGACTTGATCATCTACCACTGCTCCAAAAATAACCTTAGCATTTGGATCAATACTTTCGGTTATAATATTTGCCGCCTCATTTATTTCCAACATCGTCAAATCGCTAGATCCAGAAATATTAAAAAGTACACCCTTAGCTCCATCCACTGAAAGTTCCAACAACGGACTATTAATCGCCGCTTTCGCCGCTTCCGCCGCTCGATTGTCTCCACTAGAAACTCCAATTCCCATTAAAGCTGAACCGCTATCGTGCATGATAGCCCGCACATCAGCAAAATCAACATTAACTATTCCAGGCTTGGTAATAAGATCAGAAATTCCTTGCACGCCCTGTCTAAGCACATCATCAACTATTCGAAAAGCATTTATTAAAGTAGTTTTTCTGTCTATGATCGAAAGTAATTTATCATTTGGAATTGTTATTAATGTGTCCACTCTATCTTTCAGATTTTGTAACGCCTCTTCACCAATTTGCCTTCGTTGCGCACCTTCAAAGGCAAACGGCTTGGTTACAACCGCAACAGTTAAAGCTCCTAATTCCTTAGCTGTTTCCGCTACAACCGGAGCTGCTCCCGATCCAGTTCCTCCCCCTAATCCGCAAGTTACAAAAACCATATCTGCTCCCTTAAGAACTTCTTGAATTTCATCACGATTTTCTTCAGCTGCTTGTCTGCCTATTTCCGGATTCATTCCAGCCCCTAATCCCTTGGTTAAATTTTTTCCAATATGAACTTTTTCCTGAGCTTTAGAATGATGCAAGGCCTGAGCGTCAGTATTGATAGTTACAAACTCGACTCCCTTAATTTTAGAATCTATCATTCTACTAATTGCATTATTTCCAGAACCTCCAACTCCAACCACCTTTATTCTTGCAAATGTTTCTATATCGGGTTTTATTTCAGCCATACTTTTTCCATAATCAATTGGCCATAGGCTCAATCAATTTATTTATAAAAAATTATTCTTAATTTACTTTTTAAAATTCACAAAGTCCACTTAGTATCTAAATTTAGCATACCAAGAAGTTTTGTGTCAAGAATTTATTTTTTGTTTTTTGTTTTTATTAAGCCTTTTATGGCAAAAATTTTTTAATCCATCCCCGCATATTATCAACAACATGTCCAGTTTTTTTCATCAATGGATCCCAAATAATATTTCCACCAGAAACTCCCATTAATCCATTTAAACAATGATCTTTGCCCCAAAGAAGCAATCCCGTAGCGGTAGCAAAAGACGGATCATCAACCTTATCCATAATTCCCGAAAATCCATTTGGAAAACCTATCTGAATAGGTAACTTTAAAATTTCCTTGGCCAAATCATTTATCAGAGGCAACTTAGCTCCACCGCCAACCAAAACAACTCCTGCCGGCAAAAGACCGGCTTTTCCAATTTTCTTCAATTCATTTTGCACCATTTCAAAAATTTCAATCAATCTGGCTTCAATTATTTCAGAAACATGATATCTGGAAACAAATCCTTCTTCCTGTGAATCAAACCTTGAAATGTCAATTTCTTCTTTGCGATTTACTTCCCGACAAGAAGCTGTTCCATATTCCAATTTTATTCGTTCCGCCACATCGATAGATGTTCGCAAACCAATAGCAATATCATTGGTTATATGTCCTGCACCAACCGGCAAAATAGCTGTATGCAATATCTCACCCTCCTCAAACACAACCAAAGAAGTTGTTCCTCCTCCAATATTAACTAATACAACACCTAATTCTTTTTGCTTCTTGGTTAAAATTGATTTAGCACTTGCCAATGGCTCCAGTGCTATATCTTCTACTTCCAATCCTGCTTGATAAAGGCTCTTGGTAAGGTTTTTAACATGCGCCGCACTACTTTCAACCACTAAAGCCTCCACTTCCAACCTAACACCTCTCATTCCTAATGGATTTTTTATATTATCCTGATCATCCAAACGATATTTTTTAGGAATTATATGTAAAATATCTTTATTCATTGGCAAAGGAATTGCCTGAGCTTCAGTAATAACTCTATTAATATCATCTTCACCAACCTCTCCATCCGCCCTACCAATAGCCACTACTCCTTTAGAATTTTCCAATGATATCTCATTACCGCCAATGCTTACATACGCTTTCGTAATTTCACTACCAGACATCCTTTCTGCCATAGCCACTGATTCGCTTATAGCTTTAGCCGCTTCTTCAATATCTATTATAGCACCCCGTCTTATTCCAAAAGATGGAGCTATTCCAACTCCCACAATGCGAATATTATCCTCATCGCGCATTTGCTGAGCTATTAAAGTTCTAACATTGGATGACCCGATGTCGATTCCAATAATTGCATTATTTCTTGACATAAACCGAAACTGAGCGAATAACCGCCCGACCACATTAACGTTTAATATTTGTTTTTATTACCCTCTTCCAAAATAAAGCCTTTTTATATTATACACTAAATTAAAATTATAAACAAAAAACAAAACTTTCTATCTTCAAATATAATTTTAAAAAATTAAAAACCTACCAAATCTCTCATATATGGATAAAAAATTATCAATCCAATCAATATTGCCACAAAAGACGAAATAAGCACTGCAGCCGCTGTCATATCCTTAATTAACCTAGCATAAGGATGAACCTTGGGCTTAAGCATATCCACAATTCTTTCCGTTACCGTATTAGCTAATTCCATTATCAAAACACCCGCCACCATTAAAATCAATACTACTGCTTCCCAATTTTTAACATCCAAAATCAAAATCAACAGCAACACAAAAATTCCGCAAACCAACTCTATTTGAAAATTATGTTCGCGTTTCACTACATACAAAAGACCATCCAATGCGTGCGATAAGCTTCGATAAAATTTTTTCATATCCTCTATCATTTTTTTACAAATTCGAAAAATTAAAATTTTCGAATCAATATTTATTTTTAATTTTATTCTTTTCTGTACTATCTAAATTTTAATTCTAAGCACATTTTTCAGCAACTTTTTGTTGTATCAAAAACATTTCTTTTCCATGATTAAAACCCAATAAATGCAAGATTCCATGAGCAAAAATATAAGCCAACTCAAATTCAAATGTAACCCCCTGTTGCCGAGATGATTTTTTTATATAATCCGGACAAAGTATAATTTCTCCTAAAAAAATATCTCTTTCTTCATCATTATCGCATAAATTTAAAATATTCACATCCTCAGAAAAAGAAAGTACATCTGTCGGATTTTCATTTTCCCGATAACGCGTATTTATACTGCTAATTTCTGTTTCTGAAACTAATGCCACGCTTATAGAAAAAGATTTTTTGTCAATATTTATTACTTTTTTCAAAGTTTCTTGACCAACCACTTCAAAAAAATTATCATTTATCCCTAATTTAACCAGGTCATTAACTTCTATCAGCAATTTGTTTTTTAACATTTTTTTATAGCTATTCTTTGGATTTTTCTATTTCTTCTTTCAGCACATCTCTAACTAAATTACCGTCTGCCCGACCTTTTAGTTCCGCCATAACCAACCCCATCGCCTTGCCAAAATCAGCAACTGAAACAACTCCAGCTTTTGTAATTATTTTTTTTATCTCAAATCGCACCTGATCTTTACTAAGTTGTTCTGGCAAATAAGCCGAGAGAATGTCCATCTCCCTTTTTTCTTGTTCTGCCAATTCAGGACGTCCACCCTTTTCAAATTGAATAATACTATCTTGACGTTGTTTGACAGCGCGTAAAATTACCTCTGAAACCTCTTCATCATTCAAACCAATCTCTCTTTTTTTCTTGGCTATCTCGCTATTTTTTATGGCACTATCCAAAAGACGCAAAGTGTCGCGCCTGAACGCATCACCGGCTCTCATAGCTATCTTAAGATCTGCGTTGATTTTTTCTTTCAGTGCCATATAGATTGATATTAAAAAATTAAATTAAGATTAATTTACAAATAAATGCCGATCGAATTTATTGCTTTTAACAATTACCGACCGGCATCCAATCTGCAAACTATTTATTAAGCGCTCATTTTGCGCTTAATATTTCTTAGCGCTTCATCATCGAATTTTCCAAGTTTTTTCATTCTATCGATTTCTTTCCTGATTTTAACTTTATAAATAGCTTCTTGGCGTTTTTCGGTTTTACTTTTTTCATCCCGACGAAAACGATTTTTTCTAGCTTGAACCAAAACAGCGCTTTGCTGAATACGTCTTGAAAATCGTCTAATTAAACTTTCAGCTGTTTCTTTGTTCTTCTTTTTCACTTCTATCATAAAAACCTCCTTTCTTAAATTTTATCTAAATTTTTAATTTAGCCAATTAAACCATTGTTAATGCCAGTCTTGTATAATTTACCATAATCGTAAAAAATATCAAGCCAATCCATTAAAATTTCCAATTATCCTGTTTTTTGTTATTTTTAGGCCAATCTTATTTCTTCATAAAGCTTTCCTCCACCAATCAAGTGCAAATGAATATGTTCAATTTCCTGACCACCATCTTTTCCTGTTCTAAATAATAATTTATAACCACCTTCACTTATTCCAATTTCTTTAGCTAACTCCTTAGCTCGAAAAATTAGCCGACCCATTAAAATTTCATCCTTTTGAGAAATTTCATTAATTGTAGATAAGTGTTTTTTGGGAATTATTATAATGTGTACCGGAGCAATCGGAGAAATATCATGAAAAGCTAATAAATCATTATCTTCAAATATTATTTTTGCTGTTATTTCTTTTTTTATAATCCTGCAAAATACGCAATCATTCATACAAAATCATTAAAAAAGATTATTAGAAACCACAACATTGTTCTTCAATATTTTTTTAACACCGTTTACCAGTTTAGCGTGTGAAACATTTTCCTGAGTTCCGCTAACCATATCCTTTATTATTACTGTTTCATCTAAGGCTTCTTTTTGTCCAACAATTAATGTTATTTCTACTCCGAGCCGATCAGCTACTCGTAATTGAGATTTTAAACTTCCTCGTCCAAAACTTTCCGCCACTAAAATACCATTTTTCTGTAATTCAGCAAAAAGACGCAAGCTCTTCTTTTTAGCCAGTTCTCCCAATTGAGCCAAGAAAACTTTTGGCTTAGATTCATTATATGTCTTAGCTTTTACTCTTTTCATTTCAGCAACCAATCTGTCTAATCCAATTCCAAATCCTATAGCCGGAGTGTGTTCTCCGCCTAAGGACTCAATCAGATAATCATATCGACCCCCACCACCTAAAGAATGTTTTTTTCCATCCTCATCTCCTGACCAAATCTCAAAAACAGTTTTTGAATAATAGCTAAGACCTCGCACTAAGCGCGGATTGATAACATATGGCAAATCCAATTCATCTAAATATTCCAAAAGACTTTTAAAGTGAACATGGCATTCATCGCAAAGGTGATCCACTGACTGCGGAGCATTAGTTGCTACTTGCACACACTTATCTTCTTTACAATCCAAGACCCTAAGAGGATTAGACTCCAATCTTTTTTTACAAATCTGACAAAGTTTTTGCCTCTTAGACTCTAAATAAGCCACTAATAAATCTTGATACTCTTTTCTGCATTTCGGACAACCGATACTATTTATTTGAAACTGAATATTTTTTATGCCCAAATTAGTAACTACCCGATAAGCCAATTGAATGACTTGAGCATCCAAAACCGCATCCTGTTCTCCAAAAATATCAAAATTAGCTTGCCAGTGTTCTCGATAGCGTCCTTCCTGAGGTCGATCATAACGATAAACCGGACCAATGGAAAAAAGTTTTATCGGCTTAGACAAAACATTCATTCCATGTTGTATATAAGCACGACAAAGACCAGCAGTAAACTCTGGACGTAACGCCACTTTATCACCACCCTTAGTTGTAAAAGTATACATTTCCTTATCAATTATATCCGTACCCTCACCGATTGATCTGGTATATAAATTCGCATATTCAATTACTGGAGTATCTATTCGCTGAAAACCATATTCATGTCCAAGTTTTGAAGTGATTCTGCGCAATTGAGCCCAATATGGCTGTTCTCCTGGCAAAAGATCCCGCATACCCCTGGGTGGTTGCAATAATATCTCTTCTTCAATTTTGCTAACTCCTTTAGAAATTTTTCCGATAATTCTTTTTTTATCAGAAACATTTCTTTTTTTAATTAATTTCTCAGCTTTTTTAGAAGTTTTTTTAATTTTTTTCACTTTACTGGACATACGTTTTAGATCACTCTGCTATAAATTGACGCATTGCCGAAAAATAATGCAACAACAAGCAAACTTAAAAATATAGAATTTTAAAAAATATCAGCATTTGTGAAGGGCCAGGCTCTCAACATAACCCTGCCAACAACATCACTCTTTGTTATTGGACCCCAGGCCCGAGAATCATGACTGAATTTTCGATTATCCCCCATAACAAAATATTCATCATTTTTTAATTCCCGACTAATGGTTCCGGTGGTTTGAATTTCTTTGGATATATAGGCGCTTTCGTCCAGAATAAAACCTTCTGGATTTTCCTTATTAAAAATAACAATTTTCCCATTTTCAATTTCTATTTTTTCCCCTGGCAATGCAATAATTCTTTTAATAAAAAATTGTTGCGGATTGTTAGGATAACGAAATACTACAGAATCTCCTCTTTCAAAAATTTTAAAAGAATTTACTGAAAAAAAATGTCTGTTTCCAATTTCTATTTCGGTTTCCTTAAACCCTATTTCATTAATAATTAAATAATCGCCGTCCTTAAAATTAGGTTCCATGCTAGCTCCCTGAACAAAGAATGGCTGGAATAAAAAAACTCGAATAGGAATAATTATAACTAATGCCCAGAAAAAAACTTTAACCACCTCCCAAATAAAACCTCCTACACCATAATAAACATTCTCTTCCGTGAGAACATCGTCAAATTTTTCATTCTTTTCTTTTTCCATTATTTTTTATTTTATATATCTATCCCAAATAATTACCATAAAACCAACTTTTTAATTTTTCCTTAAAATAAGCAATAAAACATAGAAACATGCCTATGATAGCACATTTTTAATACTTTGACAAGCGTTTACTTTGACATGATTTATTCAGTCAAGGTAAACTATATTCATGGATGGATTACAAAAAAAAACAACTGCCAATCATACTTATATAAAAAAAAATCATACCAAAATCGGTGGGCAACTTCGCATAATCGAAAATGAAACTGAACCTACAAATTGGAATTTTTCTCAGAAGAAAAATTTTTGGAAAAAATTTTTCTTCTACTTATTAATAATTACGCTGTTTTTAATAATTTCCATTGGAATATTTTTTTTCTGGAAAATATATTCCACTAGTAAAAAAATAATTATTGAAGATCAACCAACCTCTTTTATAAAAGAGATGGCTTCAGCAGCTATTTCCTTAATACCCTCACAAAGAATTTCTCTTAATGGTGAGGATCGCGGACGCATAAATATTCTACTTTTGGGAATGGCCGGTGAAAATAAACCGGGAAACAACTTAACTGACACAATAATTTTAGCCAGCATTGACACCCAATCAAAAAAAACTTCCCTGCTATCACTGCCTCGGGATCTATATGTTGAATTGCCCGAATTATCAATAAATGCAAAAATAAATAGTCTTTATCAAATTGGTCTAAAGAATAATCAAGGCGCTAACTTAATCAAAAAAGCTGTTACCGAAGTAACTGGGCAGCCAATTGATTATTATCTGATCGTAGACTTTGAAGGATTTATCAAGTTTATTGACACACTCAAGGGCATAACTGTCGAAGTCAAAAGGGATATTTATGATTCAAGTTATCCTGGGCCAAATTATAGCTATGAAACCTTTGATCTCAAAAAGGGAGTGCAGATATTGGACGGGGTTACCGCTCTTAAATATGTACGCGAACGACATGATGACCCTGAGGGTGATTTTGGTCGTGCGAAAAGACAGCAACAAGTTCTTCAGGCAATAAAAAATAAAGCCTTTACGCTGGAAACATTTCTTAGCACAACGACTTTAAATGATTTATTTACTGCTTTGGAAAAAAACATTCGCACAGATGCAACCTTGACCGAAATGGAAAGTTTTCTTTTTCTATTTAAAAAATTAGATACTCAAAACATATCTACCAAAGTTATAGATGCTTGGAAAAAAGACAGTTTATTGAAAGTTTCTCATATTTTCATCGGAGAAAATCGGGTCTTTATTTTGGTTCCAAAGATAGGAACTTATCAACAAATTCATGATTTAGCGAAAAATATTTTCGACATCCAAAAAATAGAAAAACGCAAAGAAGAATTCGTCAAAGAAAATCCAACCTTAAAAATCATAAACGAAAGTGGCGACATCAATTTAAGCCAAAAAGTAATCTCCATCCTTCAAGATTCATTTGCAAACACTCTTTCAATTTCAATTGCTCAAACCATCAATTCCAATTATCAACGCGAAAAAACCGAATTAGTCGACAATACTAAAGGACGCAAAATATTCAGCCTAGATGAAATTCTTAGCACTTCTTCCGCTACTCTTTCTTTTTCACCATCGGAAGATTCCTCTTTGACAAAAACTGATTTCACTTTATATCTAGGAAAAGATTTGATTGATCTATTTAAATACGAAGAAGTAAGCAAAGAAGACTATGATCAAAAAAATGATCGATCTGATTTTTTTGAAGAATAATTTAAAACAATTTAATCCGAAAAAATGCACACTTGAGTTTAATTTCAAATTTTCATTTTTTCGCAAACAAACATGCAGCTTATCATTGGTTTAGGTAACCCCGGAAAAAAATATTCCCACACTCGCCATAACGCAGGCTTCTTGCTGCTAAATGAACTTTGCCAATATTTTAATTTTCCAGCTTTTAATTTAGAAAAAAAATTTGATGCTGAAATATCCGAAGGAAGTTTAAACGGAAAAAAAACCATCTTAGTCAAACCGCAAACCTTTATGAATCTCTCCGGAAAATCCATTCGTTCAATTATGGATTTTTATAAACTTGACCCTGCTGATATCACTCTTATTCATGATGATTTGGATATTGAAATAGGAAAATTTAAAATAAGCGTGGATTCTCGCGCCGCAGGTCATAATGGAGTTCAAAGTGTTTTCGATCACCTTAACACCCAATCGCTCAAAAGAATCCGTCTTGGCGTCGAAAAATTCGGTGGTCGAACAGAGAGAACCGAACCTGGTCTTGATTTTGTTCTGAAAAATTTTACAAAAGAAGAACTGGAAAAATTATACTCGATTTTTAAAAAAATAATAAAAGAAATATAATAAAAAAATTAACTCTTCTTAATAAAATAAATATTAATTTCAATTAACAAGAGCTTCATGAAATATTTAAACGCTCTTAATTACATCGAAGGTGTCGGAAGTCAAAAACTAGCTCTTTTAATGACGCATTTTAATTATCCAGAAAAAATATGGCAAGCTTCTTTTTCCGAATTAATTGCTTCGGGCATTTCGAAAAAATTAGCCAACACTATTTTAACGAAAAAAAATGATATTAATCCAGACGAAAAATGGAAGGAGCTGGAAATAGAAAAAATTTCCATCATAACCCTGGCTGATGATATTTATCCAAAACTACTGCGAGAAATTCACAATCCTCCTTATTTGTTATATGCCAAAGGAAACTTATCATTATTAAACTCAACTATGCTGGCTATAGTGGGGTCACGCAAATTCACTGAATACGGCGCAAGAGTAGCCACTGCATTCGGACGAAAACTAGCCGATACCGGAATAACGATTGTCAGTGGACTAGCACTTGGTATCGATGCTATCGCACACGCTGGAGCTTTAGATGTTAAAGGAAAAACGATTTCTGTTTTGGGCAATGGCTTAGATGAAAAAAGTATCCATCCTCGAAATAACCTGGAGCTTTCCAAGCGAATAATTCAATGTGATGGATTATTGCTTAGTGAATATCCCCCGAATACACCCCCCTTGCCTGGTAATTTTCCGGCTCGAAACAGAATTATGGCTGGAATATCATTAGGAACAATTGTGATTGAGGCCACTTTAGATAGTGGCAGTTTAATAACTGCCAATTTGGCATTAGATTTTAATCGAGAAGTATTTGCTATTCCCGGACCAATTTTCAATCCGCAAAGCCAAGGACCACACATGCTTATTAAAAAAGGTGCTAAACTGGTTGATTCCGTACAAGACATCCTAGAAGAAATTAATTATCGAATTCAAGCCATAATTCCAACAGAAAAATCTGAAGAAAAATCCTATAAACCGGTTTCCGATGAAGAAATATCCATATTAAAGACATTAAGCCAAGAACCGATTCACGTTGACACAATCATGAAAGCGACTAAACTAAAAACATCGACTACCCTTTCTACCTTGGCAATACTCGAAATAAAAGGAATAGTCCAAAACATCGGCGGACAAAATTATATAAAAAATATTTAACCATTTTCGGTTAACGAGTTTTTCAGTTAATGCATTATTTTTTAAAAATACATTAACCGTTAACGCGTCGACTGTCCAATAAAGCGAAATGAAATTAGTCATTGTTGAGTCACCAACCAAGGCCAAAACCATTGGAAAATTTTTAGGCAAGGGTTTTATTGTAAAATCTTCTTTTGGGCATATCCGAGATCTTCCTAAAAGTGAAATGGGAATTGATATTGAAAATAATTTCCAGCCACGTTATGTAACTCCAAACAAGGCTAGGGAAAAACTTTCTTCCCTTAAAGAATCGGCCCAAAAAGCTAATGAAATAATTCTGGCATCCGATGAAGACCGAGAGGGAGAGGCGATATCTTGGCATTTAGCTCAAGCTTTAGGTTTGATAGATACACTTAAATCAGAAAAATCTAAATCTAAAGTTAAAAAATTAAATGTACCTTTTTCCAGAATAGTTTTTCATGAAATCACTAAAACAGCCATAGAAAAAGCCCTAGAAAATCCGCGTCAAATAGATATGCACCTAGTTGACGCGCAACAGGCTCGTCGAGTTCTTGATCGTTTAGTTGGATATGAATTATCCCCTTTTCTTTGGAAAAAAATACGTCGTGGACTATCTGCCGGACGTGTCCAATCCGTAGCTTTACGTTTAATAGCGGAAAGGGAGAGAGAAATTGAAAAATTCAAAAATGAAAAATTTTGGACAATTTCCACAGAACTTTTTAATAAAAATGAAAACCAACCATTTTTTGCCAATCTTCTGGAAATAAACAACGAAAAAATTGAAAAAAAACAAATAATAGAGCTTTTTTCAGGAAAATATACTATAGGCAAAACCTCCTTAAACAATGAAGATACTGCCAAAAAAATAGTCACCGATTTACAATCAGCCAAATATCAAGTAGCTGATATCATTAAAAAAGAAGTTTTACGTAACCCACCTGCCCCTTTTACCACTTCGACACTACAACAGGCTGCTATCAGTAATTTAGGTTGGAGTGCTAAGCAAACAATGATTACTGCTCAAAAACTTTATGAGTTAGGATATATAACTTACATGAGAACCGATAGTGTTAATCTTTCATTAGAATCATTAATAACTGCTCAAAAAACTATTGAAAAACATTTTGGAAAAAATTACGCATTGAGTAGCCCTAGATATTATAAAACCAAATCCAAATCAGCTCAGGAAGCTCATGAGGCAATTCGTCCAACTAACCTGGAACATTTGCCTGAAGATTTACAATCTTCCCTAGATAATGCGCAGTATAAATTATATCGCTTAATTTGGAATCGAACTATTGCCTGCCAAATGCAAAACGCCAAACTCGGACAAATAAAAGTTGATATTGCCGCCGAAGGAAAAAATGCGGACAAATATTTATTACGAGCCAACGGATCAACCATAATTTTTGACGGATTTTTGAAAATTTATGGCGAAAACGCTTCCAAAGAAACTTTCCTGCCCGAACTTAAAAATGGAGAAATTCTCAATATCAAAAACGTATTTTGCACAGAAAAATCTACCACGCCTCCACCTCGCTACAATGAAGCTTCTTTAGTAAAAACAATGGAAGAATACGGCATTGGTCGACCTTCGACTTATGCACCTACCATTTCTACTATTTTTGAAAGAAAATACATAGATCGCAATGAGGAGAAAAGACTTTTTCCTTTAGAAATAGGCTTGGTTGTTAATGACACTTTAGTTGAACATTTTCCCCAAATCGTAAATATCAGTTTTACTGCTGAAATGGAAGAGAATCTGGATGCTGTTGCCGGAGGCGTTAAGGATTGGGTGCCAGTTATTCGTGATTTCTATGAACCCTTCCACACTAATTTAGAAAAGAAAACCGAAATTGTTAAAAAAGAAGATTTTGTCGAAAAACTCGATCGAAAATGCCCAAATTGCAATAGTGATCTTATTATAAAATTCGGTCGATTCGGTAAATTCATTGCTTGCTCAAAATATCCAGAATGCAAATACACCGAAAAAACCTCAGATGAAAAAAAATTAGATGCTGAGTTTTCCGGAGAAACTTGTGAAAAATGTGGCAAGCCAATGATAGTCAAAAGAGGGCGTTTTGGTGCTTTCTTAGGATGCTCTGGCTATCCTGAATGTAAAAATATCAAAGGAATCAAAAAAAAGACTGGAATTTCTTGTCCAAAATGCAAAAACGGAGAAATTGTGGAAAAAAAATCTAAACGAGGAAAAATTTTTTATGGTTGCAATAAATATCCAAATTGCGATTTTGCCATGTGGAACAAGCCCACTGGCGAATCTTGTCCTCGTTGCGGACAGCCACTAACATTTGCTGCCAAAGGAAAAACTATTTGTTCTAATAAAGAGTGTCAATTTGAGCAATAATTTTTCTAAAAATAATATCAGAAAAAGTCTCAACTTATAAATAAAACCATGGAACAATTAAGCCTTGATAATATTTTCAAATCATTAAAAAACACTCCTTCGGAAAAAAGAAAGAGGATAATCGTTGCTGCTTATGAATTCGCCAAACAAGCTCACGCCGGACAACTTAGAAAGTCCGGGGATGAATATATTCAACATGCTCTAGCTACTGCCGAAACATTAGCTGAAATAGGAATGGGTGGCAAAACCATCGCTGCTGGATTATTGCATGACGTCAAAGAAGACACACCGATAACGCTCCAGGAAATAAAAAAAAATTTTGGAGAAGAAGTTGCTTTTATGGTGGAAGGAGTTACTAAATTAGGAAAAATAAAACTACGTGGTTCACACGAAGAATATTTTCTGGAAAACTTACGAAAAATGTTTTTAGCAATGGCAGCTGATATTCGCGTTGTTATTATCAAGCTGGCTGATCGTTTACATAATATGGAAACTCTCGATTATCTTGCGCCAGAAAAACAACAACGGATAGCCAAAGAAACTATGGAAATTTTTGCTCCAATCGCCAATCGATTAGGAATAGGCGGATTAAGATCTCGCTTGCAAGATCTTTCTTTCAAATATCTAGATCCAGAAAACTACAATTATGTTAAAGAGATTATCACCAAAAGCTATCAGGAACGAGAACGTTATGTTGATCAGGCAATTGAATCTCTAAAAAAAGAACTAAAAAAAGATGGAATCGAAGTTCTTGATATTCACGGACGAGCCAAAAATCTTTTCAGTTCTTATGAAAAATTGAAAAAATATGACATGGACATCAATAGGATTTATGATTTATCGGCTGTTAGAATAATTGTACCAGCTATCGCCGATTGCTACGAAACATTGGGAATTGTCCACAAAAAATATCGTCCGATGATTGGTCGAATTAAAGATTACATTTCCCTGCCCAAGCCCAATGGCTATCAATCCATTCATACGACAGTTTTCGGACCAGAAGGACGGATTTTAGAAGTTCAAATTCGCACTCAAAAAATGCATGATGAAGCCGAGTTTGGAATTGCGGCTCACTGGATATATAGTGATAAAATGAAGAAAAAGACTTGGAAAGAATATATTTTTGGGGCTAAAAAAGAAACTACCGAAAAAGAATTAGAATGGGTTAAACAATTAAGAGAGTGGCAAAATGAAATCGGTCGCGATGATGAGGAATTTTTCGAAGGCCTTAAAATAGATTTTTTCAAAAATCACATTTTTGCTTTTACTCCCAAAGGCGACATAATCGATTTACCTGAAGAAGCCACTCCTGTTGATTTCGCTTACGCCATTCACAGTGAAATTGGCAATTCCATGATAGGAGCTAAAGCTGACAATAAAATGATTTCATTGGATTATCAAATCCATAATGGACAAGTCATTGAGATTATCACTTCTAAAGACAGAAAAACACCCAATCCAGATTGGTTAAAATTCGCCAAAACGTCAACCGCCAAAACGGTTATTCGTCGAGAACTTAAGAAATAAAAAAATCCCACTTGAATGTTTGTGAGATATTTTTATTCAATTTTAAACCACTACAACAAAATTTATCTTAAATTAATTTGATGATAGTTTATCTAACAAAGATTCCAAATCCTCGCTAGAATAATATTCCACCACAATTTTTCCTCCACCGCCAGATTTTATAATCTTAACCTTAGTTCCCAATTTTTCAACCAATTTATTTTCAAATTCTTTTAAATAAGGGTCGGCTGATACCAGTCTTTTGTGTGTTTTTATGGAAATTTCTTTTGTTTTATCTTCGGTTTGTCGTACTGTTAAATTGTTTTTCAGTATTAATTCAAAAAGGGCTCGTTGCTTTTCCGGATTATCCAAAGACATAATTGCCTTAGCATGACCTTCGGTTATTCGCGTTTCAATAAGCGCTTTTTGTATCTCCATTGGCAAAGTTAATAATCTGACCTTATTAGCAACCAAACTACGGCTTTTTCCCATCCTCACAGCCACCTCTTCTTGGTTTAATTGATATTGCTCCATTAATTTCTGATACGACTTGGCTTCTTCGATGGGATTAAGATCGTGTCTTTGTATGTTCTCAATAATTGCCAATTCTAATTTTTGTTTTTCATCAGCATCTCTTACAATAACTGGAATTTTTTTAAGTCCAGCCCGTTTAGAAGCCTGCAATCTCCTTTCCCCGGCAATTAATTCATAACCACTTCCATTATGACTGACCACCAGGGGCTGAATTACTCCGTGTTGCCTGATTGAATTAGTCAAATCCTCCAATTTATTCTCATCAAAAACAATCCTTGGCTGATGAGGATTAGCAGTTATGTTGTTAATATCCACTTCTATAACAAACTTATCCCCCCGAATAGAATCATCTCCCCTGGCTGATAACGACCCAACTGAAAAATCATTGCGCTCATCATCATTTTTTTTATTAGGAATCAAAGAAGAAAGCCCGCGTCCCAATCCATAATTTTGAGCCATATGTTTAACAAATTTTAAAAGTTAAAAATCTAAAATCTTATACTGTAAATTTTCTTTTTGGTTCTTCGGTAATTAAATTGCTGACTTGCTTGGCATCTTTATCTAGAATTTCTTTAACCAGACTTTTATATGACCGGGCTCCCTTAGAAAGACCATCGAAACTCAAAATAGATTTTCCAAAGCTAGGTGCTTCCGCCAAACGAATCGATCGAGGAATTAAGCTTTCAAAAACATGTCCTGGAAAATGTTCCCTCATTTCTTTCACTACCTGCCTGGATAATCGATTTCTTTTATCATACATGGTCAAAACAGCTCCTCCAATTTCAAGTTTAGGTTGCAGATGTTTTTTGACCAGTTCAATTGTTTCTAAAAGTTGGCTCAAGCCTTCTAAAGCATAGTATTCTGTTTGCACAGGAATAATAACTTCATCACTTGCTACCAGGCCATTGATTGTTAATAAACCAAGACTTGGCGGACTGTCTATTATTATATAGTCATAATCATTTCTAATTTGACGCAAGACATCATATAATTTAAACTCGCGATTATCAAAATGCACCAATTCAATTCCTGCTCCAGCTAAATCCTGGGAAGATGGCATTAAGTCATGCCCCGCATCTTTTATCTGCAAGATTACATTTTTAGGTTGTTCAATATTAACCAGTGCGTGATATAATCCTTTTTTTAAATTACGCACATCCAAACCCAAACCAGAAGAAGCATTGCCCTGTGGATCTAAATCTACTAGAAGCACTTTTTTACCGAAATGAGCCAAATAAGTAGAGATATTTATAGCCGTAGTAGTTTTACCAACTCCGCCCTTTTGGTTTATCAGTGATATAATTTTAGTCATTTATGAAAAAATGCCAAGATACAAGAAACGATGCTCAAATAATTTCCAATATCAATATCCAGATTTTAGACAATTTGATTGTTAATTGTTTTATATTTGAGATTTTTTTGTATCTTGTAACTTGTTTCTTGGTTATTGTCTGACGATTTTATTATACTACATTGACAAAAGACTTTCAATCTCTTATTATTTAAGAAGTAAAAGTCCGCAAAAAAGCCTATTAAAACGCCTCGGTGGTGGAATTGGTATACACGCACGACTCAAAATCGTGTGGAGAAATCCATGAGAGTTCGAGTCTCTCCCGAGGCACCCAGATGGACTATGTGCAAGTTCAAGCACTAAGTCAAAATCCTTTGAAACAAGAGGATTTTTTTGTCCAATATAATAAATTTCAAAAAAATGAAAACGCCAATAATGGTTGTTTTTTTATTATTAAAAAATCTTTAAATAAGACCCACCCTATTTTATAGGGCGGGTCTTTATTTTGACAAAGTTTATAAATCAAAAAAAACGAACCGAATCTGGGTGTCGCCATTAATTAATCGCGCATAAAAAGTGGTTAGACTCACTTGCGGATGTCTATCAAGCAACATTTTTCGAAAAAACCCAAGTTGTTCTCGATGAAATATTTCCTCCTCCATTGGACACCTGAATTGCATTGATTTATAAGCTCCGCATTGCGCGTGATGCCCTGCTACAAAATTATAAGCTCCATTCTTAATAGCCAAATCCAATGTATTCCAAGCAGTCGAATCATTTTGCAAGAATTTTTGCGTAGCGCCAGGAAATTGAAGTAGTTCAAAGATGTTATTTTTTAAATAATATCGCATCAAATTACGCATTTCCCGCCGGAATCGATAATCCATGCAACCAATCAGAGCGGCTGGGCATGTATAAATTCCTTTATACTCAAATCTTGGGATCATCCTTATTCGTTCTAGCCCATCATCAAGAATTTCAGAAAATTGAATTTCATTTTCGTCGTTGATTAATCGAGCGTAAATTAAAATTACTTCCAGATCAGGATAAAGATCCAGAATGATTTTTTTAGACTCCAAAAGATTTTTTTTATGAAAATAATCTTCATCAAGTGCGGAATTAAACCGGGTCGACTTTCCATTGTTACGAAAATCAACGTGTTGTGGAATAATTACCGTGGTTATTTTGTGTTGTTCAACCGCCACATCCAAAGCGCCTAAAACCATCGGGTCTTTTTCTTTTAAGCGTTTATGCATGGAGTTAATCCCAAATAAATCAAAAGCCTTAATTCCATAAGCACATTCGACTAAGTCAATAATATGCTTAGTGAAATTAAAACTAAGAGTAGACAACACCAATGCCCCACATTTATGATCAGCTCCTGAAAAGCGAAACGGCACTGTATCAGCAATTATTCCTCCCAACGGCTCATCACGGTCTCCAGGAAAAATCTCCACACCTTTCGATAGCATAGGTATTCTCCTTAAAAAGTGAAATTAAAGAACTAAGCAAAAATATTTTTTTAATTAAAATTGCTTTCCCGAACAAAAGCCACCTGCAAAAAAACAGATGACCGCTATCGAGACAAATTTACAAATCCGTTCCAGAATAAGAAAGATTTAAACTCTTGTTGATTAACGGGAAATCAGGAACTATATTCCCAGGCCCCATGATAGCAAAAAGTGCCCAATTACAAAACGATGGATCGCGCGGAAAACATCTTTCAACCACTCCATTTTTTATATTCAAAGCACAGGCTATCTCACCGCGCCAAGATTCCACTGTTTCAATTGCAAAACCATCTCTTATATTACAAACATTTTTCACAGAACCTTCCGGAATATTTTTTACCAGTTCTTGCACATAATTAACTGATTGTTCTATTTCCAATATTCGCAAACGGTATCTAGCAAAAACATCTTTACTTTTTTTAATTACTGTTTTTATTGGAAATTCCCCATAAGCCGCATAAGGAAAATCTTTTCGAACATCATAATCAATTCCCGATGATCGTGCCGGTATACCCACTGCGCCAAAGGCCAATGCAGCCTCCGGCGAAAGAATTCCCGTACTTTGCAAACGATCTAAAAAACCTTCCGAAGCTAACGCCGTGTCAGTTATTTCCTTAATTTCACGCCAAGCTTGATTTGCAACAGAAGCTATTTTTTCCAATTGCAACTGATCCAAATCATTAAGTACTCCTCCTAAAACGATATATCCACGCCAAAATCTATTCTTAAAAATATCTTCTGAAAGCCTAACTAAACGCTCTTTTATCCTAAAACCATTAGCCGCTATAAAACTATAACCCGTACCCATACCCCCGATATTAGCTAAATCGTGAACATGCATTGTAATTCTTTCCAATTCACAAATCAGTGACCTGAGCATCAGTGCCCGTTTTGAAATCTGACAGCCTGATATAGATTCAACTGCCTGCACAAAAGCCAATGCGTGCGAAGCTGCCGCATCACCAGAAATACGTTCAATAAATGGCAGTGATTTTTCCATTGTTTTTCCTTCCAATATTTTTTCCACACCCTTATGGGTAAAAAATAATTTTCCTTCCAACGTTAAAATTCGCTCTCCGACAACATTAAACCTGAAATGTCCTGGCTCTATTATTCCAGCATGAATAGGACCCACAGGAATTTCAAAAACCTCTTCACCCTTCACGTGCAACATCGGATATTCAATATTAGCCTTGGGAAAATCACTGTTCCAAGCAAAATCTTTTCTTAAAGGAAAAATTCCCTCTGGGACATTTTCATGATGCACTAATCTTCTCAAATCCGGATGACCCTCTGGCATTATTCCGAACATATCATGCAAATATCTCTCATACCAATGAGCCGCCATGATGGTGGCCGTTAAAGATTTATAACGAAGATCGGTGGTCGGGATTTTTGCCGAAAGCATTAATCTTTCTCGATTTTTACAATCACTAAAAACAACATGCACTTGAAAATAACCATTGCTTTTTCTTTCATCGCTAGCAAAAAGAGTCGTTAAAAACAAATTATATTCATCAAACAAAACTGTTGCCACTTTTGCCAAATTTTCACGAGAAACACCAGCTGAAATAAATCCATTTTTTTGTGAAAAAATTTCCACCTCATTCATGTTTTGTAAAATTTCCTTTATTTTCATAAGATTAAACTTCTTATTTAGAAATATAAACAATCTGATTGGCAATAGTTGTAACCATTGCCATGCCTTGTTCTGTAGTAAACCAAAATGCTAAACCAACAGCAATAATCATTTGCACGGTCATTACCGTATGGGCAATATTCCATGTTTCTCTTTTTTCTCGATCAACATTATTATCCGAATACAACATTGTTATTGTTAATTTAAGCATACAATAAGCTATTGCTCCTAATGCGCTTAAAAATAAAATTGAAATTTTTGGATATTTTATAACAAACTCAATTAACAATAAATATTCACTGATAAATAAAATTGATGGCGGAATAGCAATAATCGCCAATATTCCCAGCAAAAAAAGAATGGCTGTATATCGATTTTCTGTCAATAATCCTCGAATATTTTCAATAGCAGTTGTTTTGCGACTAATTAAAATTTCTCCCGCCCCGAAAAATAACATCGATTTCGTTAATGTGTGTCCGATCATATGTATTACAGCAGCTAAAGTGCCTATTGGAGGAAGTGCTAATGCGATGGAAATAATTCCCATGTGCTCAATACTGGAATATGCCAACATCCGCTTATAATTACGTTGAATAAGCATCATAAGCGCCGCCAAAACAACTGAGAGTATTCCAAAAAACAATAACAACTCATTTGTCCAAGTCGAATCATTCAAAGTTGCATCAGTAACAAATTTAAAACGAAGAATTGCATACAATGCCACATTTAACAATACCCCGGAAAAAATAGCCGAAATTGGAGAAGGTGCTTTACTGTGAGCATCCGGAAGCCAAGTATGCATAGGCGCTAAACCAACCTTAACGCCAAAGCCGACTATTAAAAAAACAAAAGCCCATTTAACCATTGCCACATTTATTAAGGCGGCATTGGTCATCAAGGAACTCAGCGTAAATATTTCTTGATGTTGCAATCCTCCAATACGAGAACCGTAACTCATAAGTAATATACCTATTAATCCCAAGCTGATGCCTGTTGTGCAAATTACAACATACTTCCAAGCTGCCTCCATGGATGTTTTTCTTCGATAAAAACCTACTAAAAAAGCTGAGGAAAGAGTTGTGCCTTCTAGGGCAATCCAAAGCAATAATACATTATTCGACAAAACCGTAACCAACATACACAAAACAAACAAATGAAACAATGTGAAGTATAAGCGGACATCTGAGACTGTTATTAAGCTTTCTTCATATTCATGTTTTATGTACCTAAAACTCACGGTTATTGCCGCAACATAAACAAACGTCACTAATAGAGCCATCAGGGCAGAAAAACTATCCAAAAACCACCAACTACTTAAATTACTTTTAGAATCAAATAACTGGGGCAAAAAAACCAACCAGGAAATTACTAGGGAAATTCCAGCTAAAATCATCGAGTGCAAACGAATTTTATATTCATCTCGTAAAAATAAAACCCAAACCACACTAGCAACAAAAAAAACCAATAAAAAAATTAATGAATTCATAATATTATTCTGTTATCTTTCTGAGTTGTTCAGTGTCAGCGGAACCATTAAATTCCGCGATGCGTGCACTCAGCATTGATAAAATAAATGCGCTAATTACTGTTATCAAAAATACTCCCATTTCAATCAAGAGAGGCAATGATTCAACCGTAGCTAAAACAAAAACTGTTATGCCATTTTCAATCACCAGCAGACCAATAATTTGAGAAAACACATTTCTTTGAATGATTAACATCATCAACCCCAATACCAACAAAGCCACTGAAGCATATAAAAGACTGCTCCACTCTATCAAATTAATCAAAGGAGTACGCCTTAAGATAAAAAACGTTAGCATTAAAATCACCACCGCAAGAAAATAACTAGCTCCCGGCTTCAAAAAAGAAGGTAGATTTGTCAAACTTTTTTTAGCATGAGTGGCTTTATTAATAACATAAGGCACCCCCCAAGTCTTAATAATCAAAGTAACTACGGAAAATATCCAGAGGTGCATTCTTTCACTTTCCGGCAAAATAAATGATAAACTCAGTGCTATCCCGGCAATAGCAAAAGATGAAAAGGCATAATAACGCAATATGGCTTTCAGGCGAACACGACCAAATAACATTATTACTAAAAACACCGCCAGAGCCGCGAAGAAAACATGACTGCGCACCGCTACTGCACCGCTAGCAGAAATCAAAAGCAACACCATCCCGAAAAAAGCCGTAAAAAAGGCGATGGAAAGATATTCCGACATTCGATAAAATCTCATTTTAACAATAGTTGATTCCAATAATGCCAATAATGCCATTACTAATATAACCTTTGCCAATGTCCAAACAATTCCGCCAAAAAAATCACCCGCGCCAAAAATTGTCGCATCTACCAAGGTTGTTGGAAATATAAAATTTGAAATAACCAAAGAAAATACTGTTAATTTGATAGCGGCCGCATATTCCAGCATTGCCAAATATGGACCAGAATATTCCAAAATCATAGCTTCATGCACCATTGTTAGTTCTAGGTGAGTGGCTGGATTATCCACCGGATATCTGGTATTTTCCGCCAAAGCTACCAATGCCAAGGAAATTAACAATAAAAAAGCAAATGGATTAGCAAAAACTATTTGCGATACCACCATCCCATCAATAGTAAATGAACCAGTTAAAAAACCAATTGCTGAAAATATCATAATTATTGTCGGCTCCAGTAAAGCAGCGATCGTCATTTCGCGACTTGAGCCCATGCCACCGAAAGCGCTGCCGGGATCAAGTCCACCTAAAACCAAAAATATAGAACCAATCAATAATATTCCGGCTACCACAAAAAAATCACTAATAACCGCAAAAAATCCCCCATGAAAAACCAAAGGCATAATCGCAGCCAAGGCAAACGAACAGGTCAGGACCACAAAAGGAACTGCGCGAAAAACCCATGAAGACGCTTGTGGAATAATTATTTCTTTCTTAAATAATGTGGCTAGGGTTAAGTACGGCAAAAAAGGAGAAGCTCCCTTACGACCTTGCAAGCGAGCTTTTATAAAACGCACCAAACCCGTTGCAAGAGGAGCAACCGCCAAAACTACCATTATTTGTAATATACTGGCTATTATTTGATTCATAAAGCTAACATTAAGGTTATTATTAGTGCGAGTAACAAAAATAAAAGATAAAACTGAATTCGTCCACCCTGGATAATTTTAATTTTTTCAGCCAAAAAAACCAACGCCTCAGCTATCCGTCGATAGACAATATCCTTCCAAGGAGAATTCCATTTTAAGAAAAATTCATATCTGCGTATCCATGGGTTGCTTTCTAAAATTGCTGTCGATCTGAAAATCTTGTTTTTATTTAAAATTGCCGAGAAAAAATATCTAATTGGAGCTGAAAAAGCACTAGAAGTATATTCCATTGAAGAATTAATGGACTGACCGCAATCCCAGGTTTTATACTTTCTTTCTGTTTGCCTTGGAACTAATAAATTTTTAATAACAATAATAATCGCTCCAAAAAAAACAAATGAAGCGAATAGCCACTGGGGTGAAAATTGATTTGTTGAAACTGGCACTTCTTTTGACGCTGTTATTTTTGAAATTATTTCACCAGCCAATGTTCCAATAATCGGCTTAGCAAAAATTCCCAATAAAATAACCACCAACACTAAACCGAATATGGGAAGAATAAGGGCGTAATCTTTTTTTTCTGCATATTCTTCAAAATGTTTTTTAGAAAGCCCCAACATTGTTATTCCGAAAATTTTGACCATCGCAAAAACTGCTAACCCGCCTGCCCAACCTAATGCCAAAAGAGCCAATACCAACATAGCCAATGTCCACACTTCAAAATGAAAATCTCGCATTAAAATTATTATGCTCTGGATCATTCCCCACTCTCCATAAAAAGTACCGAATGGAGGCAAAGGCAATGATCCCAAAACAGCCAACAGAAAAACAAAAGAAAAAAATGGCATCGCTTTAGCTATTCCACCCATAGAATCCATACTTCTGGTGTGTGTCCGATTAATTATCACCCCACTGCTTAAAAATAAAGCTGTCTTAAAAAAAGCATGATTAATAGCGTGCAAAATGGCAAACGTCAAAATTAAGCCAGCCAGAAAACCAGCTTCTTTGTAGTGCGTCATAATATGCAGAGCCAATCCAAGCATAGAAAAAATTATTCCCATATTTTCAATACTACTAAAAGCAAAGGCTCTTTTTATATCTTTTTCTATAACAGCATACAAAACACCCACCGCGATCGAAAATATTCCCAATAAAAAAACCAGTCCGCCAGCCCAACTCGGCAATAAGAAAATCGCAAAAATAATTTTAATAAAGCCATACACCGCCACTTTAAGCATTAGGCCAGACATCATAGCGGAAATATTACTCGGAGCTTGCGGATGAGCTTCTGGCAACCAAACATGAAAAGGCACTAAACCTGCTTTTGAGCCAAAACCGAAAAATAAAAGAAGGAAAGACAAACTTGCTAAAAACGGCGATAAACTTTGAGAATTGGTATATATATCTGCCAATTCAAAAGACAGTGATCCTTTTCCTAATATCAAAAATCCTCCAAAAATAGCTGACGCTCCCAAATGAGTCATTATAAAATAAAGAAAAGCTGCCTTAATGGAATCTTTTTCCCTATCCGACATTACCAGAAAAAAGGAAGTTATCGACATCAATTCCCAAAAAAATAAAAATGAAAAAACATTGTTCGACAAAAAAACTCCCAACATTCCAAAAACAAAAAAAATTGTTAAAAATTGAACTAAACCTTTATTATAAGTCTTGTTATAAATTTCTAAGTATTTATTGCTATAAATGCCTACCAACGAAGAAGCAAGGGTAACTACGGTAAAAAATGTAGCGCTTAACAAATCAATTTCTGGTCTGAATCCAAAAAACCAGCTTGTTTGAAAAAATAAAATTTTCTGACCGAAAAAATATAAAAAATATAAAACTCCCGAAAAAAATCCCATCACATTAGAAATAACAAAAAGCCAACCGGCTTTTTGTAGGGTTCTTGGAAATAAGGCCAGTGTTCCCGCCAAAAATAAACCAAAAAAACAAATAGATGTGCTGATTATTATATATTGTTCTGACATATGGTTGGATTATTTTTTTCTTATATCTTCAAGTATTCCTAAAACTCCGCGTAAAATATCCAGTGGACTAGGTGGATCACCCGGAATCTTGGCGTGAACCGGAATCACTTTATCCACGCCACCAACCACAGCATATGAATCCTTCCAAATTCCGCCATCAATCGCCCCGTCGCCAATTGCTACAACCAAACAGGGTTGTGGCGCTGCCTCATAAGTCGTTAAAAGCGCATTTTCCAAGTTTCGCGTAACCGGACCACTAACAAAAAGCATGTCTGCATGCCGAGGAGAAGCTACAAAAGAAAGCCCAAAACGATCTATATCATAATAAGCATTATTTAGGGCTGTAAGTTCAATTTCCTCACCATTATTAGATCCGGCGTCAACAGCCCTGATTCGCAAAGAACGCCCGCCATATAAGGATTTGATAACTGTTTTTAATTGCTCTCCAGTCTGCTTTAAGACTAAATCTTTTTCAGAATTAAAAATATTTTCAACACTTTCTGTAACCCTAGGACCAAACAACAAGATTTTTAATAAATTAAAAAATTTCATAAAAAAATATATTAATATTCACCACCCCAATCAATTCCGAAATTAATTTTGCACTATATTTTATTTTTTAGCCAGAAATTAGCCAAACATAACAGAAAAGTCAATCCATCCTAATATTATAACTTCCGTGATGCCTGCGCGCCACCCGAACACGAACAGCCTCTTTTTCAATAGCCGCCGCAACCTTGGCATATTCCAATTCACTCATAGAAACTTTTTCTTTTTTAATTTCTTCTGCCCGCTTTCTGGCATTTTCCGCTCGCTCCAAATCAATTTCTTTTGCCTCTTCAGCAGTATCCGCCAACAAAATAAGTGAATTATCATTGAATTCAATAAAACCTCCCGAAGTTGCCAATACCATTTCTTCATTTTCCATCTTCAATATTATTTCTCCAGATTTAATTGCAGCTATATATGATCGATGTCCTGGCATAATCGTTACTTGCCCATCAACTACTGGCAAAGTTGCCTGATTAATCTCCCGTTCAAAAACCGTACGCTCCGGAGTTACTATTTTAAATTTTATCATTTGAACCATAAATTTTAATTATAATATCAAATCAAGATATTTAATCCAATATGAATTTTTTAATTAAAAATTTCTATTTTTTAATTTCATCAACACTTCCCTTCATATAAAAATCCTGTTCGGCTATATCATCCAATTCTCCATTTAGAAGCATTTTAAATCCACGAATCGTATCGGAAAGCTTTACGTATTTTCCAGGCGCGCCAGTGAATTGTTCGGCTACAAAAAAAGGTTGCGACAAATATTTCTGAATCTTACGCGCACGCATTACCAATATCTTATCCTCATCAGAAAGTTCTTCCATTCCTAAAATAGCAATGATATCCTGTAAATCCTTATAGCGTTGTAATACCCGCTGTACGCCACGAGCCACATCATAATGTTCTTGCCCCACAATATTCGGATCTAGAATTGTCGAACTAGAATCCAATGGATCAACTGCCGGATAAATTCCCAATTCAGAAAGCGGTCGACTCAATACCACAGTCGAATCCAAGTGACCAAAAGTTGTCGCCGGAGCCGGATCAGTCAAATCATCAGCCGGTACATACACAGCTTGAACTGAAGTAATCGAACCATTTTTAGTTGAAGTAATTCTTTCTTGCAACTTACCCATTTCTTCTGCCAATGTTGGCTGATAGCCCACTGCTGAGGGAATGCGACCCAAGAGAGCTGATACTTCCGATCCAGCCTGCGTGAAACGAAAAATATTATCCACAAAAAGAAGCACATCCTTATTCTCTTGATCACGGAAATATTCTGCCATAGTAAGGGCTGAAAGCGCTACTCGTTGTCTAGCTCCCGGTGGCTCATTCATCTGTCCGAACACCAAAGTGGTCTTATTCAAAACTCCGGATTCTTTCATTTCATGATAAAGATCATTTCCCTCGCGAGTTCGCTCCCCCACCCCGGCAAATACTGAAAATCCCCCATGTTCCTGAGCGATATTACGAATAAGCTCCTGAATAACCACGGTTTTACCGACACCAGCACCCCCGAAAAGACCAACTTTTCCTCCTTTTACAAAAGGACAAATAAGGTCAATCACCTTAATTCCAGTTTCAAAAATTTCCGCCTCAGTTGATTGTTCGGAAAATTTTGGCGCCGCACGATGAATCGGCAAGGTTTGCTTGGCGACAACATTCGGTTTTCCATCAATAGCTTCTCCTAGGAGATTAAACATTCTTCCTAATGTTTCTTGCCCAACCGGCACAGATATTGCTGCGCCTGTGTCAACAACTTCCATTTTGCGACGAAGCCCATCAGTCGCTCCCATTGCTACGGCTCGAACTTTTCCACTGCCAATATGTTGATGAACCTCCAAAACGATTTGCTCATTTTCTCCAATCTTAACACTCAACGCATTATATATTTCCGGCAACTTATCCTCAAACTGCACATCAACAACCGGCCCGATTATTTGAATGATTTTTCCAATATTCATAATTTTACTTAAACTTATAACTAATAACTAATTTGAATTTTGTTATCGGTTATTGGTTATCAGTTATTGATTAATTTCTTTTAAATTCTCATTGCCATATTTTACTTTATTTTAAACAAAATACATCAATCAGAATTCAATACTTGACTTTTTACTGTTTTAAGTGTATAATTAATAGTTAGTCATTAGCTTTGGTTGTTTAACATCAATTAATATCATAGGAAAGGAATTAAAAATGAAAAAAGTTAAAATTTTTTCGGGACCAGTTGGTCCTGCCCTTGAAAAAAGGATCAATAAATGGATGCAAAGCGATGAAGTTGCATCCATCTATGCGGAGCAGGTATCTACTTGCTTCGGAACAAACGAACTGGGGGAAAGTTTCGTAAACTGCACAATTGTGCTTTTTTACGAGATTTAACTCTCTCTCACTGCCGCTTAAGCCCATGGCTTAGGCGGCTTTTTTTATTTTAAAAAAAACATTAAATCCAAAAATATTCATCTGTTATCTAAAACTATTTCTCATAACCTATTCTAATGCCGCTCTTCCTGCGCTAATTTCAGCAATTTCTTGCGTTATCTTTCCTTGTCGTATCTGATTGTAAGCCAATTTCAAATCATCACTCATTTCTCCAGCCGCATCAGTTGCATTTCTCATTGCCATCATACGCGCACTCTGTTCAGAAGCTTGCGATTCCAATATTGCGTGGAAAAGTTGCATCTCAATCAAGCGCGGTATGATAAACTCTAAAACTTCCTCCGGGCTAGGTTCGATTTTATATTCCACTATCGGTTCTTCCAATCCATATTCCTTAGCTAATATATCCATTTCTGCAATTTGTTTTTCTAAATCTATTTTGGAAATTGGCAAAACTTGACGAATTTTTGTCTGCTGATTAACTGCGCTAAGGTAGTCAGTATAAACTACTACCACTTTGTCATATTTTTTTTCCAAATAATCATCCATAACTATCCTGGAAATGGGCTTAATGTCAGCAATAGTGGAAAAATTAGCTCCATCTTCAAAAGTAGCCACGATTTCTTTTCCCATTTTTTTAACCAATAATTCTCCTTTTTTCCCGACAGTAATAAAATCTATTTTCAAATCAGCATTTGACAAAGACGATTCGATTTTTTTCTTACCAATACGATTAATTTTCAATTTTTCCGGATTTAAAATCTCTTCTCTAATTTTTTTAGCAACCTGAGTATTAAAAGATCCGCATAATCCACGATTAGAGGTTATAACAACCATTAAGATACTTTTTACTTCACGCACCGCTAAAAATCCGGCGCTCTGAGAAGATTCAAAAGCTCGAGCTAAATTAGTCAAAACACTCCAAGCAGAATGAGCATAAGGACGAACACCCAAAACACTGGTCACTGCTCGACGCATCTTAGCCGCACTTACCATTTCCATCGCCTTAGTTATCTTACGAGTGGAACTAATTGATCTTATTCGTCTTTTTATATCCAATGATGATGCCATTTGCTTTAAATCACCAAGATGCAAGAAACAATTATCAAACAATTTTAATATCCAATTTTCAAATCTTTTTGGATAATTGATTATTTGAATTTATGATTTGTTTGCATCTTATTTCTTGGTTATCGGTTATTGTTGATAAATTTCCTTAAATTCCTTAATCGTTTTTTCCAATATTTCAATAACTTCATCAGAAAGATCTTTCTTTTCCTTAATTAAATCAATGACATCCTTAGCTTGACTATCTAAATACTTATGAAAATCCACTTCCCAGTTTCTAATTTTTTCCACCGGCACATCATCCACAAAACCATTAGCCAGGGCATAAAGAATTGCCACTTGATGCTGAACCAACATTGGTTCATATTGACCCTGTTTGAGAATTTCCACTGTTCTACGACCTCTTTCTATTTGTAAGCGTGTTTTTTCATCCAAATCAGAACCGAATTGAGCGAAAGCTTCCAATTCGCGAAATTGCGCCAAATCCAGCTTCAATTTTCCGGCTACTTTCTTCATCGCCTTAATCTGCGCAGAAGATCCCACGCGCGAAACGGAAATACCCACATTAAGCGCTGGGCGAACACCTTTGTAAAATAAATCTGATTCTAGAAAAATCTGTCCATCAGTAATGGAAATAACATTAGTTGGAATATAAGCAGAAACATCACCGGCTTGAGTTTCAATAATTGGCAAAGCAGTCATTGAGCCACCTCCAAAATCTTCATTAAGTTTAGCGCTTCTCTCCAAAAGACGTGAATGTAAATAAAAAACATCGCCCGGATAAGCTTCGCGTCCCGGTGGGCGTTTTAAAATAAGTGAAATTTGACGATAAGCCCAAGCATGGCGACTTAAATCATCAAAAACAATCAATACATCTTCTCCCTTGTCCATAAAATATTCTCCCAATGCGCATCCAGAATATGGAGCAATATAAGAAAGTGCCGCACTATCTGAAGCTCCAGCCACTACGATCGTAGTATATTCCATAGCACCATTTTTTTCTAATTCTCCCAATATCCTGGCAATTTTAGATTCCTTTTGACCAATTGCCACATAGATACATTTCATATTTTGCCCCTTTTGATTGATGATAGTATCAATTGCAATTGCGGTTTTTCCAGTCTGACGATCGCCAATAATAAGCTCGCGTTGTCCACGACCAATCGGAATCAAAGCGTCAATAGCTTTTATTCCAGTTTGTACTGGTTGATGGACACTTTTTCGGGTAATAACACCGGGTGCAATTTTTTCCACTGGATAAAATTTATCGGCTTTAATTTCACCCTTGCCGTCCACTGGTTGTCCAAGCGAATTAATTACCCGTCCAATCATTGAGTCAGCAACTGGCATAGAAAGTACCCTACCGGTTGCTTTTACTTGATCACCCTCGTTTATTCCTGAACAATTTCCCAAAATCATTGCGCCAACACGATCTTCCTCCAAATTAAGCGCCACTCCAATTTCCCCATTGGGAAATTCCACCATTTCACTGGCCATTAAATCAAAAAGTCCGCTAATGCGAGCTACACCATCGCCTACCTCAATTACCTCGCCAACTTTTTCAACGACAGATTCCGATTGAAATCCCTCAATTTGTTTTTTTAATTGCTCAACAATGTAATCCTTGTTCATATTTTTCGCATCTTAATAAATTTTAAACTTTGAATTATTTTTAATCTTAAAATTCTCAAAGCAACAGACAATTTAAATTTCTTTTAAAATTATCAGCCTTATTGGTTTAATTTTAATTTACCAGTTCTTTTTTTAATCTTTCCAGTCGCCCGCCAATACTGCCATCTAAAATTTCATCCCCTACTTTTATGATAATCCCGCCTTTAATTTTTTCATCAACAACAATATTCATTTCAACTTCCTTTGCTTTATATCTTTCTTTTACAAGTTTTTTCACATTTTCTAAAATATCTGACGGCATATTTTGGTGAACAATAACTTCTATCCCAATAATTCCATGCGCCTTATTATATAGTTCCAAAAAATTTTCCACAATCTTATCGGCATTTTTAAGCTGGCAGTTTTTCCTTAATTGCTTAGCAAATTTTTTCACAACGTTTAAAACATCATGTTCGGATTTTCCGTCAGTCAGATCAAATAGCGCTTGAGCGTATTGTTTTGTGGATATATTCATGGTCTTAATTTTCAATTCCCAATTTTTAATTTCAAATATTTAAAACATTCTATAATCCTGATTTAATCCGAAATTCAAAGTCCGTATTTCAAAAAAATTAGCTGTTTATAGCTTTTTCTATAATACCCCTGTCTTTTTCCAGATTCAACTTTTCATCAATAATCTTGCTAGTTGCGGAAATAACTAAACTCGCGACTTGTTCTCTGATCTCCTGCATCATCTGATCCTTTTCTTGTTCAATTCTTTTCAAGTTATCGGAAATAATTTTGTCCGCCTGAATTTTTGCTTCAATAATAACATCCTCTTTGTTTTTTACAGCTTGAACTTGCGACTTGGTTATTATTTCCTGTGCTTGCCTACGCGCTTCCACTAAAACAGTTTTTTCTTTTTCCGAAATCTCAATCAATTTTTTCCGTGCTTCTTCGGCGTCTTGCAAACCCTTTTCAATTTTTTCCGTGCGATCTTCCATCATCTTAATCAACGGCTGATAGGCGAATTTTTTCAGTACAAAAAGCACGATTGCAAAATTCACCAACTGAGCAATGATCAGTTTAATATCAATATGAAATGTTGAAACTAATTCATTCATAATATTTTCAAAAATTTAATAATCTCATTTTCATATCCAGTCAAAACTGGATATGATCTCAAATTATTTGATTGAAAATGCGATAACAAGCGCATAAATAGCCACCGCTTCCGCAAACGCCGCCATCAATAGCATCGGCACAAAAATTTTTCCTGCCGCTTCTGGATTTCTTCCAATTGATTCCATGGCTTTAGCGCCAATCATACCAATTCCCAAAGCCGGACCCAAGGAACCAAGTCCAATAGCAATTGCCTTGGCAAGCATTACATTCTCCATACACATTTGTAGCAAACATCATTGCTGTTTTCTCCATCTTCGGGGAACAGAAACGGTGTATGCAATAAAAAAATTAATTAAACATGTACCATGTGACATATAACAAAATACTTTTTGTTATATGTTTCATGTTGCATATCAGATAAATCAATGTTCATCTGCAGTTGTTGCTATGCTCATAAATGCCAACGTTAAAATCGCAAATACCAATGCCTGCACAATTCCAACAATAATTTCCAAAAACATAAATGGCAATGGCAAGAAAAATGCAAAAATCGCCATCATTGAACCCAGCAATACTTCTCCGGCAAAAATATTGCCAAAAAGTCGCAAACTCAGCGAAGCTACTTTGGCAATTTCTCCTACAATTTCAATAATCCCCACAAAAACCTTAATCGGATTTACCATCACGATTGTTGGATCTTTTTTAAATTTTTGCTGAATTTGCATGATCGCCTGAATATTCACAAATTTATTAAAATGTTTCCAAATTCCAATCAGCACTACTCCGAAAATATGCGACATAATAACCGCAAAAAGTGAAAGTGCCAAGGTCGTATTGAGATCAGCCGTGCCTCCACGCAACCATGGCACAAAAACCGATCCGTGTTCTCCATGTTCAATAAAACCAATCGTGCCAACTCCCGGCAATAATCCTAACCAGTTATTTATAATAATAAAAAGAAACAAAGAAAAAGTGATCGGAAAAAATTTTCGCGTTTTTATCCTATCGCCCGTTACGCTGTCTGCCATCGAAAGTGCCTGTTCTAAAATAATTTCAAAAAAATTATGCACACCTCGAGGCGCTTCTTTTTTGTTTTGCTTCGCTTTTTTTCCAACAAACATAAAAAAACCTACCAGAAGCACAACTGTAAACCAACTCATTATCAATGAATTGGTAATGGTAAAATTTCCAACATGCCCAACCGGCTCAGCATAAAGCGTAGTTTCATGTTGTATCTCAGAATTATTATTCTCCGTAGACATCTTTGGTTAAAATTTCATAAAAAAATTATTTTTTTTCCATTTCATTAAGTCCAAGTTGAACTATTTTAACCATGGAAAAAATAAACGTAATTCCAATTGCCAATAAGGATAACCAGGGCGAACTATGAAAAATATTGTCTAAAAATTTTCCGATAAAAACCGCCAAAATAACTGGTCCGGCAATCCAACCTGAAAGTTTCAAAAAAAGTAGTGCTCCGGATTGCCACCAGCGAGCATTTATCTTTTTTTCATCATTCATGATATTTTATTTTTTAAGCATCACACCAGTTATTTTCTCGCATTTTCAGCTTTATGTCAACCACAGTACAAACAAGGATTGACTAGCAAAAACTTCAGATGTATAATAAATTCTGTTTTCACTTGAAAATAATATAATTTAAAATTCATGAAAAAAAACACATTCCGCTATGTTTCAGCGATTGCCTGCGTCCTTATATTGACCTTAATAAGCGATATTGGAAAAAAATTCTATGACCTGTTTCATTATAATTCTGAGGGAGAAATTCTTTCCATATTTTTCATAATATCAACTCTTTTTCTGTTAAGCTTTTTTGTTTTTTATTTGTCACACCTCGTCAAATTACCATCCTTTGTTGTTGCTATTATATTGGGAATCTCAGCTAAGCCATTGCTTGTTCCGATTGTCCATCATGAAGAAGTTTTAGCGGCAATTGTTGGTATCGGAGCTACCTTAATTCTTTTTTCTGGCGGATTAGAGATACCTTTTAAAAATTTCCGTAAACTAATTTGGAAAATCACTTCTGTATCATTTATTGGATTGCTGATAACCGCCTTTCTTTTTTCTTGGGGCGTTTGGCTCCTGGCTCCGTTTTTCAATCTTGAAATATCAATAATATCCGCAGTTCTACTCGGTGCTCTCCTGGCTTCCACTGACCCGGCGGCGATAATTCCAGTTCTTAAAAAACTACGTTTTCGCAACAGATCAGTCAAAGAAATAATCATTTCCGAAAGTGCCGTTACTGATGTAGTTGGAACATTGCTAACTATGGTTTTTTTAACCTTGTCACTTTCTAAAATTGATTTTTCCAATATCAATACCTGGTATGCTGCTATATTTAGTAGCAATAGTGCTCTAATATTAACTAAGCAGTTATTATTTGGAATTATCCTAGGACTGTCTGGTTATGTTTTTCTAGAAATTCTTTTACGTTTTAAAAAAAGTTACGGCAAAGAATTTGAGGCTGATTCAGCTTTCTTTATTTCCATTCCAATAATAATATTTACTTTCGCAATCTTCATGGGAGGAAGCGGTTACCTCGCCGCCTTTGTTGCTGGATTAATATTCCATCTCACGGAACATTTAAGAGAAACCGAGAAGTTTTTCAATAATTTAGTGGATGGCTTCATGAAACCGATAATTTTCATACTATTAGGTGCTCTTGTTGACTTACCTAACTTAATAAACTATGCACCTGTCGGAATAACTGTCGCACTAGTTTTTATGTTCTTAATTCGCCCGATAGCAGTTTTTCTTTCTTTGGGAATTTTTACAAAAATCGGCAAAGAAAAATTATCCTGGCGAGATCTGCTTTTTATCTCATTTGTCAGAGAAACTGGAGCTATCCCGGCAGTTTTAATGTTAACCATCGTAGCCTTAGGAATTTCCGGCACCGAAGGATTAATAGAAATAGGCATGTGGTCTATTTTATTAACACTTATCATCGAACCTATTCTTACGCCATTTGTTGCTAAATATCTCGGTGTCGCTGAAACAATGCGAGACGAAGATATTATTAAATTAGAAAAACCAGCTGTTATGTTGGTAACTCGCGGAGAATCTTTTATTGAAAGATTTCCTTTTGTCAACGATTGGGCCATCAATCACAATGTCCCCAAAATAGTTATTATGCTCTGTCTTGAAGATAAATATTCCAAAGAACTTGAAGATCAAATCCGAACAAAAGCTGAAAATATGTTTCAAGAGGCTTTGGCTAAAATAGCCGGCAAACCCCATCACTTAAAAATGACTTATAAGTTTATTAGTCGCAAAGGATCATTGACTGATAATATCAATGCTATTTCAAAAACCGATCATCGGTTCATTTCAATATTTGTCGGCAAAAAAATGTTAGACTTCTACCCCGAAGAAATCAAAAACCTTTCAATTCCTTTTTATTTTATGAATTGATACTGAATAAATCCGAGACATTTTGCGCGGTTACGCGTTCAACCTCTTTCATTGAAATTCCCTTTACATCTGCAATTTTTTGAGCGACATGTTTCACGAATAGAGGTTCGTTGCGACTTGCTCTTTCAAGTGGACGTGGGGTAAGATATGGACAATCAGTTTCCAAAAGAATATCTTTCAAATCAATTTCACGAATCAAGCGGTCATAACTATCCCCATATGTCGCTATTCCATTGAGGCCAATTTTGTATCCCAGTTCAATAAATTTTTTAGCAGTCTTATAACTTCCAATGAAACTGTGCACTACCCCCTTTTTTTCGACAGGATTATTTTGTAAAATTTTCAATAAATCATCATATCCGCCCCAACAGTGAAGCATGACTGGCTTTTTAACTTCATTGGCTAAATCTATAAAACCATTTAAAACTTCTTTTTGTTTCTTAACCAATGCAGCCACGTTATCCTCTGCATCAAAATGGTGATAGTCCAAACCAATTTCACCTATGGCCACCACTTTTTCATCAATTGCCAGTTCCCTATATACAACCGGGTCATAATCTTCACCATTAGCTCTAATTTCTCTGACAGATTCCAATTCTTCTGGATCAAGATGAATGGTTTTTGAGTTTAGATGAATAGGATGAATTCCAACTGTTGCCCAAACTCCGGTTTTAAATTTATGCGCATATTCAACAGCTCTTTTACTAGTGGAATATTGCGAACCGACATTTATCACAAAAATTCCACCGTCGATGGATCTTTTCAAGACTTCTTCTCCGTCATTTTTATAAGCGGAGAAATTAATATGAGCATGAGTATCAAAATACATAACTTTTAGCTTTTTAGAAAATTCAAAAACTAAGAGGCTGATAAACTAGCGCCCGATAAGTTGTTATTTTATTCTCTGAAAAAAAGGTTCGGCAATTTTTGTTTCAAGGGCGGTTTTTATTTTAACCGAAGTTTCAGGCATGAAAGGATTTATTGCCTCCGCAATGCTAAAAATCCAAAAATACAAACCATTCATAACATCGTTAAACTTTTTTATATCATTTTTTACTAACTCCCAGGGTTTAGTGTCCTCCATTTCCTTATTTAACTGTCTAACTTTATTCCAAACATTTCCCAATGCAATATCAAGCCTATATTGCGACATGACATCCTCGGAATATAATCCATGATTCAAAGTTCCAAAATCCAAAGATAGATCAGCTTTTTCACTTAATTTTACAAATCTTGACACAAGGTTTCCTAAACCATTGGCCAAATCATTATTATATTTTTCCGTCATCCTTTCCATTGTTAAATCAAGATCATCACCCAATGTTCCACCGCTCATCAAAAGATATCTCGTGCCATCAACTCCAAATTTTTCAAGCATATCATCAATTGAAATCACATTTTCCAAAGTCTTGCTCATCTTTTTTCCTCCTGAAAGAATATGCCCGTGCACAAAAAAACTTTTCGGAAGTTCAATTCCCAAATTTAAAAGTAAAGCTGCCCAAATTGTTGCGTGCACTCTAAGAATATCCTTACCGAGCATTTCAACTTCTGGCGACCACATTTCGGGAATTTTTTTAGCGTCGCCATCCCAACCAATTCCCGTGAGATAATTCAAAAACGCATCAATCCAAACATAGGTCGTATGCTCACTATCAAAGGGCAATGGAATTCCCCAAGAAAGATTTTTTCTGGAAATTGAAATATCCTCTAATTTTTGATTTTCCAAAAATGAAAGTATTTCTTTTTTATATCTCTTCGGCTGAATTTTAAATTCGTCGCTTTTTATTTTTTCAATCAAAATTTCTTGCCATTTGTTCATTTTCATCAAATAACACTCTTCTTCCATTTCTTCTGGGATAGCGTTGTGATCTGGACATTTTCCATCAATCAATTCATTTTCACTTTTAAACTGTTCGCACCCCACACAATAAAGACCCCTGTATGATCCTTTATAAATTGAGCCATTGTCATATAACGTTTGCAAAACTTTTTGCACCGCTAATTTATGAGCAGGAGAGGTGGTGCGAATAAAACCATCATTACTAATGTTTAATTGTTTCCAAAGATCTTGAAAAATTTCCGCAAAATCATCCACAAATTCTTGCGGATCCATTCCTTTTTCTTCAGCCTTTTTTTGAATTTTAGCACCATGCTCATCAGTGCCTGTTAAAAAAAATGTTTTCTTTCCTTGCAAGCGATTCCAGCGCGCCAAAGCATCACAAGCAATCGTGGTATAGGCATGTCCAATGTGTGGCTTGGCATTAGTGTAATAAATCGGGGTTGTGATATAAAATTTATTTTTCATACTAATCTTCTTTTTCAAAAATCTTTAAAAATATTCATCATAACCATTTGACCAGCTTATGACCGTGTCGGCATAATCTTCACATTTAGTTTTCCAATAAGCTGATGCCGGACCGCCACAATAATAAACTTTAGCCGCATAGTGTTCATTTTTTTTATTGCCAGCTCCAGCCCGTTTTAATTTTTCCGCCATGCCAATCACTCCATCAGTTAAATTCCAAGGATCAGGAGGATTATGTCCGGTATAGTTTGATATGGCATCTTTATATCCAGTCCATGTAGTTGGCATAAATTGGGCTACCCCCATAGCGCCACCATACCCGCCCCAACTAGCCGCACAGGATATTTTTTGTTTCTTATAATTATAATCCAATTCTTCGCATATATTTTTAAATTCCTCCTTATCTGCCGGTTTTACCTTGGTATTTTGATAAGTACAACCTCCAGTAAATCTACCTAGATCAGTTTCTTTATCCAACATTGCCATTAAAAATTCTTTTCTAACCCCAGTTTTCTTGCTGGCAAATTTTATAGCATCAACAATATCATCAGCATCAAATGATTCACCCAAAAAACCAGAGAGCTTGCTTTTCAATGTTGAAAGTCTTTGACTCAGACTTCTTATGGCAGATTCTTTTGTTTGAATATCGCCTTGAGTTTCAGTTTTTTCAGCCAATAGTCCATATTGCTGATCAACTTTGACTGCCAATAATTTTTCATGCTGTTCTTTAGCTGAAGCAATTTCTTCCTGTTCATTTTTTATTTTTTCCTTGGTATCACGTATTTCCTGAGCTATCTGCAACATCTTTTCTTCCATAGTTACAAAGTTATCCACTGCGCCAAATACTTGCGACAAATCACCCCGAAAAGCAGAGATAGCAATAACCGGATCTTTTTTCTTAAAATATATCTCTTGAATAAAGCTTTTTAAGAATTCTTTTTGTAAATCAATCTTATTATTCATTTGTTCAACCTCTTTTTCCATGCGGGATATGTTTTCTTCTGATTTCTTGATCAAGTTCCTAAACTCATTTATTTGAGATTGGGTTGAATATACTGAATTTTGAATTCTGGCTAATTCGTTTTCTAAACTAGCCTTGGCTGCCTGTTCCTTTTCAAGTTTTTTTTCAATATTATCAATACTATCCTTAATATCATCTTCATCTGAAGCTTGACTACTACTTGAAAACAAAAATCCAGCCACAACAAAAACTGCCAACATCAAAATCAATCTAGCAAATCTTTTTTCATTTTTTATTTTCATATTCATCTGAAAAAATTCTAGCATTTTTTGTCACTTCAGTCAAAAATACCTCGCCTAGGCGAGGTATTTTTAATATACTCAATCAACTGTTAAAAAATACAAACTATTAGTCAGAAACAACGTTATTTCTTTTCACTTTCATTTGTAGCTGGAGTTTCTTTCACTACCCCGCCCACCTTAGTTACATCAACTTCAACTTTTTCATCTAATGAAGCTAATTCCGCTTCCGATCTTGGTGGCTCAACCAAGGCAATTACTGAATCAGAATCCCCTAAAATTTCAACGCCGGCAGGAATTTTTATATCAGCTATCTTTATTTGATCTTCAAAGGTTACCAACGCGGAGATATCTATTTCAAATTTAGAAGGCAAATTAGCCGGCAAACATTTAACTTCAATTTCGTCCATATTTTTAACCAAAACTCCTCCATTTGCTTTGACAGCTGCGGATTCTCCTATAAATTCCAAAGGGATGTTAGCCTCAACTTCTTCTTTCATATTCACTTGCAAAAAATCAACATGAGAAAAATTACCACTCATGGCATCATGTTGAATATCATATATAAGAGCTGGCACTGATTTACCAAGAATATCAAGTTCAACAACAGCATTTTCTCCAGCTTTAGAATATACCCGACTAAAATCCAAGTAATTAACTGATATATTTTGATTTTCCTCACCCTGTCCATAAAGCACTCCCGGGATAAGTCCTTCTTTTCTATGTTTTTTTGCACTCTTTTCGGTTACATTTCGCTCAAAAGCTTTCAATATGATTTTTTTCATGTATTTTTTGTAAAACATGCAGAAGCCCGATAGAAATATTTTTATTCAAGCTTCAAAATTCCATGTCTTTCTTCTATTTATTATTCTTAAAAAAATTATAAACTGCCAATATCTGATTAGCAGAAACTACTTCTTGATTTAATATTTTATCAATTTCCAATCTGCTTAAATCAGTTAAGACCCCCATTCCAATAATCTTATCCTGTTGTTGTGAAAAAAACATTAAGGATGCCATTTGACATGATTTACAAGTAAAATGCAAAATACTTCTTCTTTGAGTGGACTCTAAAACTAAAGAGTCACGCTTTCCATATTTCTTTGTGCAAACAGGACATTTTACCATACTATCCAAATTGCTAGAGAATTCTTGCATAAAAAAATTTTAATCCAAAAATATTTCCATACTGCATTAAACTGCTCATGTAATCCTAACATGTGGACTGAATTCGGTCAACCCTCGTTTTTAATAAAGCTTTCTTTTTTAGCATGAATATTAATTAAAATTCCAACTGCTGCAAAAACTGAGATAAGGGAGCTCCCACCATAACTCAAAAAAGGCAATGGTATTCCGGTAACCGGAACTATACCTATATTCATTCCAATATTAATAAAAACTTGAACAAAGAACATTATCATAATTCCAGTCGCCACTAAGAAACCAAAATTATCTGGCGCTAACCGCGCAATATTCTTGATTCTATAAAAAATAACTCCAAAAAGTCCAATAACCAAAATGGAGCCACTAAAACCCAATTCTTCTGCAATGGAAGCAAAAATAAAATCCGTGTGTTTTTCTGGCAAAAAATTAAGTTGAGACTGTGAACCATGTCCGATTCCCTTGCCAATAAATCCTCCTGAACCCACAGCAACTATTGATTGTTGGACGTTATATCCGGCGCCTTGCAGATCACTGGCTGGCTCAATAAAGCTCACCAGACGATCTTTTTGATATTCAGCCAAACAAAACCATCCTCCCGATAGAAAAATCATGCCACATGCCACAATAACCAAAAATAATTTTTTACTTATGCCTGAAACCAAAATCATTCCAACCCAAATAGAAAATAAAATCATAGCACTGCCAAAATCCGGCTGTTTAATAACTAAAAAAAACATAATTGAAGCAAGCAAAAAAGAAGCCACCAATCTTCCGACTTCCCCCAATTCCATTTTTTTTTGAGAGATGAAACTAGCCAAAAAAATAATCAATGAAATTTTAGCTATCTCCACTGGTTGAATATTGAAAATTCCAATTCCTATCCAGCCGGATGTGCCCCTAACCGTTTCTCCAAAAAAAAGCACTAATGATAAAATCAATAAAGTCCCAAAATAAATGGTATTGCTATAGGAACGTAAGTAATGATAATTGGAAAAAGCGAAAAAAAACATCACAATTATAGCCAAAAAAGCATAAAAAAACTGTTTCCAAAAAACGGATAGCAATGCTTCTGATCCGGTATTGGATATGCTATACAAAACAACTAAGCCAATTCCCAAAAGAAGAAATACCGCTCCCAAAAGAACCCAGTCCGCTCTAAACAACTTGTTAATCATAATATTCTAAGTCAAAATTGACTATTGACCGTTAAATCCATAATCATTAGCAATTTTAATATTGCTGAAAAGGTAATTTCTGTTCCGGAATATATGTTTTAATAAAATTTTGCGAATTATAAGTGTCCGCTTCAGCCTCAACTTCAATGCTTTTAATTTGTCCTAATATTTGATAAGGCCAAATAAGTTTAAAATCCCGCTCCTCGCCTGAACGCACTGTGTTCATTTGAGTTGTTGCTAGTGCCGCCAACTTGTTTTGCTCATCACGCAAAACAATATTAACCTTTATTAAATTGAAATCAAATCCACTTTCGTTTTTCAAAACGCCGTAAACCTCTCCGCCAATCATATCCGAAAGCAGATTAAATCTTTTGTTATAAATACTTAATTGGGGTTTCTGATATTGTATAAATTCTTCCCATTGAACCTGATTTACTTCAAATTCTAATCGATCTGGATATTGATCTTCTTTAACAGAGAATCCCATTAATACAATATATTTAGTTTCTCCCGGCAATATAAAACCTTTTCCATTTTTTTGGTCAATTAAATTATTTTCTTTATCCATTAACTTAGCATTGTAAGAAAAAACCGGAGACCCCACTCTATCATTTATATTGCGAAGCTTAATTAAACCGTCATACGTATTATTTCCACCAAAAACAAATTCTTTTTCTTCTATAACCAAATTTTTGATTTGAGAAAAGTCCTGACAAGGAGAACAAACGCCCCCGCAATCAATATCTTTTTCATTTTGATTGCGTTTATCATCAGAACAAGACGGGTCTGGAGAAAATACACTATAAAAAAAATAAATAATAACAGAAATAATCAACAAAAAAAATGTTATTATTAAAAATCTTTTTTTAACTCTTGAGTTTAACATAATTACAGATTTATTTTGAAAATAAAAACACCTCTTTTTTTAATATTACAACTTCTGTAAACAAAAAACAAGCGTTCTTATCGCTTGCTTTGTTTCTTTATTTCAAGACAGTGTCCTGGCGACGACCTACTCTCCCTGAATTAACGGGTACCATCGGCGCTGGTCGGCTTAACGACTTTGTTCGAGATGGGGAAAGGTGTTTCCCGACCGCAAAAATCGCCAGAACACTGTCTTGAAAATATGTCAAAAAAGTTTTCAAAAATTCAACTTTATCAGAGTAACAATAAGAAACTCTTAACCGCTAACCGTAAAAATTAGAAAGATTAATGAATATATTAGTACTTCTTGGCTGAACCCGTTGCCGGGCTTACACCTAAAGCCTATCAACCTAGTAGTCTTCTAGGATATCCTACCATGACGAATCATGGATGTTGCCTTATCTTGAGGTGAGCTTCCCGCTTAGATGCTTTCAGCGGTTATCTCGTCCAAACATAGCTACTCGGCAATGCTCCTGGCGGAACAACCGATACACCAGAGGTTTGTTCTTTCCGGTCCTCTCGTACTAAGAAAGAGTCCTCTCAAGCAACCACGCCTACAGCAGATAGAGACCAACCTGTCTCACGACGGTTTGAACCCAGCTCGCGTACCGCTTTAATTGGCGAACAGCCAAACCCTTGGGACCTTCTCCAGCCCCAGGATGCGATGAGCCGACATCGAGGTGCCAAACCCCTCCGTCGATGTGGACTCTTGGGAGGGATCAGCCTGTTATCCCCGGGGTAACTTTTATCTGATGATCTTCCACCCACCTACGTGGGATGGTCGGTTCACTAAATTCTACTTTCGTAACTGATCGACTTATGGGTCTTCCAGTAAAGCTGGCTTGTGCTTTTGCGCTATCAGCCCGATTTCCATCCGGACCTAGCCAACCTTTGTAAACGCCTCCGTTGCTATTTAGGAGGCGACCGCCCCAGTCAAACTACCCACCAGGCACTGTTCCCGGTCTGGATATGAATCACTAAGAAATTACGATTTTGAACCATGATTACAACTTCGATTGTCTAAAATAAATCAGCATAATACATGATTCATCATCTATAAGTCTTTTTGACTCATAACAGACCAGGGTTAGAATTAAAACTTCAGCAGGGTGGTATTCCAGTGTTGACTCCACTGCGCCCGAAAGCGCGGCTTCAAAGTCTCCCACCTATGCTCGGCAACTAAAACTCTAATTCAATACCAAGTTGTAGTAAAGCTCCACGGGGTCTTTTCGTCTTGCTGTAGGTCGACGGCATCTTCACCGTCATTGCGATTTCACCGGGTCCTTCGTTGAGACAGTTCCCAAGTCGTTACACCTTTCATGCGGGTCAGAATTTACCTGACAAGGAATTTCGCTACCTTAGGACGATTATAGTTATCGCCGACGTTCACTGGCGCTTCAGGAATTAGCTTGCACCAACTCCCTTAACGTTCCAGCACTGGTCAGGTGTCAGCCCCTATACATCAGCTTGCGCTTTAGCAGAGACCTGTGTTTTTGGTAAACAGTCGCTTGGGAAATTTTCACTGCGGCCTACCTTGCGGCAGGCGAGACATCTCGCGAACTTACGTCTAGTTTTTTTGCCGAGTTCCTTAACGAAGGTTCTCCCGTTCACCTTAGGCTACTCGCCTCGTCTACCTGTGTCGGTTTTCGGTACGGATACGATAATATTAACCTTAGAAGCTTTTCCTGGCACCTTGCTTTGCTCAGTTCCCTTCCGCGAACGAAAAAGTTCAGCTATTCCTTGGATTTAACGCCATGCGGATTTGCCTACATGACATCCTTAGAATATCTACGCTAATCCAATAAAGCGCCGAGCATACTAAAATGCGTCACTCCTTCGAATATTATCATAGTGCAGGAATATTAACCTGCTGTCCATCGACTACGCTTTTCAGCCTCGCCTTAGGACCGACTAACCCTGGGTCGATCGACGTTGCCCAGGAAACCTTAGACTTACGGTGTTTGGAGTTTTCATCCAAATTGTGGTTACTCATGCCAACATTCTTACTTCTCTAAACTCCACCATGGGTCACCCCTTTGGCTTCAGCGCATAGAGAACACTCTCCTACCGATTGCATAAATGCAATCCCATATCTTCGGTACTATGTTTAGCCCCGTTACATTTTCGGCGCAAAGTCTCTAGTCTAGTGAGCTATTACGCACTCTTTAAAGGGTGGCTGCTTCTAAGCCAACCTCCTAGATGTATGAGAAACTTCACTTCCTTTACCACTTAACATAGATTTAGGGACCTTAGATGATGATCTGGGCTGTTTCCCTTTTGAGATCCGACCTTAGCGCCGGATTTCTGACTGCCATGATACGCATCACAAGAATTCGGAGTTTGATTGGAAAGCCTACGGCGAACCGCGGATTTCCATTCAGTAGCTCTACCTCTTGAATGTAATTACATGACGCTAGCCCTCAAGCTATTTCGGAGAGAACCAGCTATTGCCAAACTCGATTGGAATTTCTCCCCTACACACAAGTCATCCCCGCATGTTGCACGGTGCGTGGGTTCGGGCCTTCCCCTGGTGTTACCCAAGGTTCACCCTGCTCATATGTAGCTCGTCTGGCTTCGGGTCTAGTCCATACGACAAACGCCCTATTAAGGCTCGCTTTCACTACGTCTCCGGGGTTTTGAGCCCCTTAGACAAGCCGTATAAAACTAACTCGTTGGCTCGTTCTGCAAAAAGCACGCTGTCACGGTTAGCAAGCTAACCGCTCCAACTCTTCGTTAGCACATGGTTTCAGTTCTATTTCACCTCCCTCACCGGGATACTTTTCACCTTTCCCTCACGGTACTAGTTCGCTATCGATCTGAAGCAATATTTAGTCTTGGAAGTGTAGTGCTCCCAGATTCAGACGGGATTTCACCGGTCCCGCCCTACTTGAGAACAGTCTCATTCGGCATGTTCGCTTTTCACATACGGGACTATTACCCGCTATGGTTCCTCTTTCCAAAGGATTTTGCTAAGGGAACATGACATACCCCGATTAAACGAGTATGACTGTCTCGCAACCCCGCATCCCGAAGGATACGGTTTAGACTCTTCCGCGTTCGCTCGCCACTACTTACGGAATCACAATTGTTTTCTTTTCCTCCTGGTACTAAGATGTTTCAATTCCCAGGGTCTGCTTTACTAACCTATTGATTCAGTTAGTAATTACGTCCGAAGACGTAGGGTTGCCCCATTCGGAAACCCACGGATCAAAGCTTGCTTGACAGCTCCCCGAGGTTTATCGCAGCCTGCTGCGTCCTTCATCGCTTGCTTCAGTCAAGGCATCCACCATATGCATTAAGTAACCTTTCATTATTTAACGGTTAGCAGTTAACAATCGCTTATTAACTACTGATTTGTTCTATTCGGTGTTGATTTTTTATTGACCTACTTTTTTGACTAATCATGTATTGCGCCCGGTTTCTCTTTTTTCCGCATAAAAATAAATAAAAGAAAATAACCCCACACGCACATGAAAAGACTCCTATTTAATTGTAAAGGTTACTGATGCGGAAACATATTCCCAAAAACCCATAACCTATATCCTGGAACGGATTTTTTTTAAACTTGTTTCGGCACCAATTTTTCAAAAAAACAAAAAACCGCCTTTTGCAGCGGACCCAATCAAGGACCTATCTGGTCTCCTTAATTCACCCGCCTTTTTTCGTTTTATTTTTTTGGATATTTCTCAAATTATTGAAAAATAAATTATATTTCTATTTTACAATTCTTCTACCACCACGTTCCAAACTTTTTTAAACGTAAATACATAATAGCAAATACAAAAAACCTGTCAAGTATTTATAATATTTAGTCACAATAAGCATTAAATCATTAATTTTTGACTATTTTTTTAATTTTTTAAAATATCTAAAAAATAATAAAATCCGCCTTAAATTCAAGACGGATTTTATTATTTGGCATCATCTTTATTTTTAATTTTTTTCTGAAATCTCTTCCCTAATCTTGCGAAGCAAATTACCAGCTTCTTCCCTTCCGCCTAATCCAAATGAAAGCCCTATTGCCAATGAAAATGCAGCTACAAATCCAATAAAAAGAGTATTGACAATTGATTCGGCAATTCCCAATTGAACTAAGGCAGTCAATAATCCAAAAACAATGATTGCCCATTTGGAAACAGAAGCCAGCAAAGAGGCGCTCATTACACCAGCCGCACGAACACTGCCCCGCACAAATTTATAAGCAAAATTAGCCAATATAAAAGCGATAGCCAAAACTACGATAGCCACCACTACATTTGGAATGTACATTATAATACTGTTGAGAAAATTCGTTACTTGAGTTAATTGCAAAATGTCGGTAGCTGCCATTAAAAACACTAGAATTAAAAACCAACGCACAACTTCTCCAAAAATTATCGACAAACTAAATTGCAAACCAACTTCTTCAAACTTCTTGGTTATATTTGATTTTTCCATAGCACGATCTATTCTGGTCAATTTTATTCCTTTCTCCACCGCTTTACCCAAAACTCCAGCTACCACCAACCCAACCAAAAAAACAAACAGCGCTCCGATGAAAATCGGCAAAAAACTAATTAACCGAAAACCTAAACTAGCCAGAGATTCAACGATAGCCGCTCCCCATGTTTGAACCTGATTCATGTTTCTGCTCAAAAATATCGAAATTCAGTTTTTATTACCTATTTCGATAACTTTGAAAATTATTATTTAATATTTTAATTATCACTTGGCAAGCAATTCTTTTTCGAAATCATATCTGATTTCTTTCAACTGATCAATTTCCGGATCACCATCGGCTGAAAGTTCCTCCATTTTTTTCCGTAGCAAACTTTCTCTTATTTCTCTCATATCAACATTAACACCTTTTTTCCCTAAAAAAACCAGTGAGACATTTTGCATGTATTCAATAAACTCACCACACTCAGGATGATTAGCATATTTTTCTTTAAGCTTTTTGGAAAATTCTCTTATTTTTTCAACTGATTCACTGTCATAATGAAGATTATCGCATAAATTTTCAAAATCACACCAAATTGTTCCAAATAACATTTCCAATTCTTCCGAATCTTCTTTTTCACCATTAAAATCCATAGCGAAACGACTTATTTCATTTTTTATGATTATCTCTTTTATTCTATCAACATCCCCCTGATCCTCTTTCTCATTAACCCGAATAAATAATTTTTCCATTCCCCTTAAATAATCTACAAATCCTCGCAATTCATTGTAAGTTTTATATTTTTCTTTTAAACCGTCTGCCACGAAATCTATTTTTTTTGATTCTTCTTCTAAGACTTTCTCTAATTCAAACTGCTTTTCCACCAAAGCCCGACTTGGCAATTCTAAAGATGGAAATTCCTCTTGAAAATTATCCTCAATTCCATTAATGCTCATAATTATTTAATCTGTTATTTATTTTATTCGCCTTGAATTGGAACAGTTTGTGTTGTGCTATTTATATTTTCTTCTAATTTAACATCTGAAACTGATGTTGCGTTTTGTCCCTCCACCAACGAATCGCCCCCATTAACTGCATCTGTCGATACCGCCGAAGAATCAATTGTGGCTTTATTTTCAACAATAGTTTGCTCTTTATTATTGCCAGTCCTAACGACTTCAATCATTTTTCGAATTTGTTCTTTAGTTTTTTCATCATTAGCCGAAAGTAATCCTAAAACTTTTTCGTATTTGGCTATCGCCTCATCTTTTTTAGAAAAATCAGCATATAAAGAAGCTAGGCTGAAGTTTACATTTATTTCATCAGGATTGCTAGACAATATATCGGTAAAAAGTTTTTCCGCTATTTCAAAATCGTTCTTATGCAACTCATCGTTATTTTCTTTCTTCTTTTTTCCTCTTTCATGATAAACCCTGCCTAAATTAAAAGCATAATTTCCGTTTCTTCCTTCCAATAAATAAGCTTTGGAAAGATTTTCAATAGAAAAGTCCAAATCATTCAAGGCTTGCGCGGAAAGTCCCAAATAATAATACCCCGCGGCAAAATCCTTTTTCTTATTCACGGCATTTTGAAACCTCTCTTTAGCTTGTCCCAAAAGATCTTTTTTCTTATTTTCATCCTGCTCTTGCCCCGCTTGAGCTGTAAGCACCTGACCTAGTTTCAATTGCAATTCCGGATTATTCGGTTCAAGTTCCAAGGATTTCTGATACCATTCAAGCGCTTTTTCCAAAGATTGCGGCAAATAAAAAGATCCGTTTTCATACACTTGAGCCAATGACTGAACTGCTAAAACATCCTTGCTCATAAGAGTTGCTCCCTTGGAAGCATTACTGATAGATTCTTGCAAAAATCGACTAATTTTCTGTATATCCCTTTCTTCTTCTTTTTTTAAGATTTCCGCATTAGCTAATATCATATACTCCTGTCCGATTCGAGTATAATAACGTCCCTCTTTGGAATTGACACTGATCGCCTTTTGAAGCCCTGCTATCGATTTATCCTCCGTAACATCCCCCAGTCTTGATGAATAACCAGCATACACATCTGCCACAAAAATTTTTCCCAAAAGTACAAACAAAAATACAAAACCAACCCCGCCAACCACCAAAAGAAATGAGGACGCCAAGGCATATTTAGGGGAAGTTTCCATGGAAAGTTCAATATGTTTCTCCTCCGAATCACTTTCTTTCATTATCAACGCTACTGCCAAAAAAGTTATCAAACAACCGATAATAATCATCGGGCCTTGTAACCCGGAAATTAGAGCGGCTGTTAAAAATATCATTGCCGCACAAAACATCCCCAATGAATATAATTTATTTTTACTTTTATCCCTGGTTAATAAATAAAAACAAATATTCACGAAAGATAGCACTAATAACAATAACAATACCAGTCCAGGCCCACCGATAGTAATCATAGCTTCATATATAGCCCCACTACCTTCATAGAACCTCAATCCAAAAAGATTATTATCAATATTGAAGCTTTCCGGTTTATACAAAGAAAAAGCATGGCCATAATTTGCCGGTCCACTACCAAAAAAGAATTTGTCTTTCAAACTTTCCTTGGATATTTCCCATGATAATTTATGCGTTGAAGATATTTCCACTGGAAGATTTATTTTTATCAATCCTGATTGCTGAGAACCTGTCATTGCCAAAGCAACAATCGCGACAAAAACAAAAGTTGCGGCTACTAAAGAAAATCCTTTTGATACGATCATTTTAGCTACCGCAAAAACTAAAAACAAACCAACTCCGATCAATATGCTCGGCCAAAAAACAAAGGTCGACATGTTATATAAAAGAAATATATTTATGATGATATTTCCAAAAAGCGCTACCATCCCAATCTTGCTTAAAATTCCAGTTTTATCATTTAAACTGAAAATTAACGCAATCAAAATCGGCAACGTCATTCCCAAAAAAATTGCCAAAGCCGAAAAAGACCCCAATAAACTGACTGGGATGGAGCTGGCCAAGAAATTTGGAATGAATCGGGCTCCAAAAAATGCCAACAATGTCCAAAAAGAAACTAATATTCCAGACAAAATAAATGATCCAATAATCCATTTAAATTTTTTCAAACTAAAGTTACTAACTAAAAGATAATATTCTACCACTAAAGCCACTGCCGACAAAAGCCCCCTGGATGGATCGCCAAAAAAACCCCAGACGCTGTGCCATTTATCCACTGAAAAAATCACCGTCAACGCGTAAAAAATAACAAAAATAATAATCGGGATATCCAAGGGAGTTCTTTCGATTTTCAATTTACCCAACACAGCTCCTTTTATTGCCCATATTATCAATCCAATCAAAACCCAAAAATAAAAATAAATCTGTTTTTCAAATGCCATACCTTGAAAAGTAAGCCCCGAAAAAAACAACGGCAAACCAAAAAATAAAGCCATCACGGAAAAGGTTATGATTCCATCCAAAATCCTGATTATTTTTCCTTCTTCTTTTTTGATATTTTTTTGCGCACTCAAAGGGGGTGTTTCTTGAATCAATTTGTCCTCAACTCGATTCTGATAATTAACCACGTTTCCCGAAAGATTCTTTACTCTTATTGATGGATTGTTCTTAAATTCCATATCATTGTCCTTAACGAATTATCTTAATTTTATATCTTTTAACTTTCTTTAATTATAGTTTCATCGACGTTTTAAGGCAAATCGTAATTTCTAAAAATTAATTCTGACTATTTTTTCGTCTTTTCAACTACAAGCGACCAGTCAAACTCTTGATCCGCAAATGGTTGACCACTTTTAAGTTGGCTCGCTTCAAATCCCAAACTCTCCACGTTTATCCGATATTTCCTGGCTCGCACATCTTCAATTAATCTTTCTTCCATTTCTTCTTTTGTCATATTATTCACCATTTCATCCGTAATAATTTTCTTTGCCTTAGCTTCTTCCAAATTCAATTTTTTTGTTTCAACCATGGTCAATTTTCCAACCTGACTTTTTTTAAGTTTCATTTTTAAAATTAAAAAACCGATTTTTTCGGATTGCGACCATTCACTTCCGGTTTCACGAACCGCCACTACATCACCGATTTTCATTGAAGACCTGGCATCTTCCACCGGATCCGGATTTTTTTGATCTCTGACTTGAATAACAACATCATAAATCGCAACAGGATCTTTTATTTTTTTATATATGAAATAGGAACCTGCTAGCGAAATACCAATTACCAATAAAATCAAAATTTTTTTTATATTTTTTTTATAATCCATTTTATTTATTTTTTTTCAAAGCTAAGCTTTGAAAAATTAAAAAAATTAACTACTCCCCAAAGCTCACCGCTCCCTTATTATACTCCGCCTTAATTTGCGCATCCGTCGGAACATAATTAAATATCTTCACTTCGTCTATCATCCCGTCAAAATTGGCGGTCGAAGAACCTCCGATAAGAAGATTATTGGAATCCGTGGCAGGCGCGCCATCACCGCCGGAAGATGTTCCTTTTAATATGCCGTTCACATAGACGCTTATTTCATCATCGGCGTCGTCTTTGTAGGCAAGAAAAATATGGTTCCAGGAGTTTTTGACGATAGCCGAAGAAACAGAAACATTGGCATCGGTTGTTGCCAGATCAAGATTGGCTTCGATATCCAGATAATCGCCCGATTCGTTTTTGACTCGAATGTAGTTGTTCGCGCCTTTGTCTATGATTTCACCCAGATTGTTCTCTCCGTCCGAATCAGCATAAACCCAGGCGGAAAGGGCATATTCGGATTTTCCGGTAAGATTGATTGCACTGGTTTGAGTGATCGAAGCATAATCATCCGTCCCGTCCAAAGACAGGGCTTTGCCGTATTTTCCCGTTCGGCCATTATACCAAGCGGTGGCAGTGCTGACGGTCGTGCAGACTCCGGCAGATGTTTGGGCGCCACTCGCACCGATGGTGATTGTTCCATTATTTCCACTTCCACTTTCATCGTGAATAGTCGTGCCGGTACATTCGTCAAAACGCCATTCGGCAATCGCTTTGCCACGATTGTAGTCCCAGGCGATTTGGGCTGGGGTACGGGCGTAGTTGTAGACTTGAACATTATCAATAATGCCTTTAAAATTCATGTTAGAATCTCTTTTTCCTACTGACCAATCATCAATATTATTAACAGAATCTATTGGGACTCCACTTGTTATTCCTTCCAAGTTTCCATCTACATATATTTTCATTGTACCAGCAAGTTTATCACGAACCCCAACAACATGATACCATTTTGTTGAAAAAGTTTTTCCGGTAAGACCATTAACATACCTGAATGTTGGAACCCAGGTTGGATTTTTATCAGCAAAAAATTGAAAATAATTATTATTAGCACTTGAATTATTCCAAGTAAGCCTATATCCTTGACTATTGCCTATTATTCCATTAATACTCCCATCTTTCTCTGGATATACCCATGCTTCCATAGTTATATCATCAATTAAATTTAAATTAGAAAGATCCACATAATCATCCACTCCATCAAAACTAACCGCTCCACCCTCTTTTCCTCTCGCCCAAGTCGGGCCATTGACAAAGGTTCCATCATTCCCATTCCCGCTCGTGTCATAGGCGGTCATTCCTTGTTTCTCATCCATTTTCAAATGAAGCACAGGAGGATTACAGGTTGCCGTATCACCGGGAACGCAATATTCTCTGTTTGTTGAATTATCCACATTGCCGGCTGTGTCCGTGCCAGTAGAGCCGAAAACGGCTGCCGCATTCTGATTATACTCAATTTTCACATCATCGGCGGTGAGGGCGTAATTAAAAATTTTGACTTCATCTAAATTACCGGAAAAATAATTGGCACCGATTTTCCCTATCGTCAAATTATTAACATCGATTGCTGTTTCCGTTGTTATGACTATGTGATGCCACAATCCATCGCTAGGCAAAGACGCGCTTTGGCTGCCGTCGATATAAACAGTCGGAGAAGAAAAGCCAAAAGCGTTGATACTGCTCGAAGACAAAGAAACATAATGAGTGCCTCCGTCAAAGTCGATATAATCATCATTCACATCATCACCTTTTGCCCAAAAGGCAATCGTATTCATATTAGTATCCAAATCGCCGACATTCACATAATCATCCGTTCCGTCAAATTCCATCGCCTTGCCATATTTCCCATCCAAACTCCACATGGCGGTAGCGGTGATATTTGTTCCGCCCGCTCCGGGAGTAGCAGTGCCGTCATTGCTGTTTCCGCTTTCATCATGAACAGTCGCTCCATAACCCTCATCAAAACGCCAATAAGCAATCGGATCGGCATGCTTTTCGGCAGTTGAAGAACCAAAGGTGGCGGCAACGACGGGGATATATTCGTCTGCACCAATGTCCCAGCCGTTTATCCCAAGACCCAAACGAGAGTCGCCGTCGATGTCATCGATAATGGGAAAGTCGGAATCGACAGACAAATCAATGCCTTTGTCACGGACATCCTTATCGACGCCCGTGAGATGAAAATCCCGCCCAGTCTTATTTTCAAAGCTCGGAACAACCAAGGTTCGCGAACCAGTTCCCGTCGCCGAGCTATCCGACGAAGCATTATATTTAAAAACTGTTGGAGTACCTTGAAAATGGAAATCGTTATAAGAGCCATTACTTCCATCAATCGAAAGATTATTTTTCAAATACATTCCCGAAGTCATCGAATAATTTGAACTGGTATTATAGATAGTATTATTGTACACATAAAAACCAGATGCACCACTTGAATATGTTATTCCGGCATAAGTATAATACATTCCACCTTGTCTATTGTCATAAATAATATTGTTAAATATCTTGGTGTATATATAATCCCCAACCTTAATTCCGGCAAAATAAAAATCATGAATCAAAGAATTTGAAACTCGACTATAGTTCCCCGGTTTTGCACCACTACCCCATGTTCCGACAATAATTCCATCTCCGGAAGTTCCAGTAGATGACCCGTCTATTTCCACGCCATTTACTCTGGAATAATTTTCATACAACACAATAGCTACCGATGTATTTTTAAGATAAAAACCGCTGTGTTCAGTGCCGTTATGCCTCTCGCTTCTCGGCACATAGATGTTGACAAAATTATTGGTCCCGGTTACCCAACCGTCAATAGTAATGCCATTTACCAGCCCGCTCGGCCAATCATTATAAGGATGCGCTGTCGCAATAGCTCCAAAGCCGGCATCGGAAATTGTGATGTAGTTGGTGTCATCTACCTTTACTTTTTCACCGGTTTGGAAAGTTCCGCTAATATCCTCGATAAGGATTTGAGTGGCGGTGACATGAATCGCTGTTCCGGTCGCTCCACTTGTTTCACCGACCACAACAGTGGCATCGGGAATGATACCCGTGATGCCAGAATGGGAAAATACTTTGGTAGTGGCGACGGTGAGATCGGTTTGGATAGCCGCTTCCCAAGTTGAAAGAGCCGAATAGTCTCCTCCGGTTGCCCTGATGGTGCAGATGAACTCTTTGGTGACGGAAAGATTGGTATTGCCTGTTCCAAGACTTGAGGCGGCGGCTGTTTGGGCTACGCTCCAATTGGCGTCAGACCAATTCGTATATTCAAGCTCCGCAGTGCCGGTTCTGGTGATATTATACGGCGTTCCGGGGCTGGATGAAACTATGGAAAGAGTTTTTTCTTCGGGTTTGCCCCAAAATCTCATCACTCCTCCCGATGCTATGGTAATAGTGTTTCCGGCGGTTATCGTGAGTGTGTCAGATTCGTTGACTAATTTGTATAGTTTGTAGAAAGTGGTGTTAGCTCCGGTTACGTTGACTGCTTGATTCGTTCCCTGAAAAGAAACAACTGAAGTCCCGGCTGTAAATGTTCCGCCAGTGCGGGTGAAGTCGCCGGTGATTTTGAGACTTCCCGTCTGCAGGGAAATCGTACCGCCAGTTTGAACAAAATCTTTTGTGGTTATCATATTGGAACCGACAAAAAAATCATCACCCCAAATTATCCGTAATTCTTCACTAATAAAAAGATTGCCACCGAGAGTAAGATCGTAATTAGAACTTTTATTATAATTTATCTTGTAATAAACAACGTTTCCGGGAATAAATGTCGCATGCACCGGCTCCTTAAAATACAGTGTCGAAGTTCCCATGTTTACCGATCCAGCATAAACCCTCCAAGAACCGGCAATATAAATATCATTAGACACATTTAACTCTCCATTTGTTTTGTCTATTTCTATATTTGGAAAATTACCCGTATTACCGAATAGACTTTGATTTTCAGTTCCTAAAATTTTTATCGTTCCGGCACCGTTGCTATTCCAGCCCGTGGACATCATATAAATATCTCCTTTGACTTCTATTGTCCCTGATAAAAAATCGCCATTGGGTGATCCATAGATTGTCAAGTCATTATTTACTTTTGCCGTTCCCGATATGATAAAATCATAATGTCCTTTATTCAAAGTAATATCATAATATTCAACGCTACCGGGCGTAAAAGTCTGAGGAACAGCGGTATCATTAAAAGTAATTTTATATGTCCCGGAATTTAAACCGATACTACCAAAATTCCAATCGTCATTGATATTAACATTCCTACCCATAGTAATAGTCCCAGTATAGCTTGAATTGGAAGTAAAATTTCCTATTTCCGCTGGTCCGCCAGCATCCCAAACACTATCTTTAATTGACGTAGAATCAAAAACAACATCATCGTTTATTCCTGGCACCGTATCAGTACTCCAATTCGCCGCCTCTAACCAATTATTTGTCGAGCCTCCACCATCCCAGGTGATCGTCGCCGCACTCGCCGAAGAAGAAATTCCAAACAGAAAAATTCCCAAAGCTCCCAAAAATAAATTTTGAAATATATTCTTAAAGCTTAATCTTAAAATTTTAGATTTGTGATTTTTTATTTTCATCTGGTTATTTTTTCCAAAGTTTAACTTTGGAAAATTGAACAAATTTAATCATTTAACAATTTCAACTTTTCCTAAATTATAAAGCTTAGTAACCTCCTGATCCGAAAGCATGTAATCATATATGCGAATTTCGTCAATAAGTCCATTAAAATAATTAGACCCTACCTTGCCTATGTTCATATCCAAAGTGTCTATTGCTGAGTCTGTGGTTATGCTTACATGATGCCAGTCGGTATCAATAGTGGAATTTTCTGTTCCATCGATATATACAATCGGATTTGAAAATCCAGTAGCTGAAACTGTTCCACTGGAAACAGAAACAACATGAGTCCCTCCATCCAAATCAATGATATCCTCGGTTGTTGTGTTTGTCTTAACCCAAAAAGAAATTGTGTTTATATTTTGAGCAACATCGCCAACATCAATATAATCAAGTGCTCCATCAAATCTTATTGCCTGACCTATTTTTCCAAAATCAACACTGCTTGAACTCAGATTGATAGCATCTCCGTCTTTTCCGTTTCCGGAGCGATCTTTAATTTCTGTTGTGCTAGCACTCCAATTAATATCAGAACCATTCATCGACCAATACCCAACCAATCCGTTTGAATTATTATTCGCCTGAGATGTCTGCATTTCAACCTGCCCAAAGCGATAGAGCATGCCGACTTCAGCTTCGGAGAGAGCACGGTTATAGATGCGGACGTCGTCAATAATTCCATCAAATTTATCATTTCCATTATTTAAACTCTTACCTATAACAAAAGAATAACTATTGCTAATTATATTATTTGACAAGTTCTCGGTTGTAACAGTTTTCTGAATACCATTTAAAAATATTTTTAAATCATTTGTTTCCGTATCAAAGTATACCGCGATATGATACACATTTCCAGCGATTAAATTTGCATCAGTTGTTTCAGCATGCCACCAGCTTCCAGTTGAATCATAACCCCTAAAAGATATTTGAGAACCGTTTAATAATAGAAGATATTGTGCAGGATAATCACCGTCTGGGTTTCTTTTACCAGCAATCAATTGCCATGTTGGAGTTAAAGTATCAGGTTTAATCCATGCAGATAAAGTAATAGCTGAAGTTATATTTAAGGCAGTTCCTGTTCCGCAATCTACATAATCATCCACCCCATCAAACCCCAACCCCTGCCCCAATCTCCCTATTGTTGGCGAAGGACTATTGATCGCATCTCCATGGTTTGCGTTCCCGCTCGTGTCCCTTATTTCAGCAGTCGAATTTGACCAATCGATGTCTCCTCCGTCAAATGTCCAATGAGCTACAAGCCCTTCCGATGAAACTCCGGTCAAATCACCGGATTCTCCAATAATTGTTTTTGAAAAAACTTCATCCGCACCGATGTCCCAAGTGAGGCCCAGGCGAGAGTCACCGTCAATATCGTCAATGATGGGAAAATTGGGGTCGACGGAAAGATCAATTCCTTTATTTTTGGCAACTGACGATATTTCTATGTGCAAATCTTCTAGTCCGACATCGCTTGAAACAAAGTCAATATCATCTAATGCCTGATTGATTAATGAATTTGTACCCGGAGCAGTAGCATCAGAGGAAATGTTATAATCAGAAGAAGAATTAAAACAAGTGGGACAATCAAAATCAAATCCGATATCTTCAGCTACAATATTATTTTTTGCCAAAGGATTATAGTTACCATCCACATAGGAAAGATTGATACCATTACCATTTTTATAAACAGTATTATTGTACAACAAGGCTTCATACAACATAATTCCATCATTCCAGCCATAAGTTATATTATTATAATAAATAGTCCATGGATTATTCTCCAAAGTTGTACTTTGTAATGATTGATGACCGCTAACGCTATCATATAAAATACAATTACTTATTATATTTTTTGCAAAATTTCCAGTACCAATGCCATCATAACTAGTTCCCCAACTTTGATGTAAAATCAATCCATCAAAACGAGTATAACTTTGATCTGCATCAATAAGATGTTGATATAAATTAGTTCTGTTGGTAAGCGCAAAACCTGAATAATTACCATCTTCATTTTTTAGTTTTCCACTATGTCTTTCGCTTCTTGGCACATATATATTAACAAAATTATTAGCATTAGTTACCCAGCCGGCAATACCAAAATTGTTATCCAATCCACTCCCCCAATCATTATACGGATGGGCAGTGGCAATTGCCCCAAAGCCGGCATCAGAAATCGTGATGTAATTTGTGTCTTGGGTTTCGTAGACTTGTTCGCCGGATTGAAAAGTTCCAGTGATGGTGTGAATGAGAGCTTGAGTGTTTGTTACATGAGTTACTGTTCCAGTAGCTCCTGAAGTAACTCCGGTCAAAGTTGAACCGTCAGGTATTGTTCCGGTGATTCCGCTGTGAGAAAAGACTTTTGTCGTTGAAGCAGTAAGATCGACTTGATTGGCGTTTTCCCAAGTGGAAAGTGTTGAGTAATCTCCTCCGGTTGCCCTGATTGTGCAGATGAATTCTTTGGTGACGGAGAGATTGGTATTTCCGCTTCCAAGACTTGATGCGGCGGCTGTTTGGGCTACGCTCCAATTGGCGTCAGACCAATTCGTATATTCAAGTTCCGCCGTTCCCGTTCTGGTTATGTTATATGGAGTTCCAGGAGTTGATGAAACGATGGAAAGAGTTTTTCCTTCGGGTTTTCCCCAAAACCTCATCACTCCTCCCGATGCGATGGTAATCGTATTTCCGGCGGTTATTGTGAGGGTGTCAGATTCGTTGACCAATTTGTATAGTTTGTAGAAAGTGGTATTGCCGGTGATTGTCTGGTTAGTGTCTTGAAAGGAAACGACGGAGGTGCCATAAACAAAAGAACCGTTATTTGTAAAATCACCGCTTACTTTAATAGCTGAAGAACCGGCTGTAATCTTTCCGGTACTATCAATTTCAATATCCTTAGCAGTAATGGAATAATTATTGGTTACTAATCCATTATATGCATAGGTAGCATCTATTCTTAAAAGATTGGAAACATATAAATCTCCTTGCAAGGAAACATTGGATGAACCAGAATTAACAGGCCAAATTTCCACATCATAATATTGAACATTTCCAGGCTTAAAATTATATGCATTTCGAAATTTTAGCTTACTTGTTCCGGCAACAAATTCACCAGAAATCCATGTCCAGTTATCATCAAGATAAAGAGTATCGTGTAAATAAAAACTTCCTGCTGTTTTTTCTATTGTGATCCCAAGAGACAAAGATGTGGTATTGGGATATAAATTTTGATTACCATCTCCAATAAATTTTATATTAGAACTTCCATAAACACCATTTGATCCAATATGAAAAAAATCACCACCCACTCTCAACTCTCCACCATCTAAAGAAAAAGAGTTTCCGCTGGTTTCAAGAGTTAAATTATTTAAAATACTTACGTCACTAGAAATATTTATAGTTTCTGCGCCACTATTCTTAAAAATCAGATCATAATAATCAACATCACCCGGAGTAAAAGTTTGACTTGTGTAAATTTTTAAAGTCGATTCATTCATATCAACGTTGCCATCGACATATGTCCATCCGTCAGTAACTCCAACATAATCAAGGGCAGACAATATCCCACCTGATTTTTCTATACGAATAACCGGAAAATTACAAGTATCAACTCCTCCTAAATCTTGATCATTGTTTCCAATTAAATTAATTATCGTTGTCCCGCCGGCACAACTTCCTTCAGATGTCACATTTCCCTCAACATCAATCTGTCCACCATTTATTTTAGAGGCGCTCCCACCTCCTTGATAAATAAAATTATTTTTTACTTTCGCTGTTCCTGTCGTTGTTATAATACTACTATATCCAACCGTATATAGTTTCAAATTATAATAATCAGCGCTTCCCGGATTAAAATTACCAGTTGTACTATAAACAAAAATTAAAGTGCTTGAACCGTAGTTTATTGTTCCAGAAGAATAAGTCCAGGTATTATAAGCCGTCAAAGTATAACTCCCCATATTCAAAGTCCCACCCGAAATCACAACTGACTTTGCCGATTGATCAGCTGTATTAGTAACCGTATGCGAATCGATCGTCACGTCATCGTCGCTGTCCGGAACCAATCCGCAATCCCAAGTTGCCGCGCTGTTCCAGTTACCGTCCGCTTGATCGTTGCAAGTCGCCGCACTCGCCACATTGCCTCCAAAAAATAAGAAACAACCCGTCAATATAATGCCAGATATCCACACTTTATTTCCATTTCTAATAGAATTAATCATTGATATATTTTAAATCAAAATCTTATTTTTAGTTTACACCATTAACGAAAACGAACATTTCCATTTAATTTGGCATTACCTTTAAATTTCGCCGGATTATCATTAATAAAGCCAATTGTTGTCAAAAGAAAATAAACTCTCTCGGCTTCATAATAATCCGTCCCTATTGCCAAATCAACACTACCATCTCCGTTAAAATCCCCCGATAAAAGAGATCGACCGAAATAACCATTTATCATATCACCGTTAACTATAATATCCCCCGTTCCGGCCGTAGTTGAGATAGAACCATCATTATAAAAAATATATGTTCGACCGGTGTATGAATTATTGTATCTAGGAGCCCCTACTGCTAAATCATCCCGACCATCGGAATTAAAATCACCTACCGCTAATGAATAACCAAAATAGTTATAAGTCGTCTGTCCAGTAATTATCACATCGGCGCTAGCGGCCGCAGTCGGAATGGAACCGTCGCTGTAAAATATATATGCTCGACCGGTACTAGTTGAATATCCACAAGCTCCCACCACTAAATCGTCATCCCCGTCAGAATCAAAATCTCCTGTTGTCAATGAAAATCCAAAACTATCAGAAGTCGCCTGTCCGGTGATTATCACATCAGCGTTGGCAGCCGCAGTTGGAATGGAGCCGTCATTATAAAAAATATATGCTCGACCGGTATAAGTCGTATATCTATATGCCCCGATCGCTAAATCATCATCTCCGTCAGAATCAAAATCCCCCGTTGCCAACGAATAACCGAAATAATTAGAAATCGCCTGTCCATCAATTATTATATCAGCCGAAGATGCAACTGATGGAATAGACCCGTCATTATAAAAAATATATACTCGACCAGTATTACTATTATGTTCGTTAGCACCAATTATCAAATCATCAGTTCCATCAGAATTAATATCACCCTTTGTCAAAGAAATTCCAAAATTACTTCCAGTAGCTTGTCCGTCAATTATTACATCGGCGCTAGCGGCGGTAGTCGGAATGGAGCCGTCGCTATAAAAAATATATGCTCGACCGTCATAAGAATTATATCTGTTTGCCCCAACCACTAAATCATCAATTCCGTCAGAATTAAAATCATTAACTATTAAAGATTGTCCAAAATTATTAGAAGACGCTTCTCCGATAATTACCACATCTGCATCGCCTGTAACATCAGGGATTGATCCATCGTTATAAAAAATATAAACCTGACCGGTATTTGAATTATTTTCAAAAGCTCCTACCGCCAAATCATTATTATTATCAGAATTAAAATCACCAACCGCCATAGAATAACCGAAATAACTAGTGGGAGATTTACCGGAAATAATCAAATCAGCAGAAGCGGCGGTAGTCGGAATGGAGCCGTCATTATAAAAAATATATATCCTTCCCGCATTTGTTTGATAGGCAACAGAACTTGTTATCAAATCACCATTGCCATCGGCATTAAAATCTCCCACCGCCAATGAATAACTGAACTTATCAGAAGTTGCCTCCCCAGTAATGATAGCGTCGGCACTGGCAGCCACAGTCGGAATAGAACCGTCGCTATAAAATATATATGTTCGACCGGTACTGCTTGAATATAAATAAGCTCCAACCGCTAAATCATCATCCCCGTCAGAATCAAAATCCCCCGTTGCCAACGAATAACCGAAATAATTAGAAGTCGCCTCTCCGGTAATTATCACATCGGCGCTAGCGGCCGCAGTCGGAATAGAACCGTCGCTATAAAATATATATGCTCGACCGGTACTGCTTGAATATAAATAAGCTCCAACCGCTAAATCATCATCCCCGTCAAAATCGAAATCTCCTGTTGCCAACGAAGAACTGAAATAATTAGAAGTCGCCTCTCCGGTAATTATCACATCGGCGCTAGCGGCCACAGTCGGAATAGAACCGTCGCTATAAAATATATATGCTCGACCGGTACCGCTTGAATATCCACAAGTTCCCACCGCTAAATCGTCATCCCCGTCAGAATCGAAATCTCCTGTTGTCAACGAATAACCGAAATAACTAGAAGTCGCCTCTCCGGTAATTATCACATCGGCGCTAGCGGCCGCAGTCGGAATAGAACCGTCGCTGTAAAAAAGATATGTTCGACCGGTACTGCTTGAATATCCATAAGCTCCAACTGCTAAATCATCATCCCCGTCAGAATCGAAATCTCCTGTTGCCAACGAATAACCGAAATAATTATTAACACCCTCTCCTGTAATGATGCCGTCGGCGCTAGCGGCCGCAGTCGGAATGGAACCGTCGCTGTAAAAAAGATATGTTCGACCGGTATAAGTCGTATATCTATATGCCCCGATCGCTAAATCGTCATTACCATCCAAATCAAAATCCCCAATTGCAATATTCGCTCCAAAAGAACTACTAACCGCCTCTCCGGTTATGATGATATCGGCAAAATCAGATTCTGTCGGAAATGATCCGTCATTATAAAAAATATATATCTTACCAGTGTTACTCATATAATAAGGATTTCCAACAACTAAATCGCTTTTTCCATCATCATCAAAATCACCAACTGCTAAACTATAGCCCAGTGTTTCAGAAAAATTTCCAGTTAAATTAGAGTTGCTATCATAAACTCCGTTATTCGAATAAAAAATATACGCCCGACCAGTGCTCGTGCTAAATGAACTGGCGCCGACTGCCAAATCGATTTTTCCATCATCGTTAAAATCTCCTGCTGTTAAAAATATCCCAAAAGAAGTTGATGTCGCTTCTCCGGTGATAATGACATCGGCAGTTGAAGCTAGAGATGTGATTGAGCCGTCATTATAAAAAATATACACCCGACCAGTACTCGTGCTATATCCGCTGGCGCCAACCACCAAATCATCTTTTCCGTCAGCATTAAAATCATCAGTTAACAAATAATAACCGAAATTATTAGAAGACGCTTCTCCAATAATCTTCACATCCGCACTACCGGCGGCAGTCGGAATGGAGCCGTCGCTATAAAATATATATGTTCGACCAGTACTGGTTGAATATCCATAAGCTCCCACCACTAAATCATCATTGCCATCAGAATCAAAATCCCCCGTTGCCAATGAATAACCGAAATAATTAGTAACACCCTCTCCGGTAATTATCACATCCGCGCTAGCGGCCGCAGTCGGAATGGAACCGTCGCTGTAAAAAACGTACACTCGACCAGTACTGGAACTATAACTATAAGCTGTTACCGCCAAATCATCATCACTGTCACCATCAAAATCACCAATGGTTGAAAAATAACCAAATTGATTAGAAGTAGATTCTCCAGAAATAATCAGATCGGCGCTGGCGGCGACAGTCGGAATGGAACCATCCCCATAAAAAATATAAATCTTTCCAGTACTTGTGCTAACTCCATTAGCGCCAACCACTAAATCATCATTGCCATCCGAATTAAAATCTCCCACACTAAGAGAATGTCCGAAATTATGAGAGGTCGATTCTCCAGTAATGATGACATCCGCGCTGGCAGCCGCAGTCGGGATAGAGCCGTCATTATAAAAAACATACATCCTTCCAGTACTAGAAGAATATCCATATGCGCCTATGGCTAAATCAGTTCTTCCATCAAGATTAAAATCACCGGTTTTTGGAAAATAACCAAAATAATTATTAGTCGCCTCTCCGGTAATTATCACATCGGCGTTTGCCGAAGAGTATTCAATGGCTTTTCCTCCATAAAAAATATAAACCCTCCCCGTGTTAGTGCTATATCCGGTAGCCGCGACAATCAAATCATCTATTCCATCAAAATTAATATCGCCAGCCGCTAATGATCGTCCAAAAGTATTACTAGTTGTCTGACCCTGGATGACATTCCTATTTGCCGATTGACCAGAAGCGGTAAAAAATAAAGTTGGATCCAAGGCTAGCGGGTATTGTTTTTTTTCAACAGCAAAAGAAACTTCTATTTCACTTTTTTCTTGATTAATTTCCCATTCCAGATCAGTTTTATTTCCCGAGCTATCAACAAAATAAGGTCTAGGGATTATAAAATCAGGAGTTCCTCCATTTTTTTCAATATCTTCGCGCATATCATTTGCCACCGACAATTGAGCTCGCATCAAAAGATGCTGATCGACTTTTTTCACAATTTCCTGATTTTCCTCATCTTGATCGCCAAAATAATACACTTCTATTTCACCATTGACGTTTTTACGAATAATCGAATTTTTTATTTCATAATGTTCTTCTTCCTTGCCGTTTCCTTTTTTATATAAAATCCAATTTTTTAAAATCCTATTTGCATCTTGGGATTTATACGTGTAATAAATTTCCTTGCGCCCATCAATACTCTTGTAGCGAGTAAATATTTTTGCATCATCCCTAGATTCTTCTAAAAATTTTTCAGGTAAAACACCGGTTGATTCAGATAGAAATTCTTCCGCACCTTTATGAACAATAGCTATTGACCTTTGTTCGTTCAATTTTATTTCCAATGAGTTTTTATAATCTTTAGGTAAGACTATTTTCAATCCTTCTTCCATTTGAGGTTCTTCGATATCTTCTTCTTTTTCCTTAGCTTGAGCTGTTTTTATTGCCGGAAATCCATTCAAAGAATCTCCCAATATAAATCCTTCCTGACTATCGATAAATTCACCTTTAGGCGCAAAAAAATCTTTAGCAATTTCCGCTCCGGCTGTTCCGCTAGAATTTAAACTGTTTTCTATTGTTGAATCGCTAAAATTCCAAAAAAATTTAAACAATAAAAAAATTCCAATAAAAATTATCGGTGCCATTGAAAATTTTAATATTTTTTTCAATATCTTCATTTTAATTCCCCTTATTATCATCTAGGTTATTCTGCTTCTTCCTGTTCTTCCACTATCCACCAATTAACTTTTGTGTCTTCAAATACTGGACTACTAAGCATTATTCTAAAGCCGGAATAACTGCCTTGAGATTCTTCTTTTTCAATTTTTTCCACCCAAGAATATCCTCCTGGATTTCCTTCAAAACTAATAAATATACGACTTTTGGCGGTAACGGCCTTGGTTAATATTTCAACTGCTTTACCATTCGTGCCAATTTCATCATCCAAGCCATCTTCATTTTCATCAATTTTTATTTTTTCTATAATCGCCTCGCCAATAGTCTTGGATTCTGGATCAATAATCGACACCAGAATAGCTCCCGTTTCTATTTCCCTGGCAACAAGTTTTCCATTCAAAAGATCAATATTTCCAAATACATCTTTATAAATCAAAGATTCTAAATTCAAAGAAACCGCAAAATCAATGACGGCACTGTTTTGTTCTTTGATAATAACCATTTGTTCTTGAATCTGTGCCATCAGTTCTTCATTGGTGGTTATTCTTGCAGTCTGTTCAGAAATCAAATTCTGCAAATCAATGAATTGTTGATCCAATGAAGTAATTTCTTCTTCCAATGCCAATTTTATATTATCATCTATTTCCATCTCAGAAATTCTAGTAATCACTTCTTGTTCAACCGTTTCCACTGTCAATGATTTATTGCGACGCGATATTAAAACTTTTATTTCACCTTCGCCACTTATTTTTTCTTCTAATGCCACTCCAACTGTAGATTCACCCGGCAAAGCTTTTCTTAAATATCCTGGTTTCTGATCAGCTGTTAAGCTATCGCCTATGTTTATCGCTCCGGCTAAAGCGGAAATTTTTGCTGGAACTTGACCGATAAGTCCAACAACGACTCTGTCTGAGTTTACGTCATTATCTTTGGAAGCATTTCCAATTATCGATGGATTGGTTGAAACTATACCAACAATATTATCATCCCCGCTACGATCGCATTTTTTTACTGAATTTTCATTGATAATATCCATACAGACTGCATCTCCCGGTAAGAGATCGGTTTCTTTAGTTAAGAAATATTCCGCATAATCTGCCCCTGTTCCGGTATAAGCTCCGTCAGCGTACACTTCGCCATTAGCTTGTACTCGAAAAACCAAATCATCGGCAGAACTAACATCCGATCTCAAGGCAAAAATATTATTTGTTCCGGTTGTTTCATTGGAATTAAGCTCGAATCCTACCTGCCCCGCAATTCCGGCAACATGGAGCATGGCAGTTGGGGAAGTCATTCCAACTCCAACGGCCTTGTTACTCAATCCTCCAGTTCCATCCGATTCTCCATATATTGTAAGCATTGCGTTTCCATCAAGTCTTGCTGAAAAACTTTCAACGGTTCCACTGGATGCTGCCGATGTAACAGCCATATCTACCCAACTTATCATTCCTGAATTATCCGCAAAATTTTGCGCCCCCATTTTTAAGCTTGAAATCGTTGTTGTTCCATCAGAATCGATTGAAAAAACATCAGTTCCGGATATTCCTGCTCCGGGATATATTTTGAATTTATTGGAATCAGTAACATCAACTCCCATTGAAAATTTAGCTGTCGGTGTTGATCCAGTCTTAAATTGAATCAATGGATTGTATGTGGAATCAGACATGGCTGTAATTGCAAGAATCGTATCTTCTGTTGATCTGGACATTTCAAAAATAGTGCTTGGCGTATTCGTCCCAATTCCCAACCTGTTATTAGTGTCATCCCAAAAGAAGTTGCTATTATCCTCAGAAAGTTCTCCGCTAGCTCCAGCAAATAAAAGAGAACCTTGTGTCATATTTGAAAGCGTTAAGCCTCCGAAAGTCGGAGTTGAAGTAGTGGCTATATCTTGCGGAAGAGAAAATGTGATTGAATTGGCGGCATTGGTAACTGTTATTTGGTTAGTTGTGCCACTGATTGTTTTGTATTCCAAACCATCTCCGGCAGCGTTAACTCCCATGATTTGATTGGCAGTTCCTAGGGATGAAAGTCCAGTTCCTCCGTAAGTAGCAGTAATAACATTTCCATTCCAAACAGAAGATGTCCCCATTGTTTTATTAGTGAGAGTCTGAACTGCATCAATATTAACAACCGTTCTTCTGACAGCCCCGGAATCTGTGTAAAATATATTCGTTCCATCAAATTCTATAGCTCCAGCTTCAGGAGTTGTCAGATTTGTTCCGCTGGTCAATTTTATAGGAGCAGTTCCGGCACTGGCTGTTCCGGCTTTGATATGAAGGTAGGCAGTCGGGGTGGTTGTCCCGATGCCGACGTTATCCTCAATATATAAATTATCATCCACCACAACCATCCCATTATTAGCTGCTGACAAGGTCAGATCCAAATCTTGCCAAGCTGAATCAGTCTTAATATATCCCGATCCAAAAAAACTTATATGAGATGCTGTTGCATTTTCCAATATTAAATCGTTGGCCATTGAAACATCTCCGGTGCTTGCAAAAATTGTCGGATTAGAAAAAGTTGTCTGAGAATCAGTAACAGTCATTATATCCACACCATTAGTGGCAATTCTGAACAAATCCGTTATTCCGGAAGCTCCATTTATATCTAAAGTATAGCTTGGCGTATTCGTCCCAATTCCCAGTCTGTTATTAGTGTCATCCCAAAAGAAGTTGCTATTATCCTCAGAAAGTTCTCCGCTAGCTCCAGCAAATAAAAGAG
>Ga0209575_10000102_pt1 | contig 98009 bp, 90 predicted proteins | sample Medcelwee11metaG_FD_187172 | JGI IMG/M metagenome (GOLD analysis project Ga0209575, IMG submission 187172) | Freshwater pond sediment microbial communities from the University of Edinburgh, under environmental carbon perturbations - Medium... | ecosystem: Environmental > Aquatic > Freshwater >... | reverse complement strand
GGCGCATCCGGAAAGGCAGTTCACTGAACGGATCGGTTCCGATTATAGCCATGAGCGGTGAATCGGACAGCGCCATTATCGAAGAAGCGATGCAGAGCGGCATGAACGCCTATCTCGTCAAGCCGGTCGACCGCCTGCTCATCCAGCAGAAAATCCTGCAGATCGTCTGAGCGCATAATGTATTCAGCGTTTTACATCAGAAGCCGGTTGACGGGGCTGGCAGATTGTCAAGCTCTCGCAAAGAAGGCCGTGTTCGAATACGGTCTCTCGCGGGCCGAAACGGCGCGGCATCTTGGCGTGACCTCCAATGCCGTGAGTTATATGCTCGGGAGTAAATAAAGCCGGAGGCATAGCCTCAGGTATTGTGTTCAGGGATCAGCGTTGCGAATTTCGTCGTTGATGTACAGAAACTCAAAGGTGTAATACTCATGTCGCCGTCAACCCCACCGCGCGAAGACCGCAAGATCATAACGGACGCTGAAAACGAGGCAGAGGCTTTGCTGTCGGAACCGGGACAGGCAAAAGGCCTGCGTTCTGATCCTGACTGGGTCAGCCATATCCCCGACGGGCTCTGGCTGAAACCCGAGGAGATGGCTGCTTCCGAAGCCCGAATCATATGGCAGGCCCTCGACCTTGCCCCCGGCAGGGAGGTTCTTGACTGTCCGTGCGGGGACGGACGTGTCGGCATCCATCTGGCCCGACGCGGCATCCGGTACACCGGGCTGGACATCAACCCCCGTTTTATCCGGCGTGCAGGAGAACGCTTTGCCGCTGAAGGGCTGGAGGGTGCTCTCCTCCTGAGAGACATGCGGGAGCTGGACTATGAGGGGAGATTCGAGGCCGTGGTGAACTGGTTCAACAGTTTCGGCTACTACGACGTCGAGACGGATTTTCTCGTTCTGCAGCGTCTTGCCATGGCTCTTCGTCCCGGAGGGCGGCTGATCATCGAAGCTCCGAATCCTGTCGAGGTGGCCGCCGATACGGAGCAAAAACTCGATATTGAGGGTATCGAGGTTGTCAAGCAATGGGATGAACCCTCCAGAAGAGTGCTGTACATCCTGAACAGGCTGGAGGAGAACGGACGGATGGTCAGGGTGGTGAGCGGGGTCCGCCTTTACTCCCTTTCCGAGTACCGGCGGCTTTTCCTGCTGGCCGGTCTTGAGCTGGAACAGGTTTACGACGAGCTACTGGGGGAGTACACGGAGCGTTCCCGAAGGATGATCCTCCTGGGCCGAAAACCCCGGCATCCGGACATTGCCGAACCCGGTTAGGCTAATCGAAGATCGCATTCCCGGGAGGAATGCGCAGTCACACCAGTGCAATGCCGCGGACTGTTTTCAGGCTGACGGAATACCAGAGCCCTCTGATGAAATGGATGCATACCAGCGAGACCAGCGCTCCCTCGATACCGAAAAACCAGATCGCGACGGGAGTCGCGACAGTGCTGATCACGAGGATTTTGCCTGAAATCGCGGAGGCTTCCCTGGCATAACCGGTTAATCTGAGAAACGGTGATGCGAGTCGCAGGATGGCGTTGATGGAGGTGCCGACGAGAATGAAGTTGAACCAGTTCCTGTAGGCAATCATGTCACTGTGAAACCATCCGAGTATCGACTCGGCATTAACGATAAGTATCGAAGTGGTGAAGATGTTTATGAGCAATAACCACAGGGCGTTGCTCGAATAATATTTCTGCAGGGCCTCCCTGTCGTTTTCAATCGTGGAAATGCGCGATGATATGAAATAGAGTATTGCGCTGAAATTGACCCAGATTATCGAAGATATAAAAACCAGCAGCGAAAAGGCGCCAACGGATTTTTCGTTGCTGTGAAGCAGTTCCAGACTCCAGATTTCGATGACCGATACGAAATTGTTTGACAGATCCGTAATCAGCATCGGTATGCAGGCGGATCTCCATTCCGATATGCAGAGCTGCAGTTTTTCGCCGAAAAAATCGAACGGTATCGATTTCAGGCTCAGCCAAGACTGCACCGTGATGGTCAGCAGCAGACTTGACAGGAGCAGGGCGATCGCCTCGTATTCGTTGATGGTTGCATTGAAATAAATCCAGATACAGATACCACCCAGAAACAGCAGGGGTTTCAGCAGTTCGGTGGTCAGGCTTGACAGGTACCGGCGATGCATGGCCAGCAGTAATGCCCCCAGGATCGTGAATACGGAGAGCGCAGGGGTCAGAATCATCGCGAAGTATGATTCGTGGAGGAGTTTTTCGAGATGATAACGGCGGAGAAAATAATCGACAGCGAGAGACAGGCTTCCGGCGCAAATGCAGATGATGAGGGTTAGTTTCAGGTAATAGGCGATGTATCCCTTGATTTTTTTCCACTCCCTGTTCTCAAGATATTTTGGAATGAAACGGTTGAGGCCTGAATCGCCTCCCAGAATGAATATTACCGAAAAAAGCGTGGCGACGCTGACCGCCACATTGAAATCGCCGAGGCCGTCGAGATCGAGATTTCCGGTAAGAAATTTGTTCGTGACGTATTCAGCTGTAAAACCGGCATACAGTATTGCCAGCAGGATGATGTTCTTCATGACGCAATAGTTCCTGTTCCTGAATCCCCTGTGGAAAAGCGCACGATCACCGGAGTTGATCAGCCGGGCACGACGTTGTACGGCTGGCGGATGTTCAGCGTGTACAACGAACGCTTTCCATCATGTTTCTCCTTCGCCGAGCGGGTGAAAATCAGGCCGACAGGGAGGTGTTGCAGTGTTTCGGTCATATAGTTGGAGCTGCTTTCCGTATCGATGATGATCGAACCGTTTTTTCGCACCTCTTCCAGGATATGGGTATAAAGCAGCATCTCGCGCAGGGCGGCGGGAACAACGGGTTCCGTGAACACAATGGGTTCCGCTGACTCGATTATCACGTTCTGCCGGTAGACTTTCTCCTGTTCCACAAAAGAGTGGATGAGCGGCCCGCACTTGCATGCCTTGTCAAGCCACCATTCCACCTCTTCCGGAGCGGTGATTGTTTCCAGCTGGTCTGGAAATGTTTCCGAAAACGAGTTCCGGATACCGTAAACGAGCGCTCCGAATTTCCGGTCGAGCGAACCGGTACGGGCATTGATGTTATAACAGCCCATGTGTTCCCGGAGCTGCCCGGTCATATCCTCTGAAGCCCTGGCCAGGGTTGCGAACAGCTGCCGGGGATCGCGCTGATAATGCTGGTGTACGAAACGGGCCATATCGATCAGGTGCTCGGGATCGCCCGTTTCGCCGGTATAGCCCCAGAACTCCCAGTCGATTTCGACACCGTGTTCCGCAAGAGGCGAGAAAACCCTGCCAAGGGTTTCGGCTACGGCCCCGAAACGCGCTCCTGCAGTGGGCAATAACTCGCCTGAGCAGTGCCAGAGCTTGCCGCTCGAATCACGCCGGTACTGGTAGCTGGGGCAGACAAGACTGGTCAGGCGAACCTTACCCCGGCCTGCCTGATCGGCCAGCTCGCCGAGGGCAAGGCTCAGAAACAGGGTGTCGTTATCCCTCTTCTGCATGGAGGCGATGCCCAGAAGCGCAGGGACAACTTCCCTGAGCAGGGTAACGGCAAGGGGCTCGTTCCACTTCGGCCAACGGCTCATGGCCTCAAGGAGTGGCAGGTAGATCCGTTCCGAGAGAGCCCGTGCCTTGAGCTGGGCGCTGAAAACCGGAGGAGAGACAAGCGGGCCGAGAAAGCTCTTTCCCAGCAGCGACGGAACAGCCTGGTAGTAGAATCTGAGGCTGCCCTTGAGCGTGGTCGAGGGTTTTCCCGTAATCCGCTCCAGGAGTCCAAGAAGCTCTTCGGTCCGCTCAGGCCGGGTTCTGGCAGGGCTGGAAGTCGGTGTATGCATACAGTTTGTTCTCGAAATTTCGAAACGTGTATTTGCCGTCTTCTTTATCGATCACGTATTCCGGCGACAAGGGGACCTTGCCGCCGCCGTTTTCCATGTCTATCACCAGTTGCGGGGTTGCCATGCCGCTCATCCAGCCCTGGATGGAATGGATGATCTCAAGCCCGGTTTCCAGGCTGGTCCGGAAATGGCCGGTGCCTGTTACCATGTCGGGGATAAACAGGTAGTAGGGTTTTACCCGCATCCCGAGAAGCTTGCGCAGCAATTCCTTCATCACCTCCGGGCTGTCGTTCACGCCCCGCAGCAGTACCGACTGATTGCCGAGCTGAATGCCTGCGTCGGCCAGCATGGAGCAGGCCTTCTGCGACCGGGGGGTGATTTCGGCCGGGCAATTGAAATGCACATTGATATAGAGGGGGTGATACTTTTTCAGCATGGAGCAGAGTTTTTCGGTAACCCGCTCCGGATCGACGCAGGGGATGCGGGTGCCGATCCTGATAATGTCGATATGGGGGATATTTCTTACTGCCCTGATAACGTTCTCAAGACTTTCCAGAGGAAGGGTGAGCGGATCGCCGCCTGAAATCAGCACATCATGCACCTCCTCATGATCATTGAGATACTCCTCGACCCTGGCAAGCTCCTCATTGGTGATGGCTGTGGTCCTGTCGCTGATATTGCGTTTTCTGGTACAGAAACGGCAGTACATGGCGCAGTTGTTGGTCACGACAAGCAGTACCCGGTCCGGATAGCGGTGGTGCAGACGGGGCAGAGGGGAGTGATCGTCCTCTTTCAGAGGGTCAGACTGGCCTGATGCATCGGTCAGTTCCTCTTCGGAGGGGATGCACTGCCTGTATATCGGGTCGCCCGGTTCCCTGATCAGCCCGAGGTAATAAGGGGTAACCCGCATGGGATACTTTCGGGCTACCGTTCTGATAACCTCACGGTGCTGTTCGGTGAAGAATGGTATGCCGGCAAGGGCGGCCTGGCTGCACATGTTCTGCATCTTAAAACGCTGCCTCCATGAAAGCGGGATCGAAATTCGGGAATCGATGCCCGAGTTTTTCAGTTATCTGCTCTTTGCTGCCGACGGTTTCTTCCATAACCGAGCAATACTCGTCCATGGCCCGATGGAACAGGTATTCAAAATCGCGTTTTGTCAGGCGCGTTGTTTCATAGGTTGGCTGGTTGCGGCCATCGTAATTGCTGTAATCCGGATCGACCCAGGTGATGTCGTATTGCTCTCTCCGCTCGTAAAACGAGGTGCCAGGGTAACCCACCAGCATGTTGATTTCAGCCGTGCTGGACAGACCGGAGCGGAGCCAGCTGCACATCGTGTCTATGGTCTGGCGGGCTGTTTCGTAGGTTTCGAGGGGAGAACCGATGAGCCAGTAGGTATGGGTTTCTATGCCCTCTTTCCTTGCGTATTCAAGCATGCGCATAACCTCGGGGAGCATGATGTTTTTGCCCATGATTCCGAGCAGCTCCTGATTGCCGCTTTCAACACCCACGTGCAGACAGCGGCAGTCAGCTTCACGCAGTCTGCGGAAATGCTCCCTTGTGGCTCCGGGGTTGACCCTGGTCTGCGCCTCCCAGTGCATTTCCGGCTGTAACGAACCCATCTGCCCGGCAATATCCATGGCATGGCCGAGATGATGAAGAAAGTCATGGGTGCCCAGGTAAAAGAATCGGCTGTTACGCTGTTCCATCAGGTAGGTAACCTCCTCTTTGAACCGCTCCGGATTCTGGCCTGTAACCTTGGGTTTCCAGAAATCCGCGCACCAGACGCAGTCGTTGGTGCAGCCGGTGAGAGGCGTTACCCTCGAAATGGGGATCGACAGACGCTTCTCTCCGCCCAGCTCCCGGCTGGTAAAGTTGTCTTCCAGATGTTCATAGCCGATCAGGGGCAATACGGAACGGTCCATGCGGGGCCTGTCCGGGGTTTTGAGGATTTTACCCTTTTCCGTGAAGCTGATTCCCGCCACGTTGTGGAGCGATTTCCGCTGCTCCATGGCCCGGAGCAGTTCCAGGGTGGTCTCCTCTCCCTCCTTGTGCACCAGGATGTCGAAAACCGACTCGCGCAGTACCTCCTCGTAGCGTACCCATGCATGGTTGCCGCCCAGGATCAGGGGGATCTGAGGGTACTCCTCTCTGATGCGCCGGGCCATGCGTGCCGCGGTTCCGTAGCTGGCGGTGATCGAGCTGAAGCCGATGGCATCGAACTCATCCGCCCGTTCGAGAATTTTCCGGAGAAGAACCCCTTCCCGGTCCACCTCTTTGCCCTCCGGGCTTATCGGGCCGAAATAGGAGCATTCGATGCCGTTCTGCTCGAGATAGGAGACAAGCTGCAGGAGGCCCAGATGGACCGGTTCCAGCATCCAGAAACGGGAGAAATCCTGCTCGTCGAGATGCCTGAATACCGTGAAGGCCCGGGATGCAAAAAGATGAAAATAGTAGAGCCGCTGCATATGGCTCAGGGGAACCGCCGGAACCGGCGGGGCGACAAATGCGACTTTCACTGCGCTTCTTTTTGTTGGGAGTTGAATTGCCTGTCTTCCGTAAATCTGAAGCAGCCCGGATCGGGAGCGGTCAGGCTGCCCCATGTTGCATAAGCCACAGCCCGACAGCCGTAGCAGCGGCTGCGTTCCGGGCAGGTTCCGCAGGAACCTTCAAGACTGAGGTCAAGGGTGCGGCATTGCTCGAGGATTCCTGATTTCCGCCATATCGCAGTGATGGACTCGTTGCGCAGGTCGCCAACCTCGATGTCGAGGGATGAACAGGGGCGCACCTTTGCATCGGCTCCGATATAGCAGCCTGCCTTGAGCCGGTTGCAGGGAGTGTTTCCGGAAAAGGGCACTGCTGCAGGCTGATCGCCGGCTTCCCGCTCCAGGAAACGTTTCAGATCGTCCGGGGACGGTACGTTGTCCGCCTGCAGGCCGCCGACCGGGATAGCCCGGTTCAGGACAAACCCGCACCCTTTCTGCCGTGCGAAATTGCGCAGGTCGTCCAGTTCACCGAAGTTTTCCCTGGAGCCAAGAGCATGCAGGGCAAACATGGGATAGCGGTCCGCGTGATAACCGGCAGCCTTCAGTTCCTCGAGCGTTTCGACAATTGCCCGGTGCTCACCCTTGCCACCCGAAAGACAGGAGAATTTTCCGGGATCGAGGGTGGAGAGGCTGACGGCTACGTTTATTTCGGCATCCGCCAGTTTTCCGGCAAGCGTCCTGTCGATGAGGGAGCCGTTGGTGACCAGCTGCACCATCACCCTGTTTTCGCGAAGGTAATGCACAACATCCCAGAAATGCGGCCAGAGCAGGGCCTCGCCACCGGTCAGCTCGACTTTGCGCAGGCCCAGACGAAGCGATTCGTCCAGGGCTTTTCCGATCAGACCGTAATCCAGGTCGGTTACGGCATAGTCTTTCTTGGAGCAGTACACGCAGGCGAAGTTGCATCGGGTCGTGCAGGATACGGTGAGGTAGGCAAGCTGTCCCGGATATTCGAGCTCGGTATATTCCCAGGGATTCAGGTTGTTCATGACTGTCTCCCGTTTGCGGCATCGGCAATTGCCCTGGTTGTAAGGTCATAGGCAAAGGACTTGAACGAGCCGGTTTTACGGCGGGCAATCGAAAAACAGCTGTTATGGCAGCGGGCGGGACCTTCCCAGTGCCGGCAACCCTCGCACTGTTCCGGGGTTTCAGAGAGGGCCTGCCTGCGCAGTCCGCTATGCTCCCAGATTTCCCGCAGGGATGCGGTGTTCAGGTTGCCGATGGTTTCGCTGTGGTCCCAGAATCCGCAGAGCAGCACGTCGCCTGTAGCGTTGACGTGGACATAATCGAAACCGCAAGTGCACTCGACCCAGATAATGTTCGGATGCGGTTCGTAGAGTTCGGGATATTTGCAGCGAACCATCGGCGAGCAGCAGATCCGCACAGGAATCCTGCCGTTTCTTGCCTTCCGGGTCAGCCGCATGAATACGTCGATCATCTCCTCCATGTCCGGATACAGTCCGAAAACCTCGTCATAGGTCGCAACCAGACATTGTGCTCCCATGATGATGTTCCGGCCGTCAGTGGCTACGCTTTGGGCGTAATCATAGAGCGCTTCAAGCTCGTGGATGTTGTGCCGGGTCACCGTCGCTTCCAGATCGACGGTTATTCCCTGATCCGCCAGGAAGAGTGCGTTTCTTTTGAGCCGTTCCAGGTTTTCCGCTCCGGTTCCTTCGGGAAAGCCGCGCAGGAACTCGAGCCGTTCAGGAACAAGCGTATCGAAGGAGACGCAGGCAAACTGCAGGCCTCCCTCGGCCAGCCTCCGGGCCCATTGCTGGTCGATGTTCCTGCAGTTTGTGTTGATACGGTTTTTGACGCCATACCTGCCGGCGATTTCCATGGCCTGAAGCAGGTAGTTTTTCGACCTGTCCGTCATGGTGACCTCTCCGCCCTCGAACCATACCCACTCCGGCTTTTCTTCCGCCAGGGTTTTTTCTACGATTTCAAGGGGAAGCCATTTGTTGAATTCCGGAAGATTCTGATCGTACGCACAATACACACAGCTGGCATTGCACGCCTGCAGCAGCTGGAATTCTATGACCCTGAACCGGCTCATGGTTTTGGCCTCCTTCCGGAGGATCTCCACTGGTACGGAGTATTTGTCAGGGTACTGGATGGCAAAGAGCGGTCCGGCTCCGGAAAGAGCGGAGAAAACCCGATGTACGTTATCATACTGATCATTATGGGGGATGTGTGTCAACCGCTCTGCGATAAACCGGACAAGCGTATCGCGAGTGGATTCGTTGGGGATAATTTACATATTTAAAAAGTAGTTTGCCAGAACTTGCAGCCGTAAAAATGATTTACGGTCCCGGCCATCATGTCGGCCTCCAGACCGTGGGATGTTGCATCGGATACTGAAAAGTCGGGTTATATGTCGTATTTTGCCACTGGATATATCGATTGAAACTCGAACGATCATCATCAGCCATGAGGGTGTGTACTTCGGCAAACTGGTGGCCTGCATCCATCTCGATGGGCAGGGCCGGTCGAAATGCCGGGTGTCAGTCTGGCGACCGTACCCGTGGAAGGGGATACGACAGGATGAACCGGCACTGCGTGCCGCACGTTTTCTGATGAAAGGAAGGATATCCGGCAGGGAGGGCATCTTATCCGGAACTGCATTCTTTTTCGCAGGTAATTCTTTTATGAGTTTATTGGCAGATTGATTATGACCAATCCCTGGCTGGAAATCCCGCTTGCGGACTACGAGTCCCACATGTCGCTGCCCGCAATCGCTCAGGCGGAAATGCTGGCAGTGCAGTTCTCTGATGCCTTGCGGCGGTTTTCGCCGGAGTCCGTTGCGGTTATCGGTTGTGCCGGCGGCAACGGCTTCGACGGAATTCCGCCCGAGACGAAGCGAGTGGTTGGCGTGGACATCAACCCGGACTACATTGCTTCGGCGTCGTTCCGTTATCAGGGGCGTATTCCGGGCCTCGAATTCCATGTTGCCGACATCGGGTCCGGTCCGCTGCCTTTCTGTCCCGTCGATCTTATTTACGCGGCTCTGGTATTCGAGTATGTTCCGCTTCCTGCTGCGCTGGGCAATTTATCGCGCGTGTGCCGCCCCGACGGTCGTCTGGTTACGGTTCTGCAGCACCCCTCGCCGCATGTGCATGCGGTTTCGCCGTCGCCGTATACGAGCGTTCAGGCACTTGTACCGCTCATGCGCCTGATTTCCCCCGGTGAGCTTGCCGGGTGTGCCGCTGCATCCGGTTTCGACCTGGAGAGCGAGCAGGCGCTGGTCCTGAAGTCGGGAAAAGAGTTCACCGTTCAGGTCTATCGTCATGCTGTCGGGTAGATTTACCGAAGAGTACAACAGGTAGGGTTCGCTGCACCGGAAAGTCGGTCGGCGGGTCGCGTTTTCATGTCGTGATCCGCCAGTGCATGCTCGGCTTGGCGAAAGAGCGGTTCACATCTTCCAGTCTGAAGTCCAGCCCGTAGAACTCTTTGTAAAAAGCGCCCGCCTCGGCTTCGATGTCGAAGCCGAAGATATCCGGATGCAGGCATGTTGCGATGTGCATCAGTCCCAGTATCCATCTCGGACTGCCGAAATCGATGCAGGGGATCGGATGGTTGTAAACCCGCCTGTTTATCACCGCATCGGCAGTTATTCCCAGTTCGTCGCAATATTCGTAAAATTCGTCAAGGGGTGTCTGCATAAACGATGAAATGAAAATCACTTCCGGGTTGAGGGCGTTCAGCTTTTCAGCAGATGTCTTCATTCCCGGACGACCGGTGCATGCAAGTATTCTGTTTATACTGACGCCTCCGGCCATCTCGACCAGCGTATTTTCCAGCCGTTCGCATTCCAGGGAAAAGAGCGGCGTTCCCATTACATAGTATACCCTTGGCTTATCCTTCAGGTGTTCGGTTTTCGCCAGGATGAGCCGGATGCGCTCGCGCATGTATGCGGTGAGCTTTTCGGCCTCTTTCTCTTTTCCTGTCCTGGATCCGAACCGGTGTATGGCGCCGGCATACGATTCAAAGTTCTGGATGCTGCCGTGCAGTTTCTGCAGTCCGTTCTCCTGCAGCATCTCTTCCCAGCATCCGGCAATCGATTTCTGGTCCTTGACGCCGATGGCGGCCAGCGTTCCCTCGATTATCTCCAGCGCCCTGGTAAAGGGGTAGCCACCTTCAAAGTCGTTTTCATTGTAGGATCCGTTCGAGAGGGTTCCCCTGACGGCGAGCCTGCAGCCGCACTTCGGGCAGTGCTTTTCATCGGCGGAGATCGATGCCCTGCGGAGTTTCGAGCCCATGGGTCCGTAGAAGTCGCGTTCGTAGATGAGTTCTCCGCACTGTGGGCAGCAGGTGTTGATGCACTCGCTCCCCGGTGAATTGAAAAGGTAGACATAGTTCAGCACCGTTCTGGCATTTCGGTGGATGTTTTCGGATTCCCTTATGGTGGGCTCGGTGCCGATGTCCGAGTCATCCAGCGGGATGAAGCGCATGATCTGAAGCGGTATGTCGCGGGATATGTCCGAGAGGGTACGGGCTATCTCCATTACCTTGTGATCCTCGTCTTTCTTGTGCATGCAGGCTACCTCGACATGGACGCCCTTTTCATGGAAGTAGCCGATGTTTCTCAGTACGGGCTTGTATCCCGGGCCGGCCCCGCAGTTTCTGTAGTCCTCGTCGGACAACCCCTTGATGCCGATGTTGATGAAGTCGAGACAGGGCGACAGGGCGCTTGCCGACTCCTCGGTGAAATAGCCGTTCGACGAGCACCCTGCAAGCAGTCCGTGGCGCTTTGCCGTTTTTGCGATCTCCAGAAAGGTATAATAGGATGCAAGCGGATCGTTCATAAGGAACGCGATGCCCGAGCAGTTCTCTTCCAGCGCTTTTTGTACGATCTCCGGAGGGGTAAGCTTCTTCAGCGCCCTGCTCTCGGAGCTCACCTCTTTGGCTACCACGGTTGCCACACATCCTGAGCAGTCGAAATTGCATCCCGTTGTGCTTATCTGGAGAAATTTTGCTCCCGGGTAAAAATTCATGATCGGCATCGTCTCCGCCGATATGGGACATACCAGGAGATAACTGTCCGGATAGATCTCCCGCAGCGTGCCGTTTTCATTGCGATACCGCCCGCATCCTCCTGTTTTCGATTCGGGAACGAAGCATCTTTTTTCGCAGACAGTACATTTCATGGCTGGTGTCATCAGGGTAGGCAAGTGCAGGAACGTAAATATGTTTTCGTTATATAATATATAATATAACGATACTCAAGGCCAAACCCTTTCGATTTCCGGGTTTCGGTATCACAGGGCCGAATGCAGCACCTCGACAATGTCCTTCTCGCTCATGGCCGGGCGGCCGGGGAGGCGTCCGTCGGCGCCCCGGGCGACAAGCAGCGTATCCTTCGCATACCGCTCGAGCAGGGCGCCTCCTATGCCGACCTCCGAAAGACGGGTAGGGCAGCCTATCGAGCGGAGAAATGCCTCGAACCGGTCGATGCCCTGTGCGGCGGCTTCGGCATCTTCGGGACGCTGCAGCGGCAGGCCGAAGAGCCGCTCCGAGAACTGTGCGAACCGTTCGGGGCGGGTTTTTGCCGCGAATCGCATCCATGCCGGGCCAACCACAGCCAGACCCGCACCGTGCGCAATGTCGTGATGGGCTGAGAGCGAATGCTCGATCATGTGCACCGGGTAGGGCGACAGGGTGCCGATCTGCACCCAGCCGTTGAGAGCCACCACCGATGCCCACTGCACCTGAGCCCGGGCCTCGATGTCGAGCCCGTCGGCAACCGCTTTCGGCCCCCATTCCATGGCGGTGAGAATCACCCCTTCAGCAAAACGGTCCTGAAGCGGCGTGCCGTCCACGCCGTTGAAGTACGATTCGGTCACGTGAGTGATGAGGTCGCAGATGCCGTAAGCGGTCTGGTCCTGCGGCACGTTTGCCGTGAGTTCGGGATCGACGATGGCGGTCTGCGGATAGAGGCATCTGGCTGTGACGAACGACTTCACGGTGCTTTTTTCATCGGTGATGACCGCGCCGCCGTTCATTTCGGAGCCGGTGGCTGCGAGGGTGGGCACGGTGACGATCGGCAGCGCGCGCTCCGGGAGCCTTCTGCTTGCCTGGCCGTGCGGAAACATCTCCCACAGGTCGCCTTCGTAAAAGAGCGCCGCAGCCATGACTTTCGACGCGTCCATCACGCTGCCGCCGCCGAGGGCCACCACAACGTCACACCCTTCGCGGCGGGCGATTTCCGCGCCTCGTTGTACCGTTGACAGCCGGGGATTGGGCTCGACGCCCGAGCATTCAGCTACAGCGATACCTGAGGCTTTCAGGCTCGAAACCGCCCGGTCGAAGGTGCCGTTGCGCCTGACGCTTCCTCCGCCGGTCACGAGCAGCGCTTTTTTCCCGTGTGCGCCCACCATTTCGCCCAGTCTGGAGAGCGATCCTGCGCCGAAAACAAGATGCGTCGGGTTCCGGAATTCGAATTTCATGCTGTTCTCCATGATGGATGTTGCCCTGAATAATTCATGAGAAACCTCAGCACAGGATTGTTGAGGCATAAATCGAGATGAACGGAGCCGGTTTGCAGGCCATACAGGGTCGGCATACCGTCCCTGCGGGAAAAAGGGAAAACGCTGAATATCTTTTCCTGTCCTCCGGCTTGTCGGGATGATCAGGGCATGATCACCGTTCTGTTTATACCGGAAAATAGGCTATTTCGATTGTTTTTCCGTTCTTTTCGAACCATGGGCGCCGTATGGCTGAACAACCGGTTGCCGGACTTCGGCACCGGCAGGAAGCGGAAGCAACGAAGGATTTTGCCCGATGAGGCTACTTCCTGATGAGGGTTCTGATTTCAGCGGTCCATGCGGAGAGGACAAGCAGCGGGTTCGCGTTACGGTCGATGGCGCGTATGGCCTCTTCGGTTACGGTGGAGATAGCGAAGAAGTCCGTACGGGGGAAACTGCTGGTGAACCGGTCGACTGCCGGGGAGATATCCGGGTTGTTGAGCCCCTTGAAGCCGGGTACGATCAGGCGGTGGTTGACATCCTGGAAGAAGAGCAGAAGGGAGCCGAGAAAGAGGACGACCTCCGGCTTCGAAAAGTTTTTCGCGTGATTTTCACAGGCCGTCAGCGCCTCGTGGAAGCGGTTCGGGGTAAGCACGAGGCGGAGGTAGTCGATTGCCTGGTTGCGCAGCAGGACGGCCGGAATCCCCTCGCTGCTGCCGCTCCGGCTCATCAGCTCCCAGGCAAGGGCAAGATTGCCGCGCGAGAAGTTCACGGTAAAGCCGAGCTCGGGTTCCGTTATATCGGGCCGGTTTTCCTGAAGCCATTGGCGCAGTTCCTGCGGAGAGGTTCGCTGGAAGCGGATCTGCTGGCAGCGGGAACGGATGGTGGGCAGTACCGCTTCGGGGCGCGACGATACAAGGATGAACATGATGTGGCCGGGCGGTTCTTCAAGCAGTTTGAGCAGCTTGTTTGCGGCCGCAGGGTTCATCCTGTCGGCCTGCGAGATGATGAATATTTTCCGGCTCCCTTCCGAGGGCATGTAGAGCGCTTTCTGCTGCAGTGCGACGATCTGCTCGCTGAGAATCCCCATGGAGCGGTCCATCGAGGGAGTGAGGTAGGGATTCAGCTTTTTTTCTTCGATGAGCGCTTCATAGCGTTCCCTGGCCTCAGTGAATTTTTTGTTCTCTTTTTTTACGCCTTCACCGGCGTCGAGCAGCGCAGCCTCTACCGGAAAAACATATTCGATGTTCTGGTGCATGAAGGTGTCGATCTGCACGCAGTCGGGGCAGGTTCCGCATGAACCGGTTTCGGGATTTTCCCGGCTGTTACGGCAGTTGAGCACGCGGGCGAGCTCGAAGGCGATGCTCTCTTTTCCGGACGCTTCAGGGCCTGTGAAGAGGTAGGCATGAGCGAGACGTCCGGATTCGATTGCGTTCTGCAGAACCCTGATCTGCTGTTTCTGGCCGATAATGGTTTTCCAGCTCATGCCATCCTTTTGAGGGTTCAGATGAAGGTCAGCCAGTTGTAGGGATCTTCACCGGTCTTGACGATTTTCAGGTAGTGGTGCTGCAGGGCTTCGGTGATCGGACCGCGTTTTTCGTTGCCGATCGGGTATTTGTCGATGCTTCTGACCGGCGTGATTTCCGCTGCCGTGCCGGTAAGGAAAACCTCGTCTGCAATGTAGAGCGCTTCACGGGGAATCATGGTCTCCCTGACCTCGTAGCCGAGCTCCCTGGCGATATGCATGACCGCGTAACGGGTGAAGCCCGGAAGAATCGACTGGGCCGACATAGGGGTATGGATAACACCGTCGCGGATGACGAAGATGTTTTCGCCGCTGCCTTCGGAGACGTAACCGTTCGTGTCGAGCGCAAGCCCCTCGGCATAGTTGTCCATGAGCGCTTCCATCTTGATGAGCTGGGAGTTCAGGTAGTTGCCCCCGGCTTTTGCCCATGAGGGCAGGGTGTTCGGTGCAAGGCGGTTCCACGATGAGACGCGGACGTCAACGCCGGTTTCAAGCACATCCTCGCCGAGATAGGTGCCCCACTCCCATGTGGCGATGGCAACCTCGATAGCCGCCAGATAGGGGTTGACGCCGAGTGCTCCCTGGCCGCGGTAGACAAGCGGCCTGATGTAGCAGGATTTATGGCCGTTGGCCCGAATGGTGCTGATGATGGCATCCTTGAGCTCCTGTTCGGAATAGGGTATTTCGATACGGTATATCTTTGCCGAGTCTCTGAGCCTTTTGATGTGTTCGTCGAGGAAAAGGACTGCCGAGCCTTTTGCCGTTTCATAGCAGCGGATGCCTTCGAATATTGACGATCCGTAATGAACGACATGCGACAGAATGTGGATTTTTGCATCACTCCAGTCGATCAGCTCGCCGTTCATCCAGATTTTTTCAGACTTGTTCATGGTGAAGTCGTTGGGTGTTTAGCATTACCGGTACAAACCTGAAAGATATACGGTTTTGCCTTTTTTAAAAGAAGAATGTCGAAGAGTGTGGGCCGGGAAGAGAGTGCGCGCTTAGCGGGGAAGCGTGTGAGCGGGAGAAGATGGATGACGGGGCGGACTGAAAGTTGTGTCGGTAAAAAAAACAGCGGGCAGTAACCAGAATCAATTTTTTTCTGCCTACTGCCTACTGCCTACTGCCTACTGCCTACTGCCTACTGCCTACTGCCTACTGCCTACTGCCTACTGCCTCAGTAAATCCTTTCGTAGACGCCTTCCACTTCCCGAAGGATCGGCTCGTAGCTGCCCGACGTGCGTCCGAAGCAGATGCCGAGGGATTCGTAGAGGGCTACCTGATCGAGATCGACGTGACGCTGGGTGATCGCTTTCGACGACTCGATGTATTCGACCTTGCGTCCCTTGACTTTCGATACCGTGACGCCGCTTTTCCCGTCGAGCAGAAGCAGGATCGCCGCCGCTCCGGCTTCGAAGCCGAAATTGACGTCGTATGCCGACGAGTTGCCCGCACGGACGAGATGGCCCGGGTGAATTTCACGCACTTCCGGGATTTCGTAAACGCCTTCGACGAACATGCCGGTCTCTTTCATGAAGATGGGCATGGCCGGATCGGCTTTCATGCGTTTCTGGATCTCCTGGCAGGTGTATTTGCCCGCACCGGCGAGTTTTTTATGGCCGAAAGCGTCGATGCCTGCGGATTCATCGACAATTTCGGTTCCATCGGCGTTTTTCATGCCTTCGGCTACGACGATGGTGTAGGTGCCGCTGTGTACGTCGCTCTGACGAATCCTGCGGGTGAACCGTTTGGCGAGATGTTCGTAGACGACCTCCCAGTTGACCGGAATTTCCGGAATGAGAATACAGTCGGCTTCAGCCGCGATGCCGCTTCTGAAAGCGGTGTGGCCTGCATAACGGCCGAACACCTCGGTGACCAGTACCCTGTTGTGGGTCTTTCCGGTGGTTTTGAGGTCGTGGACGAACTGGGCGATGCGGTTGATGGTGGAGTCTCCGCCTACGGAGTAGGTCTGCAGGTCGAGATCCATGGTTTTCGGCGCATGGATGCAGTGTACGCCCTGCTGGCTGAGGTCGACCATAACGCTTCCGGAGTCGTCGCCGCCGCTTATGATAAGACCGTCAAGGTTGAATTTTTTCATTCCTTCCTTGATGCGGTTGTATTTGTCGGGGTTGCGGATCGCCTTGATTTTGACCCTTGAATGACCGGCTTCGGAGCCTGCAAAGGTTGCATCGAACTGGTCGAGGCGATGTTTGTCGAGTCTGACGATATTCTCGCTGTCGACAAGGTTGTAGAGACCGGCATAGCCGTTCGGAATGACATACAGTTCAAGATCACGGGCTTCTGCCATCAGGGCTGCGCCTTTCAGGACGGCGTTCAGCCCTCCACAGTCCCCGCCGCTGGTTAGGATTCCTATTTTTTTCACAGTTCCTTTCTCCTTGATTGCTCGGGTTAGATTTTAACGGCCTAATTTTTATACATTTGAGGAGTATCTCCTGCCTATGGCAGTCAAGATAGATGTTTTGTATGATTTTTCATCACGGCAGTGGCATTTTACCTTGCCGTATTTGTTGATGTTACGATGATTACCGCCGCGGCATGACCTTTTTCGATCACCTGAAAATTGCCTGGGTTCACCTCAGGGAACGCAAGCGCCAGACCCTCTTGACGGCTCTTGGCGTAGCCGTCGGTTCGGCCATGCTGGTGACCACCATTTCGGTTGCCAACGGTTCATCCTCGAATGTTGTGGCCAAGGTGATCGATACGGCTCCTCATGTGCTGGTGAGCGCCGAAAGGATCGATCCGCTCGTGCCGGATAACCTTATAGGTACTATTCCCGGAACGGTCTCCATGGTCGACAAGAACGTAACCACCGAGGCCAAGGAGCTGATCAAGAACTATCCGGATGTGGTGGAGCGGATCAGCCGTGTTCCCGGTGTGGAGCGCATCTCTCCGTTCGTGATCACAAGGGTGATCGCCCGGAACAAGAGCCGCTTTACAGCCTGTGCCGCGCGAGGGGTGGTTCCCATTCTGGAGGCCGATATAGCCGGACTGAAGAAAAATCTTGTGGAAAAAAATGCACTCGAGGAGCTTGCCTGGACGCCGAACGGCATTCTTGTCGGCAATCTTCTGGCCAAAAAGCTCAATGCGGGGTACCGTGACCGGATTGTGCTGGTGACGAAAAACAGCGAACAGTATCCGGTAACGATTGTCGGCACGTTCAGCAGCGGGTTTAATGCAAAGGATGAGCGCGAGGCTTACGTGAACCTTTCTCTCGCCCAGAGAATGGAAGGGATAGCCGCAAATTCGGCAACCGGTATCGGCCTGAGAACCCGGGACGTCAACCGCGCCCGCGCGGTTGCGGCAACCGTCCAGCGTCTGACCGGCTACCGGAGCGAAAGCTGGGATGAAACCAACCGGAACGTCATCGAGTTCTACAACCGCAATGCGGCCATCACGCTGGTGCTTGTGGGTTTCGTATTTGTCGTGGCCGGGCTTGGCGTCTCTTCGGTGATGACTACCGTGGTGCTGCAGAAGGTCCGTGATATCGCCATACTGCGTTCAATGGGAGTGCAGCGGGGGAGCATTACCCTTATTTTCATGCTCGAAGGGCTGATCATGGGTATTTTCGGCGTCCTGATCGGCAGCCCGGCCGGACATGTGATCTGCCACTTCATTTCGCTTATCCGTTTCGAGGCGAGTACGGCAGGAGTGCTGCGCAGTGACCGCATCAACATTTTCGAAACCCCCGAAGCTCATCTTATGGTCATTTTCTTCGGCATTCTCATTGCCGTGCTCTCCTCAATAACACCGGCCCGCAAGGCCACCCGATACCCTCCGGTCAGCATCCTCAGAGGCCAGGTCGGCGTTTAGATTTCCCTGTGTCCGGCCGGGAGGCTTTCAGTGCTGGCGGATAATGCAGACGGCGTGAGCCGCAGCACCCTCTTCGCGTCCGATGTACCCGAGTTTTTCGTTGGTTGTCGCCTTTACCGATACCGCATTGATCTCCATGCCGAGGCAGCGGGCGATATTGCGGCGCATTTCGTCTATGTAAGGGGCGATTTTAGGCGCTTCGAGCAGCAGCATGGCGTCGATGTTGACGGCTTCGAATCCCTCTTTCTGCACCAGCTTTCCTACGTGCCGGAGCAGGATCATGCTGTCGATGTCCTTGAACTCCTGGCTGGTGTTCGGGAAATGCAGGCCGATGTCGCCGAGTGCCGCGGCGCCGAGCAGGGCGTCACTGACGGCATGGAGCAGCACATCGGCATCGCTGTGGCCGTCAAGACCTTTTGTTGAGGGAATGTCTACGCCGCCGATGACCAGTTTGCGGCCTTCGGCGAAAGGGTGAACGTCTATTCCGATTCCAATGCGCATGGTACTGTAATGGTTTAAAGGATGAAACTGCTCTGTTGGGCAATAAATATAAAGGAGCCGGGAGCAAGGAGCAAGGAGAGTGGTTCACTATTGTGCTTTTCTTGCCTTCCTCAGGCGCCCTGCCTTGCCGATTTGTCCTCCCGGCGATAAAGTCTTAGATTGTGGAATAACCACTTTTCCTCAATCTTACCGAGGGGGCAGGGGGAACCCCGGGGATGAGTTTTTCGCAGATGCAGCGATTTTTCTGGATATGTTCCGGAACTCCGGTTCATTTTATCGAGAAGTACTCCACCGAACACAGCAAATATCTCGGTATCGGGGCGACCATTGTGTTCACGGCTCTTTTTGCCGGCCTTTCGGGCGGCTATGCGCTCTACTTCGTTTTTGCCGGCAATCCCTACGCTCCTCTCTGGTCGGTTTTGTTCGGTCTGCTCTGGGGGCTCGCCATTTTCAATCTCGACCGCTATATCGTATCGAGCATCAGTAAAACCTCGAAAGGGCTCAGGCAGTTCTGGCAGGCTTCGCCGCGGCTTGTCTTTGCGGTGCTGATAGCTATTGTCATCGCCCGCCCGCTGGAGCTGAAGATTTTCGACAAGGAGATCCATGAGCGTCTCAAGGAGCGTTATCTTGGCGATCAGAAGGAACAGATCAGAAAGGTTCAGGCTTCGTTCAGTGAAAAGTATGCGCAGGAACTGTCGCAGATCAAACAGTACCAGACCGAGTACGACCTCCTGAGCGGCGATCTCAACAGGCTTCGCGAGGAGCTCAAGGAGGAGGTGTTCGGTTCGAAAACGGCAACGACGTCGGGTGTGCCCGGATACGGCACCTATGCGAAAAACAAGGAGCTGGTGGTTGATGCCAAACATCAGCGACTGGTGTTTCTTGCCGCGCAGCTTGCCGAACTCCAGACTTACATGAATACGCAGAAAGCCGCCGAGGGGATCAACCGCCAGATGATGCTTACCGACGAACTGCTCGAGCGAAAAGCCGTTCATGCCGGTTTTGCCGACAGGAACTGGGCTCTTGGCGCACTGACGCACGACAGTGGCGACATGAGCCGCTCATCGGCAGCTGCGGTTCAGTTCATCACGCTGCTTTTTATCGCGTTCGAGTGCGCTCCTCTTATCGTCAAACTGCTCTCCGATGCCGGTCCTTCGGATGTCGAAGGGAGCGAAACCGAAAAGCGCATCATTGCCCAGCTCACCAACACGGCGTTCCTGAACCGCAACCGGGTTGTCCGCCAGTACCGGCTCATGGGGGCCAAGCCGGGCAGACGGCATGCCCGCCGGTATATGGGGCAGAAAAGGTGAAGACTTTGGGAGGTGAGTGGTTTGTCGTGAGTAGTGAGCGGCGGGTAGCAAGATGTGAGTGCCTGGACGTGCATATAAGGCAATAAATCGTCAACAGCTCATAGCAAGGTGTTTTATGAAATGCCAGACGCTTGATGTATGGAAAATAAGTAGCCGGTTGAGTGCAGAAGTCTATAAAACCATCTCGCCCGCTAAGGATTTCGGGTTTCGTGACCAGATCTGCCGTTCGGGACTCTCCATACCAAGCAACATTGCTGAAGGAATGGAAAAAGAATCCATAAGAGAACGCATCAAATTTCTTGACATAGCCAAGGGATCAACCGCTGAATTCATAACACAGGTCTATATCGGCAGGGATATTGATTTCATTTCCCGCGAAATCAGCAATAACTGGATTCAGACTGCTGAACACATTCTCTGTATGCTCAATAAACTTCAGCAAACCCTGAAATCCCAGCTACCACCAAAAAACGACCAATCGCGTTAACTGATAACTCCCTGTTGCCGTTTTTTCCCTCGTACTGCCCACTGCTCACGGCCAACGGCATTTAAACAATCAGGCTTCCCACATAATCCCGGTATGCCGGGGCGCCGGGTGCGGAGAAATGGGCTTCAACGGCTTCGGCGACGCGCTGGCTGATGTCAGGGTAGACGAAGTTCATGGTGCCGATCTGTACGGCGCTTGCGCCCACCAGCAGGAACTCCATGGCGTCTTCGAAACTGCCGATACCGCCCATGCCGACCACCGGTATTTTCACGGCATTGTAGACCTCCCAGACCTTGGCGAGCGCCACGGGTTTTATGGCCGGGCCGGAGAGTCCTCCGGTGACGTTTTTAATGAGCGGTTTTCGGGTTCTGTAGTTCACGGCCATGCCGACAAGCGTGTTGATCAGCGATACCGAGTCTGCTCCGGCCTCCTCCGCAGCCAGTGCGATGGAGCTGATGGAGGTGACGTTCGGGGTCAGCTTGATCATGAGGTGTCGCCGGGTTGCCTTGCGGAGTTCCGAGACGATTTCAAAGGTGGCGTCGCGGCTTACGCCCATGATCATGCATTCGCCCTTGACGTTGGGGCATGACAGGTTGATTTCATAGCCGTCGAGACCCTCCACGCCATCGAGCCGTGAAACCACTTCCAGATAGTCGTCTATCGAACGGCCGGCAATGTTGACGACTGTCGCCGTGTCGAGCCCTCTGAGAAAGGGTGCTTTTTCGGAAATGAACCGATCCACTCCAACGTTTGCCAGCCCGATGGCGTTGACCATACCGGAGGCCGTTTCGGCAATGCGCTGCGGAGGATTGCCTGTTCGGGGCTCAAGAGAGATCGCCTTGGTGACGATCCCTCCGATTTTTCCGAGATTGCAGAGCCTGCTCAGCTCCTCACCGTAGGATACGGTGCCCGAGGCGAGCATGACCGGGGATTTGAGGTCAAGCCCGCGTCCGAGCGATACGGCTGCAGCGGGCCTGATGGTGTTCATGGCAGCGTCGTTACCCATGGTTCCGGTTCTCAGTCGCGGTTCAGGTAGTACTTTTCAGCATAGTCCCTGACCATGCGGTGCGTGTTGTATTCCGGTGCGATGGTCGCGATGGCGTTACGGATTTTCTTGAGCCATTTGACCGGCAGGTTGTTTTCATCGTGCTCGTAATAGGTCGGGATGATCTGGTTTTCAAGCACATCGTAGAGCTTTTCGGCGTCGAAACGGTCCTGTTCCTGATAGTCGTCGAACATCTCTCCGTTGCCGATCGACCATCCGTTCTCTCCGTTGTAGGCTTCTGGCCACCAGCCGTCGAGCACGCTGAAGTTCAGGCCGCCGTGCAGTACGGTTTTTTCGCCGGATGTGCCGCTTGCTTCCATCGGACGCACCGGATTGTTCAGCCATACGTCCACGCCCGAAACCATCCGTTTGGCTACGCCGAGGTTGTAGTTTTCAAGGAAGATCACTTTTCCCGAAAACTGGGGTCTGCGGGAGTGTTCGACAATCTGGCGGATGTAATCCTTGCCTGCATCATCGTGCGGATGCGCCTTGCCGGCAAAAACGATCTGCACCGGCATGGTGGGATGGTTGATGATCCGGTTGAGGCGTTCAAGATCCCTGAACACCAGCGGAGCGCGCTTGTAGGTGGCGAACCTGCGGGCGAACCCTATGGTGAGCACGTCGGGAGAGAGCGTGTTTTTGGCCAGCCTGGATGAATCGTATTCGGGATACATCGAGTGCGTGTGCTGGTGGAAGAGCTGGTTGGCCAGGTACCGGTAGATAAAGTCGATCAGATTGCGTTTGAGGCGGTAACGGAGGCACCAGAGCGCTTCGTCGCTTACGTTTGCAAGTACGGCTTCGGCAGCTTCACGCGATGCGGTGAGGGTGTCGAGGCTGTCGGTGAATTTGCACCAGAAGCGTTCGGTCGCTCCGCTGGCCCAGCTTTGCGAGTGGATGCCGTTGGTGATATGGCCGATGGGCACCAGATCGGGCGAATTGACTTCAAAGAGGTTCTGCCACATCTGCCGGGATACTTCTCCGTGCAGCTTCGAAACTCCGTTTGCCGCTCTCGAGAAGTTCAGGGCAAGCACGGTCATGGTGAAGAGCCCGTAGATGTTGCTGCGGTCTTCGGAGCCGAGCAGCATCAGGTCGTCGAAATCGATGGCGGACTGCCGGAGGTAACGGTCGAAGGTGTAGTGCATCATGTCACGCGAGAAACGGTCGTGACCTGCGGGCACCGGAGTGTGCGTGGTGAATACGCAGCGGTTCTTGACGGTTTTCTTCGCCTCTTCCATCGGTACGCCTGCGGCGAGTTCCCTTGCAAGCAGTTCGAGGGTGAGGAATGCCGAGTGGCCTTCGTTCATGTGGTAGACCGCAGGGGTGATGCCGAGCGCATCGAGCAGCTTGACACCGCCGATGCCGAGCACGATCTCCTGGTTGATGCGCATGTTCTGGTCGCCGCCGTAGACTCGGCAGCAGATGTCGCGGTAGTGCGATTCGTTGGCCGGGATGTTGGTGTCGAGCAGGTAGAGGGTTGCCCTTCCGACCTTGAGGCTCCATGCCTGCGCGAAGACCTCTCCCTGTGCGATGCTGACCGAAATGATGAGATCCTTGCCGTCGGGTCCGGTGACTTTTTCGATAGGCAGGCTTTCGGGGTATTGCAGCGGGTAGTCTTCAAGCTGCCATCCGTCGTGGTTGAGGTACTGGCGGAAGTAGCCCTCCTTGTAGAAGAGGGTGATGCCGACAAAGTTGATGCCAAGATCGCTTGCGGATTTGATATGGTCTCCGGCAAGCACGCCGAGGCCGCCCGAATAGATTCTGACGCTTTCGTGGATGCCGAATTCGGCGCAGAAATAAGCTACCGGATTCTTGACGAGTTCAGGAACATTTGCCGCCGCCCATGTGGCGGGTTCCTTCATGTAGGCTCTGAAACGTTCGGCTACCCGTTCGATTTTTTCGCCCAGTTCGCACTGGCAGCGCGACTGGAGTTCGTCATTGGATATATGCCGAAGCAGTTCAACAGGATTGTGATTGACCCTCTCCCAGAGAATGGGGGAGAGTTCCTTGAAAATTTCTTTGGCTTCAGTGTCCCATGACCACCAGAGATTTCTTGTTAGTTCTTTACAGGACGATACGGTTTTGCGCATAGGTTTGCGGGAATAGTTAACATGCACTTGCAGAAGCTTATCAAAGAAAGAGTGTATCTTATCACTCTCGGCTGCAGAAGCTGCATTGAAAAATTATGGCTTAATTTACTCTTTTAGTCTGTAAAACCGCAATTCGCTGCAAGTGATTCACAATACGGTAACTTTGGCGCATATTTCCGACACGCATCTCGGGGGCCGAAATGACCGCAAAGGCCTGGCCGGACTTGACAGGATGCTGCACCATTTCAATCTGAGAGGGATCGATCATCTCGTCATTACGGGAGACCTGTGCGATCCCGGATCTCCGGCCGGATGGTCCGTCATGCGGGAGAAACTCGCCGAGCACGGCTTTTTCTCCTGGGAGCGGACGACGCTGATTCCCGGAAATCACGATCTGATAAATATCGAGGAGGAGATGCGGATCTACAACGCGCTGAACCCTTTTCCCGGAAACCGCCGGCGAGCCCTGCAGGAGCGACTTGCAGCGTTCTGCAGCCTCTTCGGTGAACTGATGGCGGGAGGCGAGGGTGTGCCGGCCGGGTTCCCTTTTATAAAGGTGATGAAGTTTCCCGCACTCTCTCTGGGTTTTGCCGCAGTCAATTCCGTCTGGCCCTGGCACCGGTCGGACAATCCTCTCGGGGCGAGAGGGTTTATCGAGACTTCGGAACTCCGGGCGCTTTCCCGTCCAGATGTAACCGATGCATTGCAGGAAAGTTTTGTCGTCGGACTTTGCCACCATGCACTCAGGGTATACGGTACGCTTTCGCCGATCGACCAGGCTTTCGACTGGACCATGGAGCTGATCAACCGCAGTGAATATATCGCCGCGATGAAGGCTCTTCGGACAAGAGTGATACTGCACGGCCATTTTCACCGTTTTCAGACCTACGCGCTGGAGGGGATGCAGATCGTTAACGGAGGGAGCTTCCGTTATGCCCCCGACCGCTACAGCGAGATGGTTATCGGCGCCGACGGAAGCTGCGCGCAACAGTTTCTGAGTCTGCCGTGAACCGGAAATCAGTGGTGTTCACCATAAAAAAAGCTGCCGGAAAAGGCAGCTTTTTTTATGGTTACACTACAGGGTTATCGCTTTTCCTTGTGGCAAAAGCCGTTCAGCCCTGACCGCGGCGGGCAAGCTGGCGGTCCATCATGATGAGCGCATGGCCTTTTTCACCGGCTATTTTCAGGGTTTCGAGAATTTCCGATGCAGCAGCCTCTTCCTCTACCTGTTCCTCGATAAACCAGTGCAGCATGACCTGTGCAGCATAGTCCTTCTCTTCCAGCGCGACTTCGTAGAGCTTGTTGATGAGCGAGGTTATTTTTCTCTCATGGCCGAGTACCTCTTCGAACAGTCCGGCGGGAGACTTGAATTCGGTTTTCGGCTGTTCGATAGCCTGCAGCTGAATGCGTCCGCCCCGTTCGCTCACGAATTTGTAGAGTTTCATGGCGTGTCCCATCTCCTCCTTCGTCTGAAGTTTGAGCCAGCTTGCGAAACCGGGAAGGTTTTCGGACTCGGCATATGCGGCCATCGACAGATAGAGGTAGGATGACGCGAATTCGTGGTTGATCTGTTCGTTAAATGCCTTCTCAAGTTTTTTACTGAGCATGCAGTCTCTCCGTTTTATCGTTATAATTATTATGTAAAATATTAAATAATATGCAGTTGTAAGAATCAACGCAGGCCTGTGCCTGACAGTTCCCCGGTTTCCTTTTTTTATCCGTCGATACCGTTTTCCCTCATGTAGGCCTTGATTCTTTCGGCATGGTCCCGATCTTCCTGATTGAGCTGTTTGAAAATCTCGACCGACGGCGAATGCGAGGGTGTGTCGAGAAAATTCTGGAAATGCGATTCTCCCGCGGCCAGTTCGAGTTCGAGCGCCGTTGAAAAAGCTTCCTTGCGCGATGGAGTCGTTTTCGTGTACTGCTCGATCAGGCCCGCAATCCTCGAGTTGGCTTGGATGAGGGCTTCCAGATCGCCGGCCAGCAGGTTTTCAGGGAAAAACTCGAGAGGCTGCGGCTGTTTTTTCTCCTGCTGGAGCAGCGCGGCGTGTCCCCGTTCCTCCATGGCAAGCTGCCACCAGAAATCCTCGTCCTCGGGAAACAGGTCGTTGAGCACTGTGTAGAGTTTGGCAAGATTGAGTTCGAGCTTTATGGATTCGTCGAGATGCTCCGAGATCATGTTGGTCATAGCCGGGTCTGTTTGGTTTGTGATTCAGCTGAAAGGCAATATACGATCTTGCGGATTAAGTGTTGAGCCCTGCGATGCCCTGCGGCGCGGGGATTGTTCAGGAAATTTTCGGGAAGGGTTATGAGGGTAAGGATTGTTCGCCTGATTTGATGTATTTTTCCGCAAGAGCGTGAATGTGTGCGTCGTCGATCAACCCGTAAAGCCCAGAAACCATGAGGGTGACTCTTCTACATTTTTTTGCGATTCCGGTTCTCATGTTCGTCCTTTCCGGCAGGGCGTGCAACGGTTCCGGACCGCACGACCCCTCCTCCTTTTCCGGAACCCCGGTAAAGGCGGCGGCTGCGGTCACAGGATATGAGATGAAGCGTTTTGAAAAGGTATACAGCGACGCGAAAACTCCCGGTGAGCGCGATACCTGGTGCAAGGGGGAGTATCCGGTGTTTTCTGGCGGAGCGGCGGCAAGCTCGATCAACCGGATGGTGGCGGCCTGGATTGCCGACAGTACGGCTCTTTCTCCGGGCGAGGGGTATTCCGGGCCGAGAACGCCAGAGGCACTTGCCGGGCATTTCCTGAAAGTTTACGAAAAGGACAGACAGGAGACGGGTATGGGTATGCCCTACCAGTTCGAGCTCAGCGGCGCGGTGCTGCTGAACGGCACAAAGCTTCTGACGATGCAGCTTTCTTCCTACGCCTATACCGGGGGAGCGCACGGCATGCATATGACAACCTGTTTTGTTTTCGATGCGGCAACCGGCAGACGCCTCGTTATCGATGATGTGTTCGTGCCCGGATTCAAGGACCGTCTCAATGCCCTGATCGAAGCCCGCTTCAGGGAGGAGAGAGGGCTTTCTGCGTCGGACAGGCTCGATGGAGAGAAGGGCGGATTGTTTGAAAACCGGATTGCCTTCACCACCAATTTCGCCATGACGCCCAGCGGGGTGGTTTTTCTGTACAATCCTTACGAAATCGCTTCTTATGCCGCCGGTCAAACTGAAATCGAGCTGCATTACGGGGAACTGAAAGGGTTGCTGAAGCCGGAGTATCTCGATGTTCACCGGGATCAGGTCCCCTGACCGGGGCTCTTAGGAGGAGTTATGGTTCTTTTGCCGGGTATCGGGTGTGTTTGACGCGTATTTCCGTTCTTTTCTGCCCGATTGTTTGATTAAGCGAATTCTTTTTCCGTAAATTCGGTTTTGTTACCGTACTGGTGAGTGAATACAAGCTCCGTTTTTTTGCGGGTGTTTCAGGACTCTTCTGCTTTTTCAGTTACGGGGCCTATTTTTTCAAGAAGCTTTTTTGTTCATGGCAACTTCTCAAGAAGGCGCTGATTTACCTCATTTATCCGGCAGCCCTGGTTTCAAAGCCCTTGCTTCGCTTTCTCTTGTAGCTCTCGGTGTGGTGTTCGGCGATATCGGCACCAGTCCTCTCTATGCTATCCGGGAGTGTTTTCATGGTGAATACGGTATTGCTGTCTCTCACGATAATGTGCTTGGAGTGCTTTCGCTGCTTTTCTGGGCGCTGATTCTTATCGTTTCGCTGAAGTATCTGACCTTTATCATGAAGGCCGATAACGAGGGTGAGGGCGGCATTCTGGCGCTGACGGCACTCATTATCGGACACAGCCGAAAGAACAGGCATGAGCGGTGGTTTCTTGTCGCCATAGGACTGTTCGGCGCGTCTCTGCTCTACGGCGACGGCATGATCACCCCGGCGATTTCCGTGCTCAGTGCGGTCGAAGGGCTGCAGATTATAGCTCCTGCGTTCAAGGATCTGGTCATCCCGGTAACGGTAGTGATTCTCACCGGCCTGTTTTTTTTCCAGCATCACGGCACGTCCAAGGTCGGGGCATTTTTCGGACCGGTCATCATGGTCTGGTTTGCGGTCATTGCGGTTCTCGGTTTGATCGAGATTGTCCGCTACCCCGAAATTCTCCAGGCGGTTTTTCCCTGGTACGGCTTCCGGTTTCTTCTGGGAAACCATATGCAGGGCTTTCTGGTTCTCGGTGCGGTGTTTCTTTCCGTAACCGGCGCCGAGGCGCTCTATGCCGATATGGGCCATTTCGGAAAAACTCCTATCCGTCTTACGTGGGCTTTATTCGTACTGCCATCGCTGCTGCTCAACTATTTCGGGCAGGGTGCCCTTTTGCTCGCTTCGCCTCAGGAATCGCATCATCCCTTTTATGCGCTTGTTCCCTCCTGGGGCCTTATTCCCATGGTGATTCTTTCGACGACGGCCACGATTATCGCTTCCCAGGCACTTATTACCGGGGTGTTTTCCCTGACCCAGCAGGCGATCCAGCTGGGATATTTCCCCCGCCTCACCATCCGCCACACCTCTGCCGGTCATTACGGGCAGATTTACGTTCCGGCGGCCAACTGGGGACTGATGGTCTCAACCATCAGTCTGGTTATCGGATTCGGTTCTTCAAGCAGGCTTGCCGCGGCATACGGCGTTGCCGTGACGGCGACCATGCTTATTTCCACGGTGCTTTTCTACTATGTGGCCCGTGATATCTGGAAATGGAACAAGATGGCTATCGACGTGATGATCGCTTTCTTTTTCATCATCGATCTGTCGTTTTTCGGCGCAAGTGCAAGCAAGCTGCTGCATGGAGCATGGTTTCCCCTGGTCATCGGCCTTTTCATTTTTACCCTGCTCTATACCTGGAAGCAGGGACGCAGCCTGCTCATGAAACAGCTCAAGGACCGTACCCTGACCGTCGACGAGTTCATACAGAGCCTTGCCCTGCAGCAGCCGCAGCGGGTGAGCGGCCAGGCGGTCTATCTTACGGCGAATCCTGATGTGATTCCGGTCGCGCTGCTGCACAATATGCGCCATAACAAGATTCTGCATTCGGAGGTCGCCCTGTTTCATTTCAGCACCGAAAGGGTGCCGAGGGTTCCCAACAGCCGCAAGGTCGAGGTGGTCAAATGCGGGGACGGGATATACAAGGTCGTGGCCCGTTACGGGTTCATGGAGTCGCCAAGCATCCAGCAGGTGTTTTCGCTTGCCCATCACAAAGGGTTTCATTTCCGCCTCGAGGCGACGAGCTTTTTCCTCAGCCGAGAGAAAATCGTCACGGGTCTTAAATCGAAAATGAGCGTGTGGCGAAAGAAGCTTTATGCCCTGATGATGCGCAACGCCATCAGTGCGACAGGTTATTATGATCTTCCTTCGGGTCAGGTGATTGAAATCGGTATGCAGGTCCAAATCTGATCGCTTATGGACTTTTCGGTATTTCATGATCTGGTTCGCCAGATAATCGATAATCCGGTTCCCTCGCTTCTGATCGTGCTGAACCTGATTCTGATCGAGAGTCTGCTCTCGGTCGATAACGCAGCCGTGCTGGCAACCATGGTTATGGATCTGCCGCAGAAGCAGCGTTCGGCGGCACTGCGTTACGGTATTCTCGGAGCCTATCTGTTCAGGGGCGTCTGTTTGCTGTTTGCTGCGGTACTGGTCAAGATATGGTGGCTCAAACCCTTCGGCGGCATCTACCTGCTCTATCTGGTTGTCTCGTGGTGGAAGGGGCGCAAGACCTCCAGCGGGCAGGACGACTATTTCGACAAGCAGGATAACTGGTTTTACCGGGTGACCGTCGGGTCTCTGGGTGCATTCTGGTCCACGATCATGCTTATCGAGCTGATGGATCTGGCTTTTTCCATCGACAATGTATTTGCCGCGGTAGCCTTCAGCGACAACATTCTGCTGATATGGCTGGGTGTGTTTATCGGTATTCTCGCCATGCGTTTCGTTGCCCAGGGGTTCGTTCTCCTGATGGAGCAGTATCCGTTTCTGGAGACCTGCGCTTTCATCGTGCTGGGTATTCTCGGCGTGAAGCTTTCACTGTCGGTGTTCGAACATTATTACCCCGAGGCTCACCTGAGCCGGTTTCTCGGCGGTCACGAGGCCGATGCGCTGACTTCGGCCGTGACGGTGGCCGTATTCTTCATTCCTGTCCTGACCAGCCAGCTTTTTAACGTGCCTGCACGCATGCAGCCGAAAGAGCAGGATGCCGATTATTGAAGAGCTTTCCTCTTTTTCTCACCGATGAACGATTTTCGAAGGGTATTTATCGGTATGCCGGCCTCCGCCGCACTGCAGGGGGAGGTTCAGCGCTACAGCCTTGATTTTCCCGACACTGCGGTTCGCTGGATCGCTCCGCAATATCTGCATGTTACTCTTGTGCCTCCATGGCGGTGCCTGGATATCGCTCCGGTTTGCCGGAGGATTTCCGCCGCCGCATCGGCGTATTCCCCTTTTACCCTCGATTTCCAGACGGTCTCTCCCGGTCCCGACAAACTTCATCCGCGTCTTTTCTGGGCTGCGGGCAGGGCTTCCGATCTTCTTTTTCAGCTTCATGGCGAACTTGCCGATCATTTTGTTCCGGAAAAGGCAGAAATGCTCCCTTTTTTTCTGCATATGACCATTGCGCGTCTTTCGACTGCCGCACGGTCACGGGCTGAAACATCTCCGGATGTTTACCGGAAAACGCGCACGGTTGCATGGAAAGGCATGTTCGACCGGATACGACTCTGCGAGTCGGAGCTGAAGCCTTCCGGTGCACGCTACCGTGTTTTGTGCGACGCCAGTTTCTGCGGCAGGAACCCGTCGTGATTTTCTATGGCTGCAATCGGTACGGGAATCTATTATTGCCGGCTGTCGTTCTCTTTGTCAGGTAGCAACAAAAATATTTCGGATGAAGCCTTTCGCGTCGGCACAGCGGATAGCGTGCATGCTTGTGCTTCTGCTGCTCCTCCTTCCCGGAGCTTTGTCAGGGAAAGAGCGGCTGGCAGGCACTCCTCCTCCGGGCAGCAGTGAACGGCGGGAGATTCTCGATGCGCTGCGGAAAGAAATTTTCCGCCTGCACCGGCTCGATGTGGTTTTTGTGGTCGGTTTTCTGAAGGCGCAGGACGGCTGGGCATGGGCGGAAACACTGCCGCAGTCACCGGACGGACGCAGCCGCTATGAGGGCGTTTCGGCTTTGCTGAGGAAATCAGGCGGCCGCTGGCGTGTTGCGGAACTTGCCTGTTCGGAGCCGGACAATCCCGAATGCCTCGACAGTCCTGACTATTTCCGGAAACTCAACATGCGCTTTCCCGCATTGCCGGTCTCCGTGCTGCCTCCCGGCTCCGCTACCGGAGGTAATGGGAAATAATATTCGTAATTGACAGGATAAATTCGTATCTATAAATTCGCATTTGACCGCGTGGTGAAGATGCTAAGAAAGATCAGGTGTCCATATTTCTGCTTTTCTACAGATCGTTACTGTCTACCTGTTTGCAAGGATTTTTTTCCTGACGGGCAAAACTCTCCTTCAGATTATTCCTTTCCCGCATGGCTGCCACTCCAGTGAATGCTGTTTAAGCATTGTTAATAATTTTATTACAGGAAAAGGACAGTATGATTGAAGAAAATGGATCCGTTTTGAAATTCAGCAGTCTGGAGCTGGCTGAACCGCTGCTCAGGGCGCTTGAAGAGGTCGGCTACGAGAAGCCTACTCCCATCCAGGCGCAGACCATCCCACTGCTTCTCGAGGGCCGCGATGTTCTCGGGCAGGCACAGACCGGTACCGGAAAAACCGCCGCCTTTGCGCTTCCGGTGCTCTCCAATATCGTGCTTTCGAAAGCGGAGCCCCAGGCTCTGGTGCTGACTCCGACCAGGGAACTTGCCATTCAGGTTGCCGAGGCTTTTCACCGGTATGCCGAGTATCTCAAAGGGTTTCATGTGGTGCCGATCTACGGCGGCCAGGATTACGGAACGCAGCTGCGCATGCTCAAAAGGGGAGTGCATGTGGTTGTCGGTACGCCCGGACGGGTGATGGACCATATGCGGCGAGGTTCGCTCTCGCTTGACGCTCTGCAGTGCCTGGTGCTCGATGAGGCCGACGAGATGCTGCGTATGGGTTTTATCGACGATGTCGAATGGATTCTCGATCAGACCCCCGAAAGCCGTCAGGTGGCTCTTTTTTCAGCTACCATGCCGGCGCCGATCCGCCGTATCGCCCAGAAACATCTCAAGAGCCCCGCAGAAGTAATCATCCAGAATAAAACGACCACCGTCGAGACCATCCGCCAGCGCTACTGGATTGTCGGAGGGAGCCACAAGCTCGATGTGCTGACCCGTATTCTTGAATTCGAACCGTTCGACGGGATACTCATTTTCGTTCGCACCAAAACCATGACGCTCGAACTTGCTGAAAAGCTGCAGGCCAGGGGCTATGCGGCTTCGGCGCTGAACGGCGATATGGCTCAGAACCAGAGGGAGCGCACGGTTGATCAGCTCAAGGACGGCACGCTGAGCATTGTCATTGCCACCGACGTTGCGGCAAGGGGACTCGATGTCGATCGCATCAGCCATGTGATCAATTACGATATTCCCTCCGATACGGAGTCTTACGTGCACAGGATAGGACGGACCGGTCGTGCGGGAAGAAGCGGCGAAGCGATTCTGTTTGTTTCTCCGAGAGAAAAAAACATGCTCTACGCTATCGAGAAGGCTACCCGGAAACGGATCGAGCTGATGGAGCTTCCTTCGACGGAAATCATCAACGACAAGCGCATAGCCAAGTTCAAACAGCGCATTACCGATACCATCGCTGCCGAAGATCTGGAGTTCTACACCCGCCTGATCGAACAGTACTGCCGGGAGCACGACATTTCAGAGCTCGAGGCCGCCGCCGCTCTCGCTTCGATGTTTCAGGGCGAAACTCCTCTCCTGCTCTCATCCAAGCCTGAACGGGCTTCTCGCCCGGAGGGTCACGACCGTCAGGAAAGAGACCGGGGTCCTCTGAGAAAGCAGAAGAAAGACGGATACAGCGCCGACGAGGGACGTGAGTGCTATCGTCTGGAGGTCGGAAGCGAGCATGGTGTGAAAGCCGGCAATATTCTCGGCGCCATCATCAACGAGATCGGCCTCGATCCTGAATCGATCGGAAGAATTTCCATAAACGATTCGTTCAGTACCGTCGAGCTTCCCGAAGGAATGCCGAACGACGTTTTTCATGAACTGCGCAAGGTTCGGGTGTGCGGACGTCAGCTCCGCCCGACGAAAATGGAGGAGCGGGCCAAACCGTCATACGGTACAGGCAGAAAGCCGAAGCCGAAATCGGACTTTCGCAGTGAACCGTCCTATTTCACCGGGCACAAGAAGAAGCGCAAGTAACGTTATTTCTCCGGAACTTCCCTAAGCGGGGTTCGGAAAAGTCAGGACGAAAAGACCTGCAGAAAACAAGTTTCTGCAGGTCTTTTTTTTAAGGTCCGAAAACTTCTGGTCTCTCACATGTTCAGCGCTCTTTTATCGATGGCCAGAGCGGCTTCCCGAACAGCCTCGGAGAGGCTCGGATGCGGATGACAGGTTCTGGCAATGTCTTCGGATGCAGCCCTGAATTCCATGGCCAGAGAGGCTTCGGCAATAAGATCGGATGCATTGGCTCCGATAATGTGCACGCCGAGGATTTCATCGGTTTTCGCATCGGCAAGCATTTTAACGAACCCTTCGGCGTCTCCCAGGCCGAGAGCCCTGCCGTTGGCGGCAAACGGGAACTGTCCGCTCTTGTATTCACGTCCCTCGGCACGGAGCTGCTGCTCGGTTTTTCCAACCCAGGCGATTTCCGGAGTCGTGTAAATTACCCACGGCATGGTGTTGTAGTCGAGGTGCGGCTTCTGGCCGGCAAGCAGTTCGGCGACCATCACCCCTTCGTCTTCAGCCTTGTGGGCCAGCATGGGCCCCCTCACCACGTCGCCAATGGCATAAATGCCGGGCGCCGCTGTCGCACAGTGCTCGTTGACGGGAATAAAGCCCCGTTCGTCGGTCTGAAGCCCCACTGCCTCGAGATTGAGCTGATCGGTATTCGGCACCCGGCCTACCGACACAATCAGTTTGTCGCATTCAAGCATGTGTTCTGCGCCCTGATCGTCGGTATAGGCGATTTCTACGCCGCTTTCAAGCTGTTTTGCCTGGCCGATCCTGACGCCGAGCTTGATGTGCAGACCCTGCTTCAAAAAAAGTTTCGCAGCTTCTCTGGAGATGTTCTCATCGGCCGCGCCAAGGAACGACGGCATGACTTCAAGCACCGTGACCTCTGCGCCGAGCCTTCGCCATACCGATCCCACTTCAAGACCGATCACACCCGCACCGATCACGCCGAGCTTTTTCGGGGCTTCGGTGAATTTCAGTGCGCCTTCGTTGTCGCAGATTGTCACGTTGTCCACCCTTACATTGGGAATATGACGGGCTTTGGAGCCGGTTGCGACAATCACTTTCCGGGCGATGATCTCCTCGTCGCCCTCCTTGCCTCTTATCGTGACCCGGAATCCCTCTTCGGTTCTTCCTGCAAATGAGGCGCGGCCCTTGAGGAGGGTGATTTTGTTCTTTCGGAAGAGGAACTGGATGCCGCTGGTCATTTTGGTTACGATATCCTCTTTGCGTTTCTGCATCCGGCCGATGTCGATGCTTGCCTCGCTGAAGGTGATGCCATGGTCGGCAAGGTTGTGCGATACCTTTTCAAAGGCTTCGGAAGAGGCAACGAGCGCCTTCAGGGGAATACAGCCGGCATTGAGGCATGTGCCGCCAAGCCGTGGCTCGCCGGACGGATCGTCATAAGCGCTGAACTCGCAGCATGCGACCGAAAACCCGAGCTGAGCCGAGCGGATTGCCGCTATGTAACCGCCGGGACCCGCGCCGATAACAAGAATGTCGAATAACTTGCTCATAAGTGTATTTGTTTCTTAAAGATCGAGTAACAGACGCGCAGGGTCTTCCAGCGCGTCCTTCATTGCAACAAGGCCGAGAACGGCATCGCGGCCATCGATGATGCGGTGGTCGTAGGAGAGCGCCAGATAGTTCATCGGACGGATCACGATCTGCCCGTTTTCGACAACGGGCCGCTCTTTGGTGGCATGGACGCCCAGAATTGCCGACTGCGGCGGATTGATGATGGGTGTTGAAAGCATCGAGCCGAACACGCCGCCGTTGGAAATGGAGAAGGTGCCTCCGCTGAGTTCCTCAAGCGAGAGGTTGCCCAGTTTTGCCTTTGTCGAGTAGTCTGCGATTTTGCGTTCAATGTCGGCAATGCTCATCTGGTCGGCATTGCGCAGAATGGGAACGACGAGACCTCTCGGTGAATTGACGGCTATGCCGATGTCGAAATAGCCGTGATAGATGATATCTTTGCCGTCTACCGACGCGTTCAGTACCGGATACTTGCGAAGTGCCTGCACCGCGGCCTTGACGAAGAAAGACATGAAACCGAGCTTGACGCCGTGTTCCTTTTCGAAGGATTCCCTGTAGCGGCTCCGCAACTCGATAACCGCCTGCATGTTGACTTCATTGAAGGTTGTGAGAATGGCGTTGGTCGCCTGGGACTGCAGCAGTCTTTCGGCGATGCGTGCCCTGAGACGGGTCATCGGCACCCGCTGCTCGGGTCTGTCGGTCACCTGGGGGGATTCCCGGTGGGCCTCTACGGGTCCATGTTTCTGCACCGGCTTCGCTGCCGGTTCGGCCGGTTCGGTTCCTCCGGCAATCGCTGCCAGCACGTCGCCCTTGGTGATTCTTCCCTCTTTTCCCGTTCCCTTGACCTGTTCGGGTCTCAGACCGGTTTCAGCCATGAGCCTGGAAGCGGAAGGCATGGTCAGGGGTTCTTTTGCCTGGGGCTCCTCCGGCTGCTTGTTTTGGGGGTCTCCGGCGTTTTTTTCCTCCTTCATGGCTTCCGGGACTTCCGCCGAGGGCTTGCCTTCGCTGTCGATTCTTGCCAGAACCTGTCCCGGTACGATCGTTCCGCCGTCCCCTACAAGAATCTCGAAAAGAATTCCGGAGGAAGGCGACGGTACATCAAATACCACCTTGTCGGTTTCGACTTCAAACAGGATTTCATCTTCAGCAACGGCATCGCCAGGTTGTTTTTTCCAGTTCAGCAGCGTTGCTTCGGCAACGGATTCGGACAACTGGGATATGGTGACGTCAATGATTGCCATTTGAGCATATTATTTGTTGAAAAAAACGCTGAATTCGCCGTAAGCCTCGTCAAGCAGGGCTTGCTGCTGAAGCGCATGCATGGCGGCATAGCCGCATGCGGTTGATGCCGATGCCAGACGGCCGGCATAGCCGAACTGCTGGCCGGGAGTCATGGTTTTCATGATATAGTGCTGGAGGAAACGCCAGTACCCCTGATTTTTCGGCTCATCCTGGCACCAGACGATATCCTTCAGCAGCGGATATCTCCGGAGCTCGGCAGCAAACGCTTCGAGGGGGAAGGGGTAGAGCTGTTCGATACGGATAATGGCGACCGTCTCGGAGGTGTTTTCACTTCGGCGGTTAAGGAGGTCATAGTATACCTTGCCGGAGCAGGCCAGTATCCGGGTGACTTTTTTCGGGTCGGCCGACGTGTCGCTGATGATGTTCCGGAACACCCCGTCCGAAAGCTCATCGAGCCGGGATACCGCCTCCTTTTTGCGCAGCAGGGACTTCGGTGTCAGAATCACCAGCGGCTTGCGGACCATTGTTGTCATCTGGCGTCGCAGCAGGTGGAAAATCTGGGCGGGAGTGGACGGCTGACAGACCTGAATGTTGTTTTCGGCGCACAGCTGCAGAAACCTTTCAGGCCGTGCCGAAGAGTGTTCCGGGCCCTGACCTTCGTAGCCGTGCGGCAGCATGAGGGTAAGGCCTGAAGCAAGTCCCCATTTCACCTCTCCGGAGGTGATGAACTGGTCGATAAGCACCTGTGCTCCGTTTGCGAAGTCCCCGAACTGGGCCTCCCAGATCACCAGCGTATCGGGAGCCGATATGGAGTAGCCGTATTCAAAACCGAGCACGGCCTCTTCGGAAAGCACCGAGTCGATGACCGTGAACGGCGCCTGGCTGCCGGTGACGTTCTGCAGCGGAATGTAAATGCCGGAGTCCCATTTTTCACGGTTCTGGTCGTGCAGCACCGCATGGCGGTGCGAGAAGGTGCCCCGGCCGCTGTCCTGTCCGGTAATGCGTACCGGAAAACCGCCTGCAACGAGGGACGCGAACGCCAGATGTTCTCCCATTCCCCAGTCGAGAGGCAGTTCACCCCGTCCCATACGGGCCCGGTCGTTCACCACCTTTTCAACCAGCGGATGCAGTTTGAAGTTTTCGGGGATTCTGGTGATTCTTTCCGCAAGCCGCTGCAGTTCGGCAAGCGGGACGCCGGTTTCCGACGCCTCATGGCTTCCCGAGACAGGTTCGGCCGTAAAGATGGTTTTATTGACGAGCACGGGATTGGCGCTGTAGCGGCCTTCATCGAGATCCTTGCGGAACTGTTTGCTGATCGCATCGGCATCTCCATCCTTGATGATGCCCTGGGAGACGAGCCTTTCGGCGTAGAGTTTGCGTGTGCCTGGATGTTTGTCGATGTTCTTGTACATCAGCGGCTGGGTCATGGCCGGGGTGTCCTGCTCGTTATGGCCCAGTTTTCTGAAACAGATGATATCGATCACGACATCGCGCTTGAACGCCTGCCGGTAATCGAGAGCCATCTGCGCCGCCAGAACGACGGCTTCCGGGTCGTCGCCGTTGACATGCAGCACCGGGGCCTCGATCATCTTGACGACATCGGTGCAGTACGTTGTCGAGCGGCTGTCGCGGGGATCGGAGGTGGTGAAGCCGATCTGGTTGTTGATGACGATATGCACGGTTCCTCCCGTACCGTAACCCCTTGTCAGCGCAAGGTTGAGCGTTTCCATCACCACGCCCTGTCCGGCAAATGCAGCATCCCCGTGGATCAGTACCGGCAGCACCTGCGAGCCGTCCCTGTCTTCACGCCGGACCTGCCGTGCTTTTACGGCGCCTTCGACGACCGGGTTGACGATTTCAAGGTGCGACGGATTGAAGGCAAGGGAGAGATTGACCGGTCCGCCCGGCGTTACGATATCGCTGGTGAACCCCTGGTGGTACTTTACATCACCGGACGGGAGTTCGCCGGCATGCTTGCCCTCGAATTCCGCAAACAGATCGGGAGGATTCTTTCCCATGATGTTGACCAGAACGTTCAGTCTTCCACGGTGCGCCATTCCGATAACGATTTCCTGCACTCCCGAGCGGCCGGCGCGCTGGATCAGCTCGTCCATTGCTGGAATGAGGCTGTCTCCCCCTTCGAGGGAGAATCGTTTCTGGCCGATAAAGCGGGTATGCAGGTACCGTTCGAACCCCTCGGCGGCCGTCAGGCGTTCGAGGATATGTTTTTTTCTGTCGGGGCTGAAATCGGGCTTCGCCCGGATGGTCTCGAATTTTGCCTGCCACCACCGTTTTTCGGTCTGGTCGGTTATGTACATGAACTCTATGCCGAGGGTGCCGCAGTAGGTTTCCCTCAGGTTCTTGAGCAGTTCGCGAAGCGGCAGGGTTTCGCTGCCGAAATAGGTATTGCTTGTATTGAAAACAATATCCATGTCGGTATCCGAAAAGCCGTAAAACGAGGGTTCGAGATCGGGCAGTGCGGGTCGTTCCTGGCGTTTCAGCGGATCGAGGTCCGCCCGGCGTGAGCCGATGTTGCGGTAAGCGGCAATGAGTTTCTGAACCGATACCCGTTTGCGTCCGAGTCCGGCGTCCGGACTTGCGACAATCCTGCAGATAGGACCCAGCCTTGCCCGTTCGGCAAATGATGCCTGAATGGGGGAGTGGGCCGTATCCCGCGAGTCGCTGCCGTCAGAGGCCGGAACGTTCTGCATCGCGTCGAAGTAGGTACGCCAGTTTTCCGGAACCGAACCCGGATTGTCGAGATAGGTTTCGTAAAGTTCTTCGATATAAGGGGCATTGCCTCCGAAAAGATAGGAGCTGCTGTTATCCTGCTGTATCATGATGTGAACTGCCTTGCTGTAATAGGGTTGCAGGGGTGATTATCGGTGTGTCTGACGGTTTGTTGCCGTTCTTTTTGATTGCTGAAGATGCATGGCGGAATAAAAACGAACTACGAAATATATCCAAGGAGTTTCTATTGTGGAAGTTTCCGTGAAAAGAAAGCTAACAATCGTTAATAAAAGTTGCTGCATAAAAATGAAAACCGGGCGATTTGCCTCCCGTTTCGGGGGGTCGAACGCATGAGTTATATTGTTTTTGTACCTTGTCAGTTACGTTTTTCCGGACGGTGATGGTGAGATTCCGGATACTCCGCTGAAATCCGAAAATGCTGTTTTCCAGGTTTTCCATGATAAAAATAGAGGCGCTGAAATTTTACCCGGGGGCTTATGCCGGACTATCGGGAAAAACCGCTCTGGCCACCCTTCAGTGCGTCGGGCGGACTGACTGTCCAGGTTCTGTTGACGGTCATGTTTGTGACGAGGCTGTGCGACTGCTCGAAAAAGAGCCGTTTTTACGTATGTGGGAGCAGGAACTGCCCGGTTTCCTCCTTGTAGAGCCCTGCTGCGATTCTCCGGCCGGTCGCTGGCTGGCCGCACTGACGGTTGCTTTTCAGCGCTGGGCCAGAGACCCCGTGGGTGAGGGTCGGGTGGTTTCTTCGTCGGGTCTTTCCATCGAACTCGCCCTGCCCTGGGAGCGCGAGGCGGTGCTCAGGAGCGCGCTGCAGTTCGCGATCAGGTATTTGCATTTCTGGTTGCAGCCCCATAGGGAGCCCTCCCCGAAAGAGAGCCCGGAAAAAGAATTCAGCGAGTGGCTGCAGAAAGTTCATGGCGGCGGATTGTCACCCAACACCCTTCGCTTCGCCATGGCGGCCAGGCTGCGCGGCATTCCTTCTGCGGTTTCGTCGGCAACCGATACGCTGCGTATCGGCTGGGGCTCCAGTGCACTGCACATGGATGGCAGTTTTACGGGAAATACGGGGGTTCTTGCCTCACGCATCGCGCGCAACAAAATGCAGACCGGTAATCTTCTCCGGCTGGCCGGAGTGCCTGTACCTCCGTCCATTCTGGTTCATGGCGTGGAGCAGGCGTTGACGGCCGCCCTGCGTCTTGGCTGGCCGGTTGTCGTAAAGCCTCCGGATCTTGATTTCGGTCAGGGCGTCGTGCCGGATATCCGCGATAAGATAACGCTGCAGCGGGCGTTCGAGTCTGCATTGAAGCTCAGTCGAAGAGGTGTCATCGTCGAGAAGCATGTTGCCGGTCAGGACCACCGGATGCTGGTTGTGGGCGGAGAACTGCTGGCTGCGGCCATGCGTATTCCTCCGGGAGTTACCGGAGACGGCAGAAATACGGTTGCCGCCCTTGTCGACAGGGAAAATGCCGATTTCCGCAGGAGCAGGGGGAAGCGAAGCCTGCTGATTGCGCTCTCTCTGGACAACGACGCCCGGCGCTGTCTTCAGGATCAGGGCCTGGTTCCCGAAAGCGTGCCTGAAGCCGGTCGTTTTGTCTTTTTGGGGCGTACGGCAAATGTCAGTACCGGAGGCAGTGCCGTCGATGTCACCTCCAGGGTGCATCCCGATAACCGTCGGCTTGCCGAGCGGGCTGTTCGTCTGGTAGGTCTGGATATCGCAGGGGTTGATTTTCTCTGTCCGGATATTTCCCGCTCGTGGCGCCAGGCCGGAGGCTGGATCATAGAAGTCAATGCCCAGCCCGGTTTTCGTCCTCACTGGATCGGCGATCCCGGCCGGGATATCAACGGTGAAATTATAGACAGGATGTTCCGGTCCCTGTCGGCGAGGATCCCTACGGCAGCGATCTCCGGGACCAACGGCAAGAGCACGACAGCCTTGATGCTGCACCATATCTGGACGACATTCGGAAAGGTTTCCGGAGTCTGTACCACCAACGGGGTCTGGGTAGGCTCCGACATGGTTTCCGAGAGGAATCTTTCCGGTTATCCGGGAGGACGGATTCTGCTCGAGGATCCAGCTGTGGAGACGGCGGTTTTCGAGATGCCGCGCAAAGGTCTCATTCTTTTCGGTCACCCCTGCGACCGCTATGATGTAGCCGCGCTGCTGAACGTCCAGAACGACCATATCGGCGTGGACGGCATAGGCAGCCTGGAAGAGATGGCCCGTCTCAAGGCCGAAGTACTCGAACGTGCCGCTCACGCTGTCGTGGTCAATGCCGAAGACTCTTTATGCCTGGCGATGCTTGCCTATGCAGGTGCGCCCCGTCATGTTCTGGTCTCCCGCGATGCCACAGCGTTTGATTTTCAGCAGCATCTCGGATCGGGAGGACCGGGAGTGTTCTGCCGCATTCATGAGGGGACTTCCTGGATCGTGCTGGCAGAAGGGATGACGCATTCCCTGTTGATGCCGCTGCAGGAGATTCCTGCAACCATGAACGGGCTTCTGCAGTTCAATGAAATCAATGCACTCTTTGCCGCTGCGCTTGCCTGGGCGCAGGGCATTCCCCCCGGCGTCATCCGGAAATCGCTCGCAACGTTTGCGAATACAGCGGAACAGAATCCCGGCAGGTACAATTTCATTGAGGGTTTTCCCTTTCGGGTGTTGCTGGACTACGCCCACAATCCCGAGGGTATTCGGGAATTATGCGGGGTGGCCGGCAAACTCGATGTTGCGGGCAAACGCCGCCTGCTCAACCAAAAATTAGGATGCCGGCACCGTTCGCATCTGGCTGCGAGCGCTTTTGATCTTGCCCGTACCTTCGATGATTTCGTGCTGGGCACGGCGCCGATCTATGTCGATAAAAACCCTGAATGGGCAGGAGACGGCGATCCGCAGGAGCGCATGATCACCTGCAGCCGCCAGTGCCTCCTTGAACATGGGGTTGCGCCGGATTTCATCGTCACCGAGCGCGACCAGGCCAATGCCATCAGAACGATCATGAAGCGGGCGGAACCCGGCGATCTGGTCGTTCTGCTTGCCGAGCCATGGGTTGCGCTTCAGGTCTTGCAGGAGCTGCGCGATGGTTGAGGATCGGCATGTTTTTCGCTTTCCGGAGCCGAAGGAGGGTGGTTTCAGCTCTATGCGTTATGCTTTTCCGCAGAGCGGGCATCGGGGGTCGCGGCTTACCTGAACCCTGCGCATGGTCATGGAAAGGCAGTCACAGGTAAGGATCGTGTTGCAGAGAGGCGCGCCGATCGAAAGCAGAAACTTGACTGTTTCGGTAGCCTGTATGGCGCCCATGATTCCGGCAAGTGCGCCGAGAGGCCCCGCCGGAATCTGTTTGTCAGGGAAATCTTCTTCGTGAAAAACGCACCGGAGGCATGCGCTTTCGCCCGGACTGACGGTCATGGTCTGTCCTGTGAATGCGTTTATGCCGGCATGAGAGTAGGGCTTCGCTTCAGCCTGACAGGTTTTCGCTATCAGGAATTTCGTTTTGAAGCAGTCTGTAGCGTCAATCACAAAATCATATCTGGCTATGAGCTTTCCGGCATTTTCTTCGTCGAGACGGAATGGATGAAGCGTGAGCCGGGTGTCGGGATTGAGCGCCCTGAGCCTTTCCGCTGCGGAGGAGACCTTCAGGGTTCCTACTGACGGGGTTGTATGCAGGATCTGACGCTGCAGGTTGCCGAGCTCCACCCTGTCGCCGTCGACGAGGCCCAGGGTTCCGATGCCTGCCGCAGCCAGATAGAGTGCTGCAGGGGAGCCGAGCCCTCCGGCTCCGACCACCAGAACTTTTGCCTGGAGCAGCTTTTCCTGCCCCTCATGACCGATTTCCGGGAGTGTCAGATGGCGCCCGTACCGTTCGCGCTGCGTTTCGTTCAGTTCCATGTGTTCGTGTTTTCCGGAACTCACGTGGCCATTTCCGGCGATGAAGGGCCGTTATAGGTGTGTTCCCAGTTTTTGAAAACCGGTTCGATGTTTTTTTCGCGCAGAGCATCGCAGAACAATTCGGCCGAGCGGTCGTCGAAGACATCGAACTGGCCCCGTTCGACCGATTCGGGATCGGAGTAGCCTCCGACCGTGGTCCGGCTTGCAATGCTCATTCGGGTAATGCCCAGGCCGGCCATGCCGTCGCGGAAAGCCGGGCTTTCGCGGGTGGAGAGTACGAGCTCCACATCGGGCAGAGCGATGCGGAAGGCAAAGATCATGCGGGCCAGCAGATGGTCGCTGACCGGGAAAGGGGGCTGGTAGCTGCCGGTCTGCGGCCGGATCCGGGGGAAAGAGACCGAAAGGCCTGCACGCCAGTATGTTCTTCCGAGATGAAGGAGATGGCGGTAGAGCAGGAGCGCCTCCTCCTGCGGGTCTGCAAGTCCGAGCAGGACGCCCAGGCCGACGCTCTTCATACCCCCTTCAAGGGCTCTTGCGGGCGTTTCAAGCCGCTCCCGGTAATTTTTTTTCGGACCCCACCGGTGAAGTTCGCCGTAGCTCAGGGGGTTGTAGGTCTCCTGGTAGATCGTTATGCCGGTACATCCCGCATCGGCCAGTTCCCGGTATTCTGCGACACTCATGGGAAATGCCTCTACCGATACGCGCTGCATCTTTGCAGCCGCGGTTGCCACGGAATCACGGAGATAGTCGAAATCCGCGGCTCTGGTGCGTTCTCCGGTGAGGAGCAGCACATCGCTGATGGCCAGCCGCTTCATGGCATCGAGTTCTTTTCGTATCTCTTCCTGTTCGAGGCGCCGGCGCGGCGTTTTTCTGTCGGAGGCGAAGCCGCAGTAGGCACAGCCGCTCGAACAGTGGTTCGAAAGGTAGAGCGGTGCATAGAGCGACATGGTGCGCCCGAACCTCCGGAGGGTTAGCGCTTTCGACTCTGCGGCAAGCTGCTCGAGCGTGTAGGGCGAATCCGGCAAGAGCATGGCCCTGAAGCGGGTCTCATCGCGACCGGCACTCAGCCATTCAGGCAGATGGTTCATGCTTCGGACCCAAGAAAAGAGGTTAGCGGGCTTGTTGCTGCGGCCAGGCCGCTTTTTTCCATGATTCCAGCCCTGAATGCCTTTCGTCCGGCAGCGACGGCTTCGGCGAAGGCTTCGGCCATGTCCGGAGGGTTGCTGGCAACGGCAACGGCGCTGTTGACGAGCACGGCATCGCACCCCATTTCCATGGCCAGCGCAGCTTCGGAAGGAGAGCGTAATCCCGCATCGACAATGACGGGTATGTTGCTTTCGCGGATGATGATGCGCAGCATTTCCGCAGTGGCAAGTCCCTGCCCGCTGCCGATTGCCGATCCGAGCGGCATGACCGATACGCATCCGGCCTCTTCGAGCCGTTTGGCGAGCACCGGATCCGCCGGAATGTAGGGCATGACCAGAAACCCCTCTTTCGCGAGGATTTTCGATGCTTCGTACGTTTCGATCGGGTCCGGCATGAGATGCTGCGGGTTGGGATGTATTTCGACCTTGATGAACGGGCTGCCGGACAGCTCACGGGCTATTCTCGCTGCATGCACGGCTTCCGCGGCCGTCGAAGCGCCGGAAGTGTTCGGCATCAGCGTGATGCCGGGAATCGAGGTGAGCGGCGTGAAGAGATCGTCGCCGGGCTGTTCGCGGTTGAAGCGGCGGAGAGCGACGGTGACAAGTTCGGCTCCCGAAGCTTTTACCGCTTCGAGCATCACGCTTGCGCTGCTGAATTTGCCTGTTCCGAGAATCAGGCGGGAAGAGAGTGTATAGCTACCTAAGTGCAGTAAGTCCATAAGTGTTGTTGAGAGGGTTAGCCTCCTCCGGCAAAGATCAGGATCTCAACCCGGTCGCCTTCTTCGAGGCTGGCGGCGGGACGGTTTTCTGGCCGGACGATACTGTCATTGACTACGGTTGCCACGGTTTTTTCCTCCGGGCCGATGCCGGCCAGCAGATCGCTGACCGAGGAACCTCCGGGCAGCGTGAACGGTTCTCCGTTTACCTGTATAGTAATTATTTGCGGCATTTTATGCATGTTCGGTTTTTCAGCAGCTGAAAATAACGATGAAAGGAATAACGGCCCTGTTCTGTCGGAGAGGCTTCCGTCAATCTCCCTGAGGAGTGTTCGAGTCGACCTGCATCAGGGCGGGGAGAGTGCCCCGAGCAGGTCGGCTTCAAGATCCCCTGCATGCTCCAGACCGATCGACATGCGCACAAGGTTGTCGCTGCACCCCCGTTTCATGCGTTCTGCAGCGGAGAGCGCACCAAGCGTCATTTTTGCCGGAGATGCGACAAGGGATTCGACCCCGCCGAGACTGTCGGCAAGGGCAAAGAGCTTCAGCCGGCCGACCAGATTTTCAACTGCCGGAAGGCCGCCTTTCAGGGCGAAGGTCAGCATGCCGCCGAAGCCGCTCATCTGGCGTTTCGCAAGTTCGTGCTGCGGGTGTGAAGGCAGGCCGGGATAGAGCACCTGCTCGACGGCAGGGTGCTTTTCGAGAAGACGGGCCAGGTGCATGGCGTTTGCCTCATGTTCCTTCATGCGGATTTTCAGGGTTTTCAAGCCCCGCATGACCAGCCAGCAATCCCATGGGCCGGGGATGGCTCCTGCCGCAGCCTGATAGTTCTTTATGGTCCGGTGCAATGCTTCATCGTCAAGCACGACAGCCCCGCCGATCACATCGCTGTGTCCTCCGAGGTATTTGGTCGTGCTGTGCACGACGATGTCGGCGCCATGTTCGAGCGGGCGCTGGAAATAGGGGCTTGCGAAAGTGTTGTCCACGGCAATCAGTATGCCGTTCCGTTTTGCCGCAACGGAAAGCGCCCTGATGTCGGAAATCCTCAGCAGTGGATTGCTCGGGCTTTCCAGCCAGATGAGTCTTGTTTCGGGCCGGATGCATGCCTCGTAACCTTCCGTCGATTCATCTTCCGCATAGGTGATCGAAACGCCCCAGGGGCGCAGCAGCTGTTCGAAAATCCGGTAGGTGCCCCCATAGATGTCGATGCCTGAAACGATATGGTCGCCGGGCCGCACCACCTGCAGCGCCGCCATGGTTGCGGCTACGCCCGAAGCGAAGGCGAGACCGAAACGGGCGTTCTCGAGCAGGGCCAGAGACGACTCGAGAGCCTTGCGCGTCGGGTTTCCGATTCTCGAATAAAAGAACTCCCTGTGATGGTTAAGGTCTTCCCGCTCGAACGTCGAGGACTGGAAAACCGGAAACGTAACCGATCCTGTAACCGGATCAGGGGTCTGCCCGTCATGGATTGCGAGGGTTTCGAACTGCATGGCGCCTTTTGTTATGTTGCTCAACTCATATACTGCTACAAGGTAATACAGCCTGCTTTATTTACAAGGGCTCAAGCCCGTCATCGAGCGCCTCTATCAGGTCGTCGGGATGTTCGAGTCCTATGGAAAGCCTTATCAGTTCCCTGGACAGACCGCTCTGAAGCTGCTGTTCCTCCGACAGCTGGCTGTGTGAGGTGCTTGCCGGATGCAGAATGAGGCTTTTTGCGTCACCCACGTTGGCAAGGTGCGAGAAAAGCTTTATGGAATCGATAAGCCGGACGGCGTCGTCGTATCCCCCTTTCAGGCCGAACACGACCATGCCTCCGAACCCTTTTTTCAGGTCTTTCGATGCGCTGGCATGGGAAGGGTCGTTTTTCAGGCCCGGATAGCGGACCCACGCCACCTTGGGATGCCGCTCCAGGTATTCCGCCACCTTCAGTGCGTTTTCGCAATGCCGCGCCATGCGCACCGGCAGGGTTTCCAGTCCCTGGAGAAATATCCACGAATTGTCGGGCGAAATGCACGAGCCCAGATTTCTCAGCGGCACCGTACGTACCCGAAGGGCGAACGCCATCGGAGCGAGCTGCTCGGGAAGGTCGAGCGCCCACCGGAGCCCGTGGTAGTTTCCGTCCGGCTCCGTGAAGAGCGGATGGCGGCCTTTTTTCCAGTCGAAACGCCCGGCATCGGTAATGCTTCCACCCACCGCAGTGCCGTGTCCCCCTATCCATTTTGTCAGGGAGTTGACCACGATATCTGCTCCCAGTTCTATGGTTCTGAGCAGATACGGGGTCGTGAAGGTTGCGTCGACGATCAGCGGCAGGCCGTTACGGTGGGCAATATCGGCAACGGCCCGCACCCCGGTGTAGTCGAGTGCGGGGTTGCCGATGGTTTCGATGAAGATCGCCCTTGTTTTTTCCGTTATCGCCCGCTCGAAGTTTTCGGGTTTATCGGGATCGACGAAGGTGACGTTGATGCCGAGTTTCGGCAGAATGGCGTCGAACTGGGTATAGGTGCCGCCGTAGAGATTGTTTGCGGCGATGATGTTGTCGCCTGCTTCCGCCAGCGTGATGACGGCATAGAAGATCGCCGCCGTGCCCGATGCAAGTGCAACCGACGCCGCTCCCCCTTCAAGTTCCGTTATCCGTTGCTCGAGGATATCGGTGGTCGGGTTCATCAGGCGGGTGTAGATGTTGCCGAGTTCCTTCAGGGCAAACAGATTCGCGGCATGTTCCGTGTTTTTGAAGAGGTAGGAACTGGTGCGGTAAACCGGCACGCCGCGGGACTGTGTCTGGTCAACAGGTTGCCCTGCGTGCAGGGCAAGCGTTTCGAAACGGTAGTTGTCTGATCTCATTGGTATCGTTGTTCTGTTGTTGGTGTTTTTTCTCTGTGTCGAGCTGCCGGGAAGGAAGCGTTCGATTTCCGGCAGGCGGTTATTTTCCAAAGAGCCTGTAGCGCTGCAGATTGAACTGGTAATAGAGGAAGCAGCCGAAACAGAATCCTCCCAGCGCCACGGCGGCGGCGACTCCGACCATGCCGGCCAGAATCCATCCGGCAGTCGGAGCCCCCAGAAGGAACGCGAGCTGCGAGAATCCGAGCAGAACAGCCGCAATGGAGTTGTTGAAGCGCATGAGCTGGGGACTTTCCACTGCCGCTTCCCTGTTCTTTTGTGCAAACAGGCGGGATCCTGCAAAATAGACAAGGCTTGCGCGTCTTCCGAAAATGGCCGCCGGGAGAATGATGACAAACAGCAGGGTTATCAGCAGCGGCTGGCGGAGCGTCAGTGCGCCGAGCACGCCGGCAAGCAGCACGGTGCGGTTGAGCCTGACTATGGGCAGCGGGATGGACTCGCAGGAGGTTTCGGTTGTTTTGATATGCATTGCCATATGGTTTTATGGTGGTATTTGATAAAATAAAAAAGCCGGTTCTGGCACTGTGAACCGGCTTTCTCGGAATATACTCGATCATGAAGCAGAGGTGGGTTACACGTCCTTCCTTTTCCTTCTTGTGCCGGTTTGTGCGGTGCTTGCGCAACAGCAGCAGGGGCTGCACATTATCAGGGTTGTCGCGTTTTCTGTTTTCATGTCCGGGTATTTATTGTTAACAATTGTTAATATTGTTTCTTTTTTTCAATTTTCCAAAAAAAACGTGTTCTCCGGATACGGATATCCGCCGAGATGTTGTGCTCTCTTGCGATATTTTATTTTATTGCAGTCATCAGCAGCAGTTTCACGGAACCGGCAAACACGATTATGGGATATATCGAGGCCGTGTGCATCAGCACCGAAAAAGGGGTGGTCAAGGAGGCGGTGCCGGAAATCGTTCTTCGCGCCGGATGGGGAATAGAGGGGGATGCGCATGCCGGCGAGTGGCATCGTCAGGTATCCATGCTGGCAGGGGAGAGCATCGACCGGATGCGCGAAAAGATGCATGAACTCGATCACGGCGTTTTCGCCGAAAATATCGTGACCAGAGGGATCGATCTTGTTTCGCTTGTACCAGGTGAGCGTCTTCAGGCAGGGGAATCGGTGCTGCTTGAAGTCACCCAGATCGGCAAGGAGTGCCATAATGACGGGTGCGCTATCCAGCGGGCGACAGGTGATTGCATCATGCCGCGGGAAGGGGTTTTCTGCCGGGTATTGCAGGGGGGAACCCTGCAGGCAGGTATGATGGTTGCCGTCCTTTGAAGGAGCTTATCCGCCTATTTCCGACATGCTGGTCCGCCGGTTTTCTCCATCTCCCTGGTTTCTTCCGTCTTCGGGTTTCTGCCGGACCGCGGTCCTGAAGAGAGCCGCGACCTCTTCAGCAGCATCGCTGCTTCGCAGAAGAGGGAGCAGTTCCATGCCCTGCCTGTCGTAAAGACAACTGATCACCGATCCTCCCGATGTGATCCGTATACGGTTGCACTGGCTGCAGAAATTTCTCGTGTAGGCCGGAATGATCGCCGCCGATCCCTCGTAGCCGGGAAGGCTGAAACTGAAGTATTCGGTTGATGTTCCCCGGTGTGGCAGAAGTTCCGGATAGGCATCCCGGAGCAGTTCCCGGATTTTATCGAGACCCAGAAACTTTCCGGTGCGCCATATCTGGTGGTCGTCGAACGGCTGCAGTTCCATGAACCGTACCGTAACGGCGTGGTTCCTGGTGAACTCCATGAACTCTGCGATCTCATCGCTGTTGACGCCCCGCATCATCACGACATTGAGTTTGACCGGTATGGCTTTTGATGCGAGCAGGGCCTCCAGATTGGCTTTCACCTGCACGAAGAGGTCCCTTCGGGTTATGGCTTTGTAACGCTCGCGGTCGAGCGTGTCGATGCTGAGGTTCAGGGCATCGAGTCCTGCGCCGAGCAGCGTGTCGAGGTGTTTGTGAAGCAGCACGCCATTGGTGGTGAGTGATACGTTCTCTATGCCTTTGGTTTGTTTCGCACTCCTCACCAGTTCCGCAATATCGTTCCGCAGCAGCGGTTCCCCTCCGGTGAAGCGTACCTTTTTTACGCCGGTTTCGGCAAGAATCCTGATCAGGAGCTCGATGTCGCCGGTATTCAGGGTATGTTCCGGAGCCGGGCTGCATTCGTGTTCTTCGCTCATACAGTATGAACAGCGGAGGTTGCACCGGGCGGTGACGGCTATGCGGGCGTAGCTGATGGTACGCCCGAACCGGTCGACGAGCGGGTGGCTGGTGTTGTCTGTAAGGCTCAAGGACGCGTGTTGAATTAATAGAGGAGATATTTTCGGCAAGGATTGCGGCCGGGTCTCTTCTGAATGTAAGATTATTGCCCGCGAATTGCACGAACCGTCACGAAGAATATGAAATCCGGTTCAGGGGGATCGGCGCTCTTTTCAGCGGCGTCCCGGTACTGGCCGAAACGCTTCAGTTTACGCCGAGGATCACGCTCGAGGCTTTGAACACGGCACAGATCTGTTCGCCTTCCCTGAGTTCGAGTTTTTCGGAACTGCCATGGGTGATGATTGCCGAAATGACGTTTCCTCCCCCGATTTCGACATCAACTTCCGTGCTGACCGGGCCTTCGATAACCTTGCTGATGGTGCCGCGCATGACGTTGCGTGCGCTTATGGTGGCGTCCTGCAGATCCCTGCCGATGATGACCGAATTCGACTTGATGATGGCATAGGCGTTCATGCCCTCCTTCAGGCCGAGATTATCGACCGCGCCTATGGTGATGATCGAGGCGATGACCGGTCCGTTCGGCAGTGCGAGAACCACTTCGGCGTTGACGGCGCCTCGGGTAATTTTTTTTACGGTTCCTGAAAAAACGTTGCGCGCGCTTATTCTCATGGATATCCTTCTGAGGAACTGGTAGAGATGCCCGGTTTCTCCGAGCCGCTCTTCAAGGTTCTCGAGGAATTTCCGGTGTTCTTCCTGCACAACCCTGAACTGTTCGATGACTTTTTTCCCCTCTTTCGTCAAGAGGGTGCCACCGCCTCCCTTGCCTCCTGTCGTGCGCTCGACCAGCGGTTTTTCGGAAAGGTTGTTGATCATGTTGATCAGGTGCCATGCGGTTTTGTAGCTGATGCCGACGGCTTTGGCCGCGCTGTTGATCGAGCCGAGTTCATCGATTTTCTCAAGCAGGGCTATCCGGTCTCCTCCGAGAAAACGGTTCTGCGATTTCTGGAACCAGATGGATCCCTCAAGCCCGATCGGTTGTTTCGTACATTTTGCCATGAGCTTGGCCTGTTTGGTTGCCTGCTTCTGCCTGAATTAACCCTAAAATACAAGTTTCAGGCGACAGTACGGCTTTCGTTGCCGGTTCGGCTGATTTTTTTCATGATGGCGAACATGCCGAGCGAGATGACGGCGAGCATAATCGACAGGAGTGCGGCTTTTTCGAAATTGCCCTCGAAGACCGCATTGTAGATGGCAAGAGACATGGTTTCCGTTTTTCCGCTGATGTTGCCGCCGAGCATGAGCGTAATGCCGACTTCGCCGAACGAGCGCCCGAGAGAGAGCACGAGGCCGGTGAAGAGGGCATAGCGGATATGAGGCAGGACAACCTTTATATAGGTTTCTGTCCGGCTTTTTCCGAGCGTCCACGATGCTTCAAGCAGTGAACGGTCCATGGTTTCGATGGCGCTCTGGACCGATTTTACCACCAGCGGCAGTCCGGCCACGAACGATGCGGTATAAACCCCTGTGGTGCTGAAGATGGTTTCGATGCCTGCGCTCTGCAAGGGACGGCCGATAATGCCGTTGCGGCCAAGCAGCAGCAGAAGAAGAAAGCCTGTGGCGATCGGAGGAAAGATAAGCGGAAGGGTGACGGCCGTATCCGCAAGGGAGCGGAGGAAGGTTTTTTTCCCGGTAAGGAAGTATCCCGCAAGCACTCCTGTGACGAGATGCAGGGCAAGGGTCACTGCGGCAGTGTTCATGCTGAGCATGACCGCACTCCGGCTGTCGAAACTCCGGAGTGCTTCGTTTATATCGAGGGTCATAAGCCGTAGTGCCGGAGAATCTTCACACACTCACGCCGTTTGAGAAACCTGAGAAAATCCGTGACTTCGGTTTTCTTTTCGAACTCCCGGATTACCGCGGCCTGAATGTCGATCGGTGAATAAAGGTTTTGTGGGACCCGGAGCATGCCGCCGGTTTTTTCCCTTATCCCGATTGCATCGGTAATATTGATAAAACCGGCATCGATTTCCCCGGAGACAAGGTAGGCCGAAACCTGCGGAACCGTCGACAGGGTCATGAGCTTGTCCGACACCACTGCCCTCAAACCGGATTTTTTCAGGTATTCTGTTGCAGCTTGTCCGTATATGGCTTTTTCAGGATCGGGCATGCCGAGACGCTGGACCTCTTTTCCTCTGATCTCCTCAAGCCGTTTCAGTTTCAGCCCCTTCCTCCAGACAAGCACCAGCGTACCTTTTCCGACGGGATGAAAACTGCTGAAAACGAGTGTCGAGCGGTTCAGAAAACTTTTTTCACCGAAAACAACCGAAACCTTTCCGCTTGTTTCGGTCTGGGACAATATCTGCTGCATATTGCCGAATACGGCATCGATATGATTGCCGGTTCTCTTTTCATACAGAGCGGCAATTTCCATGAGCGGACGTTTGTAGCCGGCCCCTGCGGCTACGGTTATCTGTTCCGCGTGCAGGATGGCCGGTACAGTCATCAGCAGAAGCAGGAGAGAAAGAATGGTTTTTTTCAGGTTCATCATGAGTTATGAAAATGTTCGTTGAAAATATTCCCGACGCCGGCAAAACGCCGGGAATGGTGTAACGGAGAAAGAACAGGTACTGCAGAATCGTTGTCAGTAGTGCAGGGCGACGGTCGCCATTACGGTAAAGGGCACTCCCGGCTGATAGGAGGTTTTCAGGGTCTTGTAATCGGATGTACTGATCATGCTCACGTACTGTTCGTCAAAGATGTTCAACAGCGACAGGGAGCAGTCAACCTGTTTGAGGCCGAGCATCGGTCTGCTCCAGGTGAGGTCGAGATCGAAAAGCGTGGAGCCGTCGATTTTCTCTTTGTGCAGCACATCGCCATAACGGGTCGATGTATAACGCATTACCGGCGATATGGTGACATCGCCGATTTTCCAGCTTACCATGGCTTTGGCAAGGAATTCCGGCGCATCGGGAACCTGATCGCCCTTGACATCGATCAGGCTTCCCCCTTCCGAGTAGATATCCTGGGTGAAATAAAAACGGTTCCAGGAGAAAGACCCGTAGCATTTCAGGTTTTCGAGAGGCTTGAATTCAGCCTCAAGTTCAACTCCGTAACCTTCGGCATCGGCATTGTTCATCGGGTAGTACGCATTGAGGTCGGCATCGTAGAGGACGGCCTGCTTGTTGTTATGCTGTGAGTAGTAGATGGTCGGTTCGATGCTCCAGTTGCTGCCGGCAAAGCGCATGCCGATCTCCATGTTCCTCGATATTTCCATCCGGCGCTTGTCCCAGAGATCCTGGAATGTTATGCCCTTGGCGCTGAACGCCGATCGCTGCGAGATGTAGTAGGGGTAGATATCGACGTGCGTGACGTAGTTCTCTCCGTATGAAGCATGAATCGATGCGCTGTCGCCGAGGAAACGCGTCAGGGTCAGGTTCGGAAAAAGCCTGTCGAAGGATTTCCTGTCCATGGCGCTGGCATCGGCATCGATTGCCGGGTCGAGGTCGAGGGCGTCGCCATAACTGACATCCCCGATACCGGTTGTCCTGTAGGTGATGATGGATGGCAGGGTGTAGCAGACGTATTTCAGGCCGGCTTCGAGCTGGTAGTCGCCGGCGTGCCATATTGCGTCGACGAATGGCGTATGCAGTTCGTGGCTGGAGCTGTTCGAGAGGATGTTCCAGTTAGCGAATTTCAGATTGCCGGATGCGGTTACCGTATAGTTTTTCCAGGAGGTCGGGGGCCCCGGTCTTTGCTGGCTGTGATAGAGGTAGCCCAGATCGAGGTCTACATCGCCGATTTTCGTTTTGTATTCCCCGAGGACCCCTTTGATATCGTGGTCGATGTCCCATCTGCGGATACGCTGGCCGCTGGTGGTGCTGATGGTCTCCAGATAGTAGCCTTTGTCGCTCCAGTAGTAGGGCTTGATGCTGATTTTCGACTTTTCGCCGGTTTTTATTTCGAGATTGGCCATCAGCATCCAGTCCTCGAATTCGTTGCGGTTCCAGCCGTAATAGTCGTAACTGGCCGGGTTTGTGCCGTAATCGGTGTCGTAAGCCGTATCGAGGTCGCTGATCTCACTGTAAGTGAAGGGTTTGTAGGTATGGATGTCGCCTTTGCTCCAGGTCAGGAAGGTTTCAAGTCTGACGTTATCACCAAATGTGGTTGTGATACCTGCCATCAGATTCTTCCGTTCGGAATCGCCTTCTCCCTTCCATTTGTTGGCGGAACTCTCCGAAAAGGAGAGAAACCCTTTCGTGTTTCCTGCCAGCCTTCCGCTGTCAACGCGCAGGTAGGTCCGGCTGAAGTCGTTGCTGCCGATACTCTGTTTCAGCTCCACGCCGAACTTGTCTTCGGGACGGCGGATCTTCATGTCGATCTTGCCGCCCACATCGGCAAGGCCGAGTCCTGCATAGGCAGGCATCACACCAGTATAGATGTCGATGTCGCTGATGTTTTCCAGGTCGTAGATCGTCGTTCCGCCTCCCGGCCTTCCCGTTACCGGCAGCCCTTCCACATTTGCTGTGGTAGCAGGGACGCCCCCGGCTGTGGCCTCGACACCCCTGAAACGGAACGATTCGTGGTAGTTGACGATGTCGGCAAGTCCGTAGGGATCGACGCTCTGCTGGCTGAGCGACGGCATGAGGTTGATGGCTTTATAAACCGACATCTGGGACGGGTTCAGTATCCGGGATTCCTTTCCGGTGACGCGCTGCAGGATGTCTCCTTTCTTTCCGGATACGGTGATCTCTTCGGTGGTATAGTTTTTCCAGGCGGTATCCGGTATGTTTTCTTCCGCATGTGCCGTTCCTGCTGCGAGCAGTACGAGCAGGGCTGTCAGCCTGACGGCCTTTTTGCATTTTTTTTTCATGAACTGGTGTTATGTATGTTGCTATATAACGATGGCTGTGGCAATACCCGTTTGGCACTCCGCCCCGGCAGATTTTCGTGAACGGTTAAAATTCGTTATGTAATAAACGGTATAACGATAAATAAAAAAAACGGAACGCGTTCCCCCTCGAAGGGGAGTGCGTTCCGGTACGCATGCCGATCAGTTGATCAGGTAGTCTTCACAGGATTCGCCCTCTTCAAGAGCATCGAGAATCTCATCGACCTTGTCTTCGCTGTCGATTTCGCCATACCAGAAGTTTTCAGGATAGACCACCACAACCGGTCCCTTCTCGCAAAGGTTCAGACATGCCGTGGCAGAGACGGCGACGTCGGACATGCCGCGATCCGAGAGTTCGCTTTCAAGGTACGGTATGAGGCCGAGGGCTTCTTTTTTGTGGCAGATGCCCTGGGGTGCGCCCTGTGCGCGGAAGCTCGCGCAGACGAAGATGTGGTGTTTTGGTTTGTCCATGATGGTTGTTTTTTTATTGGTTTTTTTGTTTCAGATCAGTCGGACCCTACTGATCCGACTGATCGTTTCCTATAATTACCCGCAGCCGCCTCCCGTACCGGTGCAGCTTGTCTTGCACGCATGGATCTGGCTTCCCCTCATCAGGTGTTTCAGATCCTGACCGGTAAAGACGCATTGAACGGCATCTTCGATCATGCCTTCCATGACGAGTACCTCGATGCCCCTTTTGTTCAGGACTTTCGTCGGAGAGTCACCGGCTCCGTTGACCAGCAGCGCCCTGCAGTCTGCAAGGATGCCGGCAAGCGCTTCCCACCGCTGCTCACCTCCGCCGGGCAGGGGCGCCGGACGGGAGTCGACCAGTGAGCAGGCGCCGGTGGAGCTGTCCATACCGTAGATCAGAAACCGGTCGGCTTCACCGAGATGCTGGTTGATCAATGCCCCTTCCATGCTGCTGACCGCGACGAAAGGACGGTTTTCCGAAGGGTTTTTCGGCAGGCCTGCCGCTTCGGCAAGTTTCTGCATCATCTCTTCGGTGTTGATTTCGCCGATAATGCCCGCGGCATCGGCACGGCAGCGCGCGCAGTGCTTCATCTGCGGCAGAAACTCCGCGGTCTCATTCTGGATTTCAGCCACCATGACCGGCGATGGCTCCTCGATATTCTCGAACACGGTTTCCGATGTCTGGTAGTATGGCAGGCAGTTCAGGATGTCCGCGCCAAGCTCGGCAACCTTCCGGGCAACATCGACGACGTGCCGGTCGTTGACTCCGGGAATGATGATGGAGTTGACCTTTGCCGTCACGCCCACCTCCTTGAGCCGTTTCAGGGCTTCAAGCTGATTGCCGATCAGAAGTTTTGCCGCCTCGATATCCCTGTACATCTTCTTTTTATGACGCACCCAGGCATAGATTTCAGAACCGACTTCGGGGTCGATGGCATTGATGGTGATGGTGACATGGCTGACCTGCAGTTCGGCAAGTTCATCGATCCAGGGCAGGAGATCGAGACCGTTTGTGGCCACGCAGAGCAGCATTTCAGGGTAGTGCTCCCTTACCAGACGCAGCGTTTCCATGGTTTCATCCGGGTTTGCGAACGGGTCGCCGGGTCCGGCAATGCCCACCACGGCAATGTTCGGCGCGAGTTCCATCGCCTGCTGCAGGTAGTAAAGCGCCTGACCGGGAGAGAGTACCTTGCTGGTGACCCCTGGTCGGTTCTCGTTCATGCAGTCGAACTTTCGGCTGCAGTAGTTGCACTGGATGTTGCATTTCGGCGCAACCGGGAGGTGGATTCGTCCGAAGGTGTGGCGCGACGAATCGTTGAAGCAAGGATGGTTTTTGATGTTCAGTGTCATAGGTTCCTCCCTTTTACATATACGTATAACCGATTGATGAAGCATTCTGCCGTTCTTCGATAACCATGTTGACGATCCTGTCGAACAGTTCCTGGGTGCCCCGGTATCCGAGGTGGTGCAGCCGCTGTCCACCGAAACGGTCGTGAATGGGAAAGCCGATTCTCAGAAGCGGAATGTTGTTTTTTCTCGACATGGTGTAGCCTTTGCTGTTGCCGATCAGAAGATCCGGTTTAAGCACTTTGGCCTCATCTTCGATATCGACGAAATCAACTCCGTCGCGGATTTTTATTTCCTCTTCATCGAGATCGGGGATCAGCTCTGCGATTTTTTTGCGCATCAGTCCGCTCTTGCCCCCGGAAGCGCACAGAACCGGTGTTATGCCGATCTCCCTGAGAAATGCGGTCATGGCTACAACAAGGTCCTCTTCTCCGTAGACGATCGCCCGCTTTTCGAAGATGTATTTGTGCCCGTCGGCATAGGCATCGACAAGTCTCCGGCGTTCGTCTTCGTATTTCTCGGGAACCGGCTGTCCGCTCAGTTCTTCGAGAAGCGCGAAAAACCGGTCGCTTGCCTTGATGCCGATCGGAAGTCCCATATGGTGTCGGGTGACTCCGAATGCCGCTTCGAGGTGTCCGGCTGCGGATTTCGACGCTTCAAGCGTGGCTCCGAACTCGATGCTTGCCGAAGCGGAGCCGGCGGCGGCTATGGCGCTTGAAGGCGTACCGCCTGGCGGAATCCTGTGGTATTCGCCCCAGGGACCGCCGTCAAGGGTTTTCGAATAGTCCGGCAGCAGCATATAGGGAAGGCCGAACGCATCAAGGATCTCCTTGAGATAGCGGATATCGGCCGGAGAGATCATGTTCGCAAAGATGTTCACCGTATGCTGCTTTTCAACGCCTTCAACGGCAAGAGTAGCAACGGCGGCGCGAACAGCGGCATGAAAACCGTCTATGTGACTGCCCTGATAGCTCGGTGTCGAGGCGTGAATCATGACCGGCATGGGTGAGCCGTTCCGGAATGCCTTTTTGTACTCCCGCAGGATCATGGGCACGTCATCTCCGATAGTCTCGCTCAGGCATGTGGTTGCCAGGCCGATAACTTCCGGTTTGTACTGCTGGGTCACATTTTTCAGACCGAGCTGCAGGTTATGGCTGCCGCCGAACACGGCGGTTTCCTCGTTGAAATTCGAGGACGCAATGTCGATCGGTTCCTTGTAATGGCTGATAAGATACCTTCTGATATAGGTCGCGCACCCCTGAGAGCCGTGCAGGAACGGGACGCAGTTCTCAATGCCGCGGAAAGCCAGACAGGCGCCCAGCGGATTGCAGAGTCTGCAGGCGTTCTGCGTTGCTGTTTTCGCATGTTTCATATCTTGCCTCCTTTTCTCGGAGCGAACTGCCATACCGGGCTCATGACCGACTGATAGACCTCCTTTGCGAAGTTGTACATGCCGATAAATCCTGCCAGGGGGATTTTTCTTTCATGGTTGTGGTCACAGAAACCGATACCGAGTTTGTAGGCGATCGGCCGTTCCTTCACCCCTCCGATAAGCAGGTCGGCCTCTTTTTCAAGCACGAATTTCGAGAGTTCGACCGGGTTGGAGTCGTCAACGATGATGGTTCCTTCGTCGCACATCTCCCTGAGCCGTTCGTAATCATCCTTGTTGCCTGTCTGCGAGCCGGCAAGGACAACCGACATGCCGATCGAACGCAGGGCCTTGATGAGCGAAAAGGTCTTGAATGCTCCGCCGACGTATATGGCGGCTTTCTTGCCCGCCAGGACTTTCTTGAATTTCTGCAGTTCCGGGTAGAGCTTGGCTACCTCTCTGCTGACAATCTTTTTTGCCGCCTCCATGATGTCTGGCCGGTCGTCGAAATGCTTTGCGACGTCATAGAGCGATTTGCTCATGTCCTCGATGCCGAAGTAGGAGACGCGCATGTAGGGAATGCCGTATTTTTCCTCCATCTCTTTGGCCAGCGTGGTCATGGAGCCCGAACACTGGACCACGTTGAGCGTTGCCCCGTGCGCACGGCGTACCGCGTCCACACGTCCGTCACCGGTCATGGTGGAAACTACCTCGATGCCCATCTCTTCGTAGTACTCCCTGATGATCCAGGCTTCGCCGGCAAGGTTGAATTCACCGAGAATATTGATGCTGTATGGGCTTATTCCTTCTGTGGAGCCGGTGCCTACCAGCTTCATGAGAGAGGTGCATGCTGCCTTGTAGCCGTCTTTTTTCGTTCCCTTGAATCCTTCGGAATGAACCGGCAGAACGGGGATGCCGGTCTCTTTCGACACTTTTTTGCACACGGCGTCGATGTCGTCGCCGATAAGTCCGATAATGCAGGTCGAGTAGATGAATGCGGCTTTCGGCTCGTACTTCTCGATCAGCTCGATGAGCGAGTGGTAAAGTTTCTTTTCGCCTCCGTAGATCACGTCCATCTCTCTCAGGTCGGTCGAGAAACTCAGGCGATGCAGCTCGGGACCTGACGAGACCGCTCCGCGGATGTCCCAGGTATAGGCCGCACATCCGATGGGGCCGTGAACGAGGTGAAGGGCGTCAGCTACGGGGTAGAGCACTACACGGGAGCCGCAGAACACGCAGGCGCGCTGACTGACCGAGCCGGACAGGCTTGTTTTTTCGCATGAAATGTCCTGCTGCTCTGTTCCGCCGCTTTTCTTTTCGAAGACCTGGCTCTGTCTTCCCTCGAGAATTCCGATCTCTTCCTTCATGACATCGCCCCTTTGTTAAAAAAATAGAATGATATACTGCTGCAGGGACTCCTCCCGGCAATGCCGGGAGTTTTCCTTTGGTCCTTTTCGTCCCCTTGTGTCTTTTCCTTACATAACCAGCTCGAACTTCTCCTCAAGAGCTTCGCGGTCCTGTCGGTCCATGAATGCGCTGAGAATTTTTTCGACAAGTCGCAGCGAGCCGCTGTAGCCTATGTTCGGGAAGTAGCTGTGTCCGATCCTGTCGAGGATAGGAAATCCGAACCGCAGGAACGGAACGTTCTCGTCGCGGGCGATGTACTTGCCGTAGGTGTTGCCGATAAGCAGATCCACCGGCTCGTTTTTCATCCACTGGTGAAGCAGGAACATGTCTGCGTTCAGGCCATTCTTGAAGTTCGCTTCCGGAATCCTCTCGAGAACCTCTTTCATGCGTTTTTCAAAACGCTGGCCCGGAGTGCCGCTGACGATATGAATCGGCTTCATGTTCAGGTCGAGCAGGAATTCGGTCAGCGGAATGAGCTGATCGGGATCGCCGAAAAGGGCGACTTTCTTGCCGTAGAAGTACTGTTCCATGTCGGTCATGACATCGACGAGCCGTCCTCTTTCGGCAGTGATCTCATCGGGAACCTGAACTCCAGTCGCCTGGCTGAACGACATGATGAAGCGGTCGGTTGCAGAGAGGCCGATCGGCATGTCCACGGTTTCAAACGGCACCTTGCATTTCTTTTCGAGAGCTATTGCCGCCGGTTCCGCGCTGATGCAGCCGAGAGCCAGGGATGCGGTGCTGTCGCCGATGCTTTTCAGTTCCTCGATCGTTGTGCCGCCTTTCGGATAAAACTCGTGTTTGCCGGTTTGCGGAGCGTCGAGCACATCCGACGTGTCCGGGAAGAGCACGATTTTCACTCCGAACTCTTTGGCGAGCTTCTTGATTTCACGCATGTCGGATGGTTCCATCCATCCGGCGATAATGTTGATCTGGTCTTTCTTTTCCCCTGTTGACTGGGCGAACTGCTCGGCAATGCCTGTCACCATGTTGGCATAGCCGGTTACGTGCGAGCCGACGAAGCTCGGCGTGCTGGCGTAGATCACATATTTGCCTTCCGGAATTTTCCCGTCATCTTTGGCTTTTTTCGTGATCTGCTGCAAGTCGTCGCCGATGGTTTCCGACAGGCAGGTCGAGTGCACGGCAATGATATCAGGTTCGTAAACCGAAAAAATGGTTTCGATTGCCGCGAGCAGGTTTGCCTGGCCGCCGAACACGGAGGCTCCTTCGGTGAAAGAACTGGTTGCCGCCATAACGGGCTCCTTGTAGTGGCGGGTCAGGGTGCTGCGATGATACGAGCAGCATCCCTGTGAACCATGGCTGTGAGGCAGACAGCCGTGAATGCCGAGCGCCGCATACATGGCTCCGATCGGCTGGCAGGTTTTAGCCGGATTGATCGTCAGTCCTTCACGCGCTATAACCTCTTTTGGTGTATGTCTTAATAGCATAATTTCAATAGTCTCCTTTTTCCTGGTTACTGTGTGACATAGGTGGCTTCGAGTTCCGCCCCTTTTGGGTTTCCGGCTTTTTCCCAAGGGGCCTTGATCAGCTTCCAGACCGGGTTGTTGACCATGCGGTCGATATCCCTGTAGAAGTTTGTCGCGCCTACAAAGCCGGTGTAAGGGCCGCCGTAATCATAGCTGTGCAGCTGTTTGAGGGGCACACCCATTTTCTGGACCACATATTTCTCCTTGATGCCGGCGCAGAAAATATCGGGCTTGTAGATTTCGATCAGCTTTTCAGATTCGTAGTGGCTGACGTCATCGACGACAAGCGACTTTTTCATCATCTGCTTCATCATGCCCTCATAGCCGTTGATTTCCAGCCCCTTTTCCTTCAGCGCTTCAAGCTCGGCTTCGGTTTTTCTCGGCTGGTAGAGTTCCGGATCGGCTACGATTTTCAGCTCTTCGATGTTCTTGCTGTCGGCATCGACCTTGATGCTCGGCAGCACATGACGGCCTTCATAGTCGTCGCGGTGAGCGAATTCGTATCCGGCGGCTACCGTTGTCATGCCAAGCTCGGTAAAGAGATCCTGGTAGTGGTGCGCGCGCGATCCGCCGACAAAGAGCATGGCGGTTTTTCCTTCGGTTCTCGGGCGGATATCGTCAATCACGGCTTTCACTTTCGGCATCTCTTCGGCGATCACCTCTTCGACCCTGGCTTTCAGCTCTTCGTCTCCAAAATATTCCGCGATCTTGCGCAGTGATTTTGCGGTCGATTCTGCGCCGACGAAGTTCACCTTCATCCACGGGATACCATATTTGGTCTCCATCATCTCGCCCATGTAGTTGATCGAGCGATGGCACATGATCACGTTGAGATCGGCAGTATGGGCGTTTTCAAGCTGGCCGACGGTCGAGTTGCCGCTGAAGGAGGCAACCAGAGTTATACCCGCTTTCTCGAGGATGCGCTCGATTTCAAAAGCGTCGCCGCCGATGTTGTACTCGCCGAGCAGATTCAGCTTGAATTTGCCTTCCGACGGAGTGTTGTTGCGTCCGACCATGTGCTTGAACACGCCGTTGTTTGCGATGTGGTGTCCTGCGGACTGACTGACGCCGCGGTAGCCTTCGCAGCTGAAACCGAAAACGTTGCAGTCGCCGAACTTCTCGCGCATCTCTTTTGACGCGGCATGCACGTCATCGCCGATCAGGCCGACAGGGCAGGTCGAGAAGATCGCGATGGATTTCGGATGAAAAAGATCGTAAGCCTCCTGGATCGCCTGTTTCAGCTTTTTTTCGCCGCCGAACACCACATTCTCCTCCTGCATGTCGGTCGAGAAGCAGTAGGTGATATAGTTTTCGTGTTCCGGAGTTTCCGGTCTTGTCTGGTTACGGCGGGTCAGCCACGCATAGAAGCTGCAGCCGATAGGTCCGTGAACGATGTTGACGATGTCGCGTGTCGGGCCGAGCACAACACCCTTACAGCCTGCATAGGAACAGCCGCGCTGCGTAATGATACCAGGAACGGTACGGACGTTTGCCTGTACTTCCGGTATGGTTTCCGGGTCGTTGATGATAATCGACTTCGTGCGTTTCTTCGCAACCTTCGCCGGATATCTTTGTGTCAGCTCCTCCCTGACTTTGGAAGGATCTGGGAAATGTATGTTCGCCTCCATGTAACTGTCTCCGTTTACACCTTTAAAATGTTCTCTGTTAGTTCAGCGCTTCATTGCCTTCTTCACCTGTTCTCACCCTGATGGTTTCAACAATCGGTGTGACAAAAATCTTGCCGTCGCCGGGGTTTCCGGTCTGGTTTGTCCTGATGATGGTATCGATTGCCGTTTTGCATAACTCTTCAGGGACGACAACGGTAAGAATTCTTTTGGCAACCAGCCGAGGTGCATTGCCGAGCTGGGCGATGGCCTCGGGATGGCCTGTCTCTGCGCCTTTGAGAATGTCGAAGTGAACCTGGCCTTTGCCGCGGCCCATCACCCTTCCGGTAGCCGTGAATGCAGGGATGCCTGCATCGATGAGCGCCTTCTTGGTTTCGTTCACCTTGTTGATCCGGATAACTGCGATAATTTCTCTCATCAGGCCTCCTTCTCTGCAAGCATTACTTCGGTTTCCTGTTCACCCGAGCTGATGGTATAGACCTCCTCGACGGCGGAAACGAAAATCTTGCCGTCGCCGAATTTTCCTTCGGGTCCCGATTTCGCATGATCCATGATGGCCCTGATCACGAAATCCTTGTCGGCATTGGGAACCACGACGAAGAGCATCTCTTTGGGGAGTTCATCGTAAACGACATCACCGACGCGAAGACCGCGCTGTTTTCCCCGTCCCACAACCGAGATTTTTGTAACGGCCGGGTAGCCTGCATCGAGCAGTCCCTGCATGACTTCATGGACTTTTTCCGGCCTTACGATTGTTCTGATCATTAACATGTGCGAGTTCTCCGTTTATTAGTTAGCAATTCCAAATTCAATGAGAAGCGATTCGAGCTCTTCGATTTCCAGCGGCTTGGGAATGACGAACATCTCGTTTTCGTCGATTTTCCTGGCAAGCGCACGGTATTCGTCGGCCTGACCGTGTGTCGGATCGTAGTCGATGACGGTTTTGCGGTTGATCTCTGCGCGCTGCACAAAGTTGTCGCGGGGCACGAAATGGATCATCTGGGTGCCGATTTTCTTGGCAAGCTCTTCGATCATCTCACGCTCGTTGTCGACCTTGCGGCTGTTGCAGATAAGACCGCCGAGACGCACACCGCCCGCATCGGCGTATTTCAGGATGCCTTTGCAGATGTTGTTTGCCGCATACATGGCCATCATTTCACCGGAGCAGACGATGTAGATCTCTTCGGCCTTGCCGTCGCGGATAGGCATGGCGAATCCTCCGCATACGACGTCGCCGAGCACATCGTAGAACACGTAATCAAGATCCCATTCCTCGTCGTAGGCGCCAAGCTGCTCGAGCAGGTTGACCGAGGTTATGATGCCGCGGCCTGCGCAGCCTACGCCAGGTTCGGGTCCGCCGGATTCTGTACAGCGGGTGTTTCTGTAACCCTCTTTGATGATATCTTCAAGTTCTACTTCTTCACCCTCCTCACGCAGGGTATCGAGAACGGTTTTCTGCTGCAGACCGCCGAGCAGGAGACGGGTAGAGTCGGCTTTAGGGTCACAGCCGACGACCATGACTTTCTTGCCCATTTCCGCAAGACCGGCAACTGTATTCTGTGTCGTGGTTGACTTGCCGATGCCGCCTTTTCCATAAATCGCTACTTTTCTCATGTTCGTTCTTATTTAGGTTTTCATTGTCTTCTGTATAAATAATGCAGGGGGTTTTCTCTTGCTGCCTGATTATTTATGATAATTGTAGACAAAAGGCGTGCCAGAAGGGGTCGCTTGAACGGGTTTGTTTTTTCTTTTATTCCCGATCGGCCTCAACTCTTTTTTTTATAAGGGATTCCCGTTTTCATCCGGGCATCTTTTTTTCTTCGAACAGGCGTATTTTTTTAGTCGGTCGGGATTTTTGCAGCAAAAAATATCTACAGTCCTGTAGGATATTTTTGAAAGCTACATTTGAGTATAATTTTGCCGACGGATCATACAGACAGGTGCACTTCTCCGGGTATTTTCCGGTTTCAGAGGAATGCGGCAGGCGACGGTATCGTCCTTTTTACCGGTTTTTTTCGTATTTCGGAGGCGGGCAGGGAGGTCGCAGGCGGCCGTTTTGCCATCGAGAGAGAGGCGGGCCCATGCTGTGCCGATTTCCGGAACTGCCGTCGAGGGTCAGTTATCCTGATGTCACTGACATTGTTGACTTATACGATCGGGAGTGTTCCGGAAAAACACTTTTCTGTAGCTTTTCTGTTCGGAGCGTAGCCCTGATTTTGCCATGATCATGGCCGGATGGCGGGATGTTTCTGTCCGGACGGTTCGATGCGCCGGAGGTGAAGCTGCACAAGCGAACCGGCAAACACCTGAAGCGTTCCGTTTTCATTTCGGAATCTAACCGTCGCAGGCCGTTCTCCATGGGGAGATCGGGCAGGTTTGTCTTATCTTTCCTGTTATAGAACGGTGGCGGCGTTTTTTTAATTGAACCATTGGGGCAAAAATTTGCCATAACATCATGCAGACACGGCAACTCGGCAGTACGGACATGCATCTGACGCCTCTGGGTTTCGGAAGCTGGGCAATCGGAGGAGGGGACTGGGCTTACGGATGGGGAACCCAGGATGACGCCGAGGCCATACACGCAATTCAGCGGGCAGTTGAACTCGGCATCAACTGGATCGATACCGCTGCGGTTTACGGGCTCGGTCATTCGGAAGAACTGGTTGCCAGGGCACTTGAGGGGATGGAGCACAAACCTTACGTGTTTACCAAATGCTCGCTGGTCTGGGATGAACGCCGCCGGATGAGCAGCAGTCTCAAGGCCGATTCGATCCGTCGCGAATGCGAAGAGAGCCTGAAACGACTCAAGGCCGACGCTGTCGATCTTTACCAGATACACTGGCCTAATCCGGAGCCCGACCTTGAAGAGGGATGGCAGACAATGGCTGCACTCAGGGAAGAGGGGCTTGTCCGGCATATCGGGGTCTCGAATTTCACTGTCGATCAGATGCGCCGGGTTATGCAGATTGCGCCTGTCGCGTCCCTGCAGCCACCCTATTCAATGCTTCGGCCTGCAGTGGAAACGGAAATTCTTCCTTTCTGCATGGAGCGCGGAGTCGGCGTGATCGTCTACTCGCCCATGCTTTCCGGTATGCTGACCGGGGCCATGACGCGCGAACGGGTTCAAAACTTTCCGCCGGATGACTGGAGGCGGGAAAACAAGGAGTTTCAGGAGCCCCGCCTGACCGCAAATCTTGAACTGGTCGAGCTGCTTCGCAGCATCGGTTCTCCTCACGGACGTTCGCCTGGCGAGGTGGCCATTGCATGGACCCTTCGCCATCCGGCAGTTACCGGGGCTATTGTCGGAGGACGCAGCGCCGCCCAGGTTGAAGGCATTGTCGGGGCAGGGGAGTTCAGGCTCAGTGTGGAGGAGGCTGATCTTGTCAAACAGTATATTGCCGGCATGCCGGGATAAACCCGGAGAGCCGTAGCGCAGCATAAGAATGAAGCGTTTCAGCAGCCGAAACGGGGGACCCATTTTTTAAGGACATCCTGAATGTCCTGCATCATGACCGGTTTGGTAATGAATGCATTCATTCCGGCATTCAGGCACTCATCCTTGTCTTCCTGCGTTGCATTGGCCGTCATGGCGACGACGGGTATATCGGGATTCCCAATTCCCGTTTCCGGATTTCTGATCGCTTTAACCGCCTCGAGCCCCCCCATGACCGGCATCTGCAGATCCATGATTACCAGCGTGTAGTCGTTTGTTTTCAGGGCCTCCAGCGCCTCTATGCCGTTTGTTGCGGTATCGACCGAGAAATCAAGCTTCGAGAGCATTGCCGCGGCTACCTTCTGGTTGATGATGTTGTCTTCAACCAGAAGTAATCTTGTTTTGTTTTTCAGGCCGCGTGCTTCGGAGGGTCGGGATTCGGGGCTTTCCCCGGGCTGTTCGGAATTTTTTGGGGGCTGGGTGACTGCAACGGAGGCTTTTTTCGTCTCTTCGGTCGTCTTCATGAACGGAAGGGTGAACCAGAACTCGGAGCCGGTGTTTTCCGTGCTTTTGAGATTGAGCTTGCCCCCCATGAACTCCACCAGTTTCGTGGTTATTGCCAGACCGAGCCCGGCTCCCCCTTCTTTGCGCGTGGCGGATGAGTCGAGCTGGGTAAACCGCTGAAAAACCAGCTCTTTTTGTGCTTCGGGAATACCTATGCCGGTATCCCGGACCGCTATGCGCAGGATAAGCTTCTCGGGTGTTTCTGACACCGCTTCGATGTTTACGACGACCTCCCCCCTGTAAGTGAATTTGATGGCGTTCTGAACCAGATTGATCAGTGCCTGCTGCAGATAAACCGGATAGCCGAGAAGCGTTTCGGGTATTTCTTCGGGAATGCTGATGGTCAGGAGAAGACCTTTTTTGAGAGCGTTGTCGTTCAGGAGTGAAAAGATTTCGCTGCAGATGGCCTTGATGTCGAGCAACGATGTTTCCTTGTCGAGCTGCCCCGATTCGATTTTGCTGAAATCGAGAATATGGTTGATCAGTTGATGGAGCTGACGGGCGCTGACATAAGCGGTGTTTGAATAGCTTCTCTGCTGGCTGTCGAGTTCGGTTTCGAGCAGCAGTTCCGTCATGCCGATGACGCCGTGCAGCGGGGTGCGGATTTCATGCGACATGTTGGCCAGAAACTCGCTTTTTGCCTTGCTTGCAATTTCCGCCTCTTTTCTGGCCTTTCTCAGGCTTTCGATCAGAATGCGCTGTATCTCTTCGTTTTTCTGTGCGTTCTTTTTTTCTTCCTCGAGGGAGAGATTGAGATTGCGGGCGTTTTCCAGTGCGGCTTCGATCTGGCATTTCTGTTCCCTTTCCGATCGTTGCAGTTCCCGGAGATCACTGTTCAGTACCGATATGATTTTATAAAGTTCGTGCAGCGGATGATCGGAACACAGAAAACTCCGGTTTTCATCCACAGAGTAGGTGTCATCCAGCAGAATCTGGCCGCAGATTTCAGCAAAGTCATTCATCTCCTGCCGGGTGATGGTGATTACTTCAAGCTTGTGCTGTTCAGCTGAAATGACCGACTTTCTATTGATCAGGTCGAACGCATCCTCGACGGCCGGAACAAAAACGAGATGCTGCTTTACATAGGAGGCGATGGAACGAAGCATTGTTCTGAAGAGCAGCGATGCTCCGCAGATATAGGTGATTTCAGCCTGGCAGTTGTATTTGCTGTGCAGCTTGTTCAGGGCGTTCGCATAGAGCAGACGGGAGTTGATGGGCAGTTTGACGACTCCTGAAAAATCAGCTATCCTGATGTAGCGGCTGTTGGTGAAATGCTCGGTACTGAGGAGCCGCTCAAGAGCCTGGATGGCTTTTGATGCGCATTCCGGCTGCAGATCTCCGCCGAGGGAGGTGAACATCAGATGTCGGCCGGGTATGATGCCTATTCTGTAATAGGCTTTGCTGTTTTCGTATGCCCATTCCGGGTTGAATTGAACCATCGCCATGTTCACAGGGCCGCTGGTTTTTCTGTTGTCCGGAAGTGGTATCATGGTTTTTTTCTTCACACCCTCCTCGGAGGGTATTCGCCCGCGCTGCGGCAGAGTCCGGTGCAGGATAATCGATAGTGTGCTTCTGGTGAGTTTTGCGTGTAATATAGGTAACGAATGCGATACTATGCAAGTCAGGCGCTTTTGAAGCGGTTCCGGAGGTCGTGTTTGTTTGAGCCTATGGTCTGAACTTCCGATAGTCGATGTTGAATTTTTTGACCCGGAGTCCCATGATCCTGTCGGAGAGGCCGAGCTGCGCTGCGGCTCTGGACATGTTGCCCTTGGTTCGTTTCAGCGCTTCGATGATCATTTCGTTTTCAATCGAATCGAGTTTCTGCTGCAGCGAGCCGGTATAGGGAGTGCCGCTCGACTCGGCAGTCTGGAGGCTCGGCGGCAGATGGTAGCCGTGAATGACGTTGTCTTCACTGAGAATGACCGCCCGTTCGATGCAGTTTTCCAGCTCACGGACGTTTCCCGGCCAGTGATAGCGCATCAGCATGTCTATCGATGTGGTTGAAATACGCCGTACCCCTTTCTGGTTGACCCGGTTGTATTTTTCGACAAAGTAGTCGGCAAGCAGCAGAATATCGGTTTTTCTCTCCCTGAGGGGAGGGACGGTTATCGGGAAAATATTCAGCCGGTAGAACAGGTCCTCTCTGAACCGGCCATCCCTGATCAGTTCTTCCAGGTTCCGGTTCGTTGCTGTTATTACCCTGACATCGACCTTGATGGTTTTCGATCCACCCACCCGCTCGAACTCCTTTTCCTGCAGAATACGCAGCAGCTTTGCCTGTACAGTCAGGCTGAGTTCGCCGATCTCGTCGAGAAAAATGGTGCCGGTATGGGCAAGCTCGAACCGTCCCTGGCGCATGCCGGAAGCTCCGGTAAAAGCGCCTTTCTCATGGCCGAACAGTTCGCTCTCGACAATGCTTTCCGGAAGAGCCGCACAGTTGAATTTGATGAAAGGCTTTTCGGCGCGTCGGCTTTTGAAGTGGATGGCACTGGCAACCAGCTCCTTTCCGACTCCGCTCTCTCCCAGTATCAGCGTAGTGGCGCTGGTTTTTGCGATTTTTTCGATCATCTTGAAGAGGGAGAGCATGGGCTTCGAGTTGCCGATGATGTTTGCCGGGCGATCGGTTTCATCACTCTCTTCTTCAGGTTTTTCATCCTCCCGGTAAAGCATGATCAGGTTTTGTCCCGTCCGCTGGGCCGACGGGGTTTTTCCGTTCATACTCTCTTCATGGGCGAGCTGACGGAGCCTCACCGCCTGAGAGATCATGGATGCGATGATGGAGAGCAGGTCGACATAATGCTGCATCATATCCATCCGGTCGCTTTCAGCCTTCACCCGTTTTAACGGGTCGGAAGGCAAGGCGGGTTCGATCTGGCGGTCAGCACTGAGCGTTCCTATGATTTCCGTGCCCGATTTGATGGGAATGCAGATAAAACAGAGATCATCTATTTTTGTTTTCTGACGGGAACGGGTGCGGTCGAGAAAGAGCGGCTCATCATTGATGTTCGGCACCAGAACGGGTTTGCCGGTTTTAACCACCTGTCCGATGATGCCCTCTCCGATCCGGTATCGTCCCCGCTCTTTTTCCTCTTCGCTCAGCCCGAATGATTCGTTGATGAATATTTCGCCGCTGTCGCGGTTGAGAATCGTGATCATCCCGCGAAGCATGTCCATATGCTCCGACATGATGAACAGGACAAGACGGAGTACCTTGCTTATATCGTGCTCAATCGTGACGGTTCTGCTGACCTCGGCCAGAAGGCTGATGCTGCTGTCTTCTTTTTTCTGGGGAACGAGCATGTCTGTTAGGGTAATGTGGACCTTGTCTGAAAATGTGACCGATAGATGGTTTGCAGTTCATTTTCCGTCAGGGCCCGCTTTTTCTTGCCTGCAGCTCTCCGGACAGCCGGAAGCAGTTTTCCGCTCTCTTCTTTTGAAATCGCGATGCCCTGAGAGCTGTAAAAGTGGTGAATGGCTGCACTGCCCGAATGTTTTCCTATAACCAGTTCATGCTCTTTTCTTCCTACCTGTTCGGGAAGATATGGCTGATAGGAGAGCGGATTCTTGAGAAGCGCGGCGCAGTGAATGCCCGATTCATGCTGAAAAGCCGATTTGCCGACAACCGGTTTCTGATCCTGTATGGGGCGGCCGGCCGCCTGGCTGACGGTTTCGCACAGCAAGGCAAGACGGCAGGTATCGAGAGACGTTGCATACTTTCCCGAGAGTTCCAGAGCTATGGCAAGCTCTTCAAGTGCGGCATTGCCTGCACGTTCACCCAGGCCGGTTACCGAAACGCTGACGGCGGCACATCCGGCTTCGAGGGCGGTAAAGGCATTTGCCGTAGCCATGCCGAGATCGTTGTGGGCATGAAATTCTATCGGCAGCGGACATGCGGCTTTAAGCCGGTGGACAAGCTCGATTACCGAAACCGGCGTCGCTATGCCGACGGTGTCGGCAAGCCTGAGCCTGTCTGCTCCGCAGTCCGCGGCATCTGATGCGAAATCCAGCAGCACCTCCGGTGCAGCTCTTGTCGCATCCTGTGCACCGACACTGACAAAACTGAAATATTTTTTCGCTCTCGGCACCAGATCCTGCAGCTGCCCTTGTACCCACTGGTAATCTTTTTCCATCAGCTGCATGTAGAGATCCGAAACCGGAAAACTGATATGCACGGCTTCTGTTCCGCTGGCTGCGGCGTGTTCGATATCCTGCCACACCGCGCGGGCCCATCCGGTCAGCCGGAGCGGAAGATTGAGGGCTGCTATGGATTTTATGGCGGCGCGTTCTTCTTCACTTATGGCCGGATAACCGATTTCCAGTTCGTTGACTCCGGTTTCGGCCAGCAGGCAGGCGATCCGGGTTTTTTCCCCGGCGCTGAATGCCACTCCCGGAGCCTGTTCCCCGTCCCGCAGGGTAGTGTCGATGATCCACGGTCTGGCTCCGGCCTCATTTCGTCTGGTTCCTTCCTTTTTCATATCGATTATCAGTTTACTGTTCATCGTGCTGCTGCCGGAATACGCCTTATTAATCGTTTTATTAAGGGATATAGTAAAATTTTCCTTAATAAGTTAGGGCTAATATTGATAAAATAATAAAATTTCAGACATTTTGGTGCTATTGTGAGGAAAAGATAGTAATGCTCCGGATGACAGGGATTTACAGGGGGAGCTGTGTGGCGCAGGGTGGTCGTCAGGTGTCGAAAAATCCGATAAACGGCAACTGACGGTAGTGTTCCCCGTAGTCGATGCCGTAGCCGAAAACGAACCGGTCGGGTATGGAAAAGCCTGTATAGGCTATCCGGACCGGGTATTTGCGAGCAGCAGGCTTGTCGAGCAGCGTACAGATGCCCAGAGATGCGGGCTGCTGTTTCGAGAGTTCGTCGGTGATGTGCTGCAGGGTAAGCCCTGTGTCGACAATGTCTTCGATCAGGAGGACATGCCGGTTTGCGACAGAAAGGCTGTGGCGCAGGGTTACGCTTCCCGAGGAGATTTTTGCCGCGCCATAGCTCGATGCAGAGAGAAAATCAAAGGTACAGGGCACCGTTATGCATCTTGCGAGATCGGCAGCAAAAACGAATGCACCCTTCAGTATCGTGATGAGAAAAAGAGGTTCTGCTGTGCCGAGGTTCCTGAAATCTTCGGAAATTGCGGCACCCAGTTCCGCAACCCGGTTCCTGATGGTTTCTCCGGAGAAGAGCGGGGTGACGGATGCGGCGGTTTCTGTGGTGTTCATCGGTTTTGCGGATAGATGGTTGCTACGGAGTTTCCTCATCATAACGCTGAAGCTCGTTCAGATACAACTGCTTCTGTATCGTGTCGAGCGATGAGGCGATAAACGAATTCCGTGCGAGCTGCACGAGGTCGCTCCGCTCGAATCCGAGAGCGTCTGCAGCTTCGATATAGTTTTCGTTGACATACCCTCCGAAATAAGCCGGATCATCGGAGTTGATGCTGACGCACAGTCCTCTCTGCAGCATGCGTTTCAGGTTGTGCGCCTGCATGGAGGGAAACACCCTGAGCCGGATATTCGAGAGCGGACATACCGTCAGAGGGATCTGTCGCCGCACCAGTTCGGCAACCAGGCGCTCATCCTCCATGCAGCGCACCCCGTGATCGATACGGCTGATCTGCAGGATGTCGAGGGCCTCCCGGACGGAGGCTGCGCCCTCTTCCTCGCCGGCATGCGCAACCGTCATGAATCCCTCCCTGCGAGCGAGTTCGAAGAGGTTCCGGAACTTCGACGGGGGGTTGTTCCGCTCTGCGGAATCAAGTCCTATGCCTGTTATCGAGCGCCTCCAGGGGAGTGCCTGACGGAAAATTTCCATGCCTTCACGTTCACTCAGGTGACGGAGAATGCACATGATGAGTTTTGTCGAAAGGTTCAGGTTGCCGTGAGCGTCCCGCAGCGCACCCTCGATTCCCCTGATGACGGTTTCGATGGCAATGCCCCTTGCCGTATGGGTCTGCGGATCGAAAAACACTTCCGCATGACGTACGTGCTGTGAAGCGGCTTTCCGCAGGTAGGCAGTGGTCAGGTCGTAAAAATCCTCTTCGCGGATCAGCACGGAGGTTGCGCGGTAGTAGATATCGAGAAACGACTGCAGGTCCCTGAAATCATAGGCCCGGCGGGCGCTTTCAGCATCGGGCCAGGGCAGTTCGACGCCGTTGCGACGGCCGATTTCGATCATCAGCTCAGGCTCGAGAGCTCCTTCTATGTGCAGGTGCAGTTCCGCTTTCGGCATGCCTGCAATGAACGTGGCAAGCGTTGACACGATAACAGGGTGTTGAGGGGTTCAGGCGCCGTGTGCGGCCGTCATGACCGTGACGGCCCGGCCCTTTTTCAATGTAGGGAAAATATTTGCAACACTGCTTTCCGGAGTCTCGGGCAGCAGGGTTTTCTTGGCAGTTTTTGCGGAAAATAGAACGCTATGAACTATACTTCAGTAAAAGCATACGGTACGCGGTTTTCAGTCTCCTCCTGCGAACGGTGTCCTGCCGGAACTGCTGCATCCGCAGCAGACAGATGCTTGTTTTTCAGGCGGATCGTCTCATTGCCGGAGCCTTCTCTCCCGGCAGCGCCATGCTGCTGAAGAGATGGCCGTGATTCTGTTCCTCCACCGAATCAGGACAAACAGACAATGCAACTTACTATGGCGTATGCTGACTTTTAACGATCTGATCGCTGCCAGCCGTCAGGAAGTGCGGGAGATCATGCCCTGGGACCTGACGATCCGCATCAAAGAGAATCCCGGCCTGCTCGTTCTCGATGTTCGCGAGCCCTATGAGTTCGAGGCGATGCATATCCGAGGTTCCATCAATGTTCCCAGGGGTATTCTTGAATCCGCATGCGAATGGGATTACGAGGAGACGGTTCCGGAACTTGTCGCTGCAAGGCATCGGGAGGTTGTCGTGGTATGCCGTTCAGGACGCCGCAGCGTGCTTGCCGTCGCCGTGATGCAGCAGCTTGGTTATGAAGATGCTGTTTCCCTCAAGACCGGGCTCAGGGGGTGGAGTGATTATGAGGAGCCGCTGATCAATATGGATGGTGAGATGGTCGATGAGGATGTTGCTGACGACTTTTTTACTTCCAGACTCAGACCTGAGCAGAGAAGGCCTGGACTTCAGGATCGGTCGAAACTTCCCTGAGTGATAATGGATTCTCTTCTTCTTCCGCGGTTGATGGTTTCAGCTCCGCACAAGAGCTCCGGCAAGACGACCGTGACCCTGGGGATCGCCGCATATTTTGCCGCAGCGGGAGAGCGTGTCTCCTGTTTCAAGAAAGGTCCCGATTATATCGATCCCATGTGGCACCGGCTTGCATCAGGAAGGGAGAGCCGCAACCTCGATCCCTGGCTCATGGGGCCTGGCGGGTGCATGGATTCGTTTGTCGTCGGCAGTCGGGGGGGGACGCTCTCCCTGATAGAGGGCAACCACGGTCTGCACGACGGCATGTCGCTCGACGGCTCCGACAGCAGCGCGGGGCTTGCCCTGATGCTGCAGACACCGGTTCTCCTGGTTATCGACAGCCGGAAAATGAACCGCGCCGCGGCAGCGATCGTCATGGGCATGCAGACCATGCAGCCGAAGGTGACGATTGCCGGAGTCATTCTCAATCAGGTGCGTTCGCCGCGCCATGCGGAAAAACAGAAGCTTGCCATCGAAACCTTCTGCCGGGTGCCTGTCGTCGGCGCTATTCCGGCTGAGAGCAGGCTCGTTATTGCCGAACGGCATCTCGGCCTTACGACAGTCGGTGAAACAGCAGGAGCTGCCGCCTTTATACGGGACGCCGCCGAACTGGTCGCCCTCTACTGCGACATGCAGGCAATCCGTTCTCTTTTCGGTTCGGCTCAGCCCCTTGTCTTTGATGGATATTCTCCCGCACTTCCCCTGACGCTTCCCGAAAAACGGGTTCGCATAGGGGTTTTCAGGGATGCGGCGTTCTGTTTCTATTATCCCGAAAACCTCCGTGCACTCGAGGAGCACGGAGCGGAACTGCTTTTTATCGATTCGATGCAGGACCGTTCACTTCCCGATGTCGACGGCCTCTATCTCGGCGGAGGTTTTCCGGAATCCTTTTTTCCCGGACTTTCGGCCAACCGGAGCCTGATGCGTGAGGTGAAAGAGCGGGTCGATGCGGATATGCCGCTCTATGCCGAATGCGGCGGACTGATCTGGCTCTCCCGCAGCGGCACCTATGGGGGCAAAACCGTTTCTCTGGCCGGAATTCTTCCCTTCGATATCGGATTTCAGTCCCTTCCGGCCGGTCACGGGTATCTGCGGATGAGAAGCTGCAGCGAAAGCCCCTGGTTCGAAAAAGGGGTCGAAACAAAAGCCCACGAGTTCCACTATTCAACGCCGACTGATGGTGCAGCCGGTTGCCGCTGGCAGTTCGACCTCATGCGCGGCCAGGGGGTGACCGGGAGACATGACGGCGTGCTTTACCGTAACCTGTTCGCATCCTACGCTCATCTGCATGCCGTCGGCAATCCCCTGTGGGCGAAGCGGTTTACCGATCTGTGCGCGGCCTGGAAAAAAGGCCGGTGATCTCCCTGAAAAAAACAAAAAAATGCACCGGGGATTTGAAAAAAGCCGCCCCTTTTATTACTATATAGTTATATAACTATTTCACCGTTTCCGGACGCTGTTTTTCCCCGTTTTCAATCTGACCGGTGCACCCCTTTTTTGTTCAGGCAATTCGTTCCGGATCGACTCCCGCTTCCTGGAGCACCTCCTGGTTGCCTGCCGGGAAAGCATAAAAAAATGAAAATTTTATCGGCAGAATTTGAAAAACAGTGTTCCTTTTATTACTATATAGTTATATAAATATATAACTGATTTTTCTTGTATTCCCCAGGCGAAGGACAGCGTCTTTCTGCGCCGTTCCGGTTGGCAGGGAAGAGGATTCAATATCACTACAAACATTATCAAAAGGAGCGAATCATGAGCATTGATGTGAATGGGGTCAAATACGATGTGGACGAAAACGGCTACCTCGTCAATCTCGAAGACTGGAACGAGGATGTTGCCGTAAAGCTTGCCGAAGGCGAGGAGATCGAAATGGCGGAAGCGCACTGGGATCTGGTGAAGTTCCTCAGGAACTACTACGAAGAGTACCAGATCGCTCCTGCAGTGAAGGTGCTGACCAAGGCTATCGCATCGGAAAAGGGTATGGACAAGAAAGAGGCATCCGAGTTTCTCTACGGGCTTTTCCCGAAAGGTCCGGCGCTTCAGGCCTGCAAGATTGCCGGGCTGCCGAAGCCGACGGGCTGCGTGTAATGCGATTGACCACTTTTTCCAACCCAATTTAACGGTGAACTAAAGGAGGAACTATGGAAGGTGCAAAAGATGCTTCTTCACGCGAAGGACATCACTGCGGGGGTTGCCATTCGGAGGAGAACGGGAAGTTTCTGAATCCGACCCCTATGCTTAATGAGCTGGAGAGCGGCCCGTGGCCAAGCTTCGTTTCCGGCTTCAAGGAACTTGCCGAACGGACGAAAAAGCCCATGCTTCGCGGAGTGCTCGATCAGCTTGAATACTCCTACAACACGAAGATGGGGTACTGGAAAGGCGGTCTCGTGACGGTGGACGGTTACGGAGCGGGCATCATCACCCGGTACTCCATGATCAAGGACAAGTTTCCCGAGGCGGCGGAATTCCACACCATGAGAATTCAGCCTGCGCCGGGCCTGCACTACAATACGGCCATGATGCGCGAGCTTTGCGACATCTGGGAAAAATACGGCAGCGGCATCATTACCCTGCACGGCCAGACGGGAGACATCATGCTGCAGGGCATCGAGCAGGATAAGGTACAGCAGTGTTTCGACGAACTGAACCAGAGCGGATGGGATCTCGGAGGTGCGGGAGCCGGCATGCGTACGGCGGTGTCGTGTATCGGTCAGGGCCGTTGCGAAAATGCCTGCTACGACAACCTCAAGCTGCATCTGAAGACACTGAAGCATTTCGTCGGCGTACTGCATCGTCCTGAATGGAACTACAAGCTGAAATTCAAGTTTTCCGGTTGCCCGAACGACTGCACCAACGCCATCATGCGTTCCGATCTTGCCGTCATCGGCACCTGGCGCGACGCCATACAGGTCGATCGCGACGAGGTGAATGCCTGGGTGGAAAAGAAAGGAATGGACGTGCTGGTCAACCAGGTTATCAATCTCTGTCCCACGAAGGCCATTTCGCTGAAGGACGGCGAAATGCACATCGAAACAAGGGACTGCGTGCGTTGCATGCACTGCCTGAACGCCATGCCCAAAGCGCTCTCTCCCGGCAAGGAACGCGGTATTTCCCTGCTTATGGGCGGCAAGAACACGCTCAAGGTCGGCGTCAATATGGGCTCGCTCATTATTCCGTTCATGAAGATGGAGGACGACGAGGATATCGAGGCTTTCATCGAGCAGATCGAGGAGATCATCGACTGGTGGGAGGATGCCGGACTCGACCACGAGCGTATCGGCGAAACCATCGAACGTGTCGGTCTCAAGCAGTTCCTCGACGGAGTCGGAATCGAGGCGGACATCAATATGGTGACAAGGCCGCGCGACAACCCGTATTTCAAGGCGCCGTACTGAGTACGGTCTGCCCTGGGAAGCCTGAACAACAAGCATGAACCCGCTGCCCGGAGGGCGGCACTACACCCAATCGGAAAAGAACATCATGAGCAGTCCTGAAAAGAAATGGAAGACCATAGAGTCGGGTCCTCACACCTATGAAGAGGCTCTTCACCCGGTGGTGAGAAAGAATTACGGTAAGTGGAAGTACCACGAAATTCCCAGGCCGGGCGTGCTCATGCACGTGGCTGAAAGCGGTGATGCAATCTGGACCGTCAGGGCCGGCACACCCCGCCAAGATACGGTGGATATGGTGCGCGTGCTCTGCGACATCGCCGACAAATATGCTGACGGATACCTTCGCTTCACGGTGCGCAACAATGTGGAGTTTCTGACCCCGAACAGGGAGCATGTCGAGCCGATGATCCAGGAACTCGAGTCGCGCGGGTTTCCGGTGGGCGGAACCGGCATGTGCGTCTCCTCGGTAGCGCACACCCAGGGGTGGCTGCACTGCGATATTCCCGCCACCGATGCTTCAGGCGTCGTGAAGTCCATGATGGACTATGTCTATCAGGAGTTCAAGGATATGCAGATGCCCAACAAGGTGCGTCTGTCCACCTCCTGCTGTTCCATCAACTGCGGAGGCCAGGCCGATATCGCCATCGTTGTCAAGCATACCCGTCCGCCCCGCATCAACCACGACCATCTGGCGACCATCTGCGAACTGCCGAAAGCGGTCGCCCGCTGTCCGGTAGCGGCAATCCGTCCCACCGTGGTGAACGGCAAGCGCTCCCTTATGGTGGACGAAGCCAAATGCATCTGCTGCGGCGCCTGTTTCGGAGCCTGTCCCGCCATGGAGATCAACCATCCGGAGCACTCGAAGTTCGCCATCTGGGTCGGCGGCAAGAACAGCAATGCCCGCACCAAACCCTCCACCATGAGCATCGTGGCGCACAACCTGCCCAACAACCCGCCCCGCTGGCCGGAAGTCACCGAGGTGATCGGCAAGATCCTGACTGCATACAAGGCGGGCGGACGTCCCTGGGAGCGAGTGGGCGAGTGGATCAACCGTATCGGCTGGAAGCGCTTTTTCGAAGAAACCGGCCTGACGTTCGACGACAACATGATCGACAGTTATCGTCACGCCAGGACTACCTTCAACCAGTCGGCACACGTCCGGTTCTAACCGAAGGAGATTACGACCATGGTGGAATCAAATCCAATCCTTGATTTTGCGATCAACTACCAGTTTCCGGAATACACCGAGCTGGAGGGAACCGACAAGATCGTGGCATTCGGCGACAGCAGCCACAAATGCCCGATCTATGTCCGTCAGACGCCTCCCTGCACGGCCGAGTGCCCTGCCGGGGAGGATATCCGCGGATACAACCGTCTCCTGAACGGCACCGAAAAAACCGAAGACGCATGGAAAGCCTCATGGGAGACCATCGTCAGGACGAACCCGTTTCCGGCGGTCATGGGCAGAATATGCCCGCATCCCTGCCAGAAAGGGTGCAACCGGCAGTTTCACGACGAGAGCGTGGCCATCAACGCCCTTGAACAGGCTGTCGGCAACTACGGCATCGAAGCCGGACTGAAGCTTCCTGAACCAGGGCCCGATACCGGTAAGCGCGTTGCCGTGATCGGCGGCGGACCTGCCGGGCTTTCCGCGGCATACCAGTTGCGCCGCAGGGGTCATGCCGTCACCATCTACGACGCCAACGAGAAACTCGGCGGCATGGTGCTTTACGGCATCATGGGTTACCGGGTCGATCGAAAGGTGCTCGAAGCGGAGATCCGGCGCATAACCGATCTTGGCCTTGAATTGAAAATGGGTGTGCGTGTCGGAAAGGACGTCACGCTCGACCAGCTCGAAGCGGAGTACGACGCCGTCTTCGTGGGAGTCGGCGCCCAGGTCGGGCGAGGTCTGCCGGTCGAGGGATTCAATACGACGCCGGGAGCCACCAACGCCATCGACTTTCTGCGCAACTACGAGGTGCTGGGCGACGATATCCCGGTCGGCAGGAAAGTCATCGTGATCGGTGACGGCAACGTAGCCATGGACGTGGCGCGTCTTGCCCTGCGCCTCGGATCGGAAGCCGTTGTGGTTTCCGGCGTGCCGCGCGAGGAGATGGCCTGTTTCCGGAACGAATTCGACGATGCGGTTAACGAAGGCGCCGTGATGCACTACCTGACCGGCATTACCGGACTGCTCGCCGGCGACGGCGGTGTTCGGGGCCTCGTCTGCTCCCGGATGGTGAAAAAGGATAAAGGCGAAGATGGCTGGAACTCTCCCATTCCGTTTTTCCGCTACAAAAGCTCAGGCGAAACCTTCGGGATCGAGGGCGACATGGTGGTTGCGGCCATCGGTCAGTCTGCAGACATGCAGGGGCTCGAGAGCATTGTAAACGGTAATTCGTGGCTGAAGGTAGACCGCCATTTCCGTATTCCCGGCAAGCAGAAGGTCTTCGGCGGCGGTGACGCCATCAAGGTCGATCTCATCACGACGGCCGTAGGCCACGGGCGCAAGGCTGCCGAATCGATCGACGCGTTTCTCAAGGGCGAACCGCTTCCCGAGCAGGGTTACCGCGAGGTGACCAAGGTGCAGAAGCAGGATGTGCTGTACTTCTTCCATTCGCCCCAGGCCAAACGCGGGAACATCGAGCCGGAAGAGGTGGTGGGCAACCACGACGAGCTGCTTCAGGCTCTCTCGAAAGAGGAGGCCCTGGCCGAAGCGGCACGCTGCATGAGCTGCGGTCTCTGCTTCGACTGCAAGCAGTGCGTTTCGTTCTGTCCCCAGACGGCCGTCAGCCGATTCCGCGACAATCCCGAAGGCGAGAAGGTCTATACCGATTACTCGAAATGCGTCGGCTGCCACATCTGCTCGCTGGTCTGCCCCTCCGGGTACATCCAGATGGGCATGGGGGATGGATTGTAAAGATCGTGGGCCGTGAGCGGTTCGCAGTGAGCCGTTCGCGGTGCGCCGAAAGGGAGGGGTCATTGTCCCTTGGGTCCTTTATGTCCCTGACAAGATTGTGAGTTATCAAAATAATAGGGGGGCCTCTAAAAAGTGTGATGAGCGATCAAAGAAGCAAGCTCCATAAAGGAGCGCGAGTATAGCAGCGCGGACGGAGCGGAGAAACCGGAGTGTACACGTAGTACATGAGGATTTCGAGCACCGACCAACGTAGCAATTTGGTTGCGTAATATCTTTTTAGAGGTCCCCAATAACAGCAAAGCAATGTACGAAGCTCTGATACAACAGACACAGGAGGCCCTCGAACGTACGTCGAAGTGGGCTGAAGCGGGCTGGACGGCCAGATTCGGGCCGCGCGCCGTAGCGGTCTCTTCGCTGAAGGAGGCCATGGCGCTGCCCCGAACCGCAGTGTACGGCGAGGAGGCCCGGAACTACTGGCGACAGGTGGTGCTGACAGCCGAGGATTCGTCGGCTTACGGCCGAAAGGCTCTCGAAGCGCTCATCGCCGGAGATATCCGCAAGGCTGCCGACGCCCTGTATTTTGCACAGTACATGGAGAAACCGATTGCGGAGCACTCCCGTACCTGGCTGCCTCTTTACGGGGCCGCGATGGAGGATACCGCAGCCTGCTGCTGATGCGGCAGGTACGGTGCATGTTTTCCCTAACCCTACAATTTCCTGACCGTGAAAATAGGAATCCTGCTCAAGGAAGGACCGTATAACCACCAGGCTGCCGACACGGCCTACAAGTTTGCCGAAGCGGCGATCAGAAAAGGGCACAGGGTGGATGCCGTCTTTCTGTACAACGACGGCGTCAACAACGTGACGAAAATGATGGATCCGCCCCAGGACGACCGGCACATCTCCGCCCGCTGGGACCAGCTGCACAAGGAGCATGGTGTGGAGATTCTCGCATGCATCGCAGCCTCGAAACGTCGCGGCATCTGCGACGAGGTGCTCATCGAAGGCGGCGAGATCACCGGACTCGGCACCCTGACCGATATCGCCATCCGCAACGACAGACTTTTAACCTTCGGAGACTGAAGAACAATGGAAAACGAAAACGTGAAAAAGATCATGCATGTGCTGCGCCATGCGCCTCACGGCACGATATACAGCTACGAGGGTCTTGAAATGATCCTTATCATGGCGGCCTACGAGCAGGATCTGTCGGTCGTGTTCATCGGCGACGGCGTGTACGCCATCAAGAAGAACCAGGACACGGCAGGCATCGGCATCAAGGGCTTCGCCAAAACCTTCATGGCGCTTGACGGTTACGATGTCGAGAAACTCTACGTCGACCGGCTTTCGCTCGAGGAGAGGGGACTTTCCGAAGAGGACCTGCTTGTGGATGTCGAAGTGCTCGACTCCTCCGCAATCGGAGCGCTTATGAACGGGCAGGACGTCATCATTCACCATTAACGTTTTTGTCGATGTTACATACGATCAACAAATCACCATTTTCAGGCGACAGCTTCGATACCTGCATCAGGTTTCTCCAGCCGGGAGATCCCGTGCTCTTCATCGAAAACGGCGTCTATGCCGTACAGCAGGGTAACCGCTTTTCGGAAGCTCTTGCCGGCGTCATGAAAAACAATCCGGTCTATGCGCTCCGGCCCGACCTCGAGGCACGCGGCATCTCGAACCTCACCGAGGGAGTCGCAACGGTCGATTACGACGGTTTCGTCGATCTGGTGGAGGAGCATCAGGTTAACAGCTGGCTCTAACCTCCCGATTGAGCGTCCTGTGCAGGATGATATTCTATTAAAGTAATTTACCTCTGACCCTATGAATCGAACCTGGGAGCGGATCATCCGGGAAAACCGGGAGACAATCCTGAAGCGATGGCTCGAGTTCGGCCTCGACCTTTTTTCCGGGAAGATGGCTCCCGGTACGCCAATATCGGAAGCGCTCGCCGACGGCATGGGAATGATGCTTGACGGCTTTGCCGACGACGGTGAGCGTTGCAGGGAGGGCGTGTCGCGCGTGACGCGCATCCTCGCCGTGCATCCCTTCCGTCCTTCCCGCAGTCTCTCCCTGTTCCTGGAGCTGAGGAGCATCCTGCAGGAGACCGGCGGTTCCGAAGGCGACGCACCCTTCTGCACCGAAAGGATCGAAGGCATGCTGTTCGAGGCGTTCGACCTCTTCATGGAGCATCGTGAAACCATCTACCAGCTCAAGGTCGAAGAGAGCAGGAGCAAAATGCACATGCTGCTGAGGAGTACCGGATCATGAAAAAGATTATGCTGCCGCTCGCGATGGTGGCCGTGCTCGCGCTCATCCCTTTCGCAGGAGTGCAGTATGCCGGCCTCGATTATCTTTTCGGCGTCGTCATCCCCTACGCTGCAGCGGCGCTGTTTGTGGCCGGATTCGTCTACCGGATGGTCGACTGGCTTCGCCGTCCGGTACCCTACAACATCACCTCCACCTGCGGGCAGGAGAAGTCGCTCGACTGGATTCACCACGACAAAATCGAAAGCCCCTCGAAACCGTGGCATGCCGCAGTCAGGGTGCTTTCCGAGGTGCTGCTGTTCCGTTCCCTCTTCCGCAACAACAGGGCGGAATTCAGCAAGGGACCCGATCTCGTGTACGGTTCCACCAAGTGGCTCTGGCTCGGCGGTCTCGTGTTCCACTGGTCGCTCCTCGTCATCGTGCTGCGCCATGCACGCTTCTTTTTCGTGATGGTGCCGGGTTTCGCCGAATCGCTCGACCAGCTCGACAGCTTCTTCGATATCACACTGCCGGCTTTCTATGTAACCGATGCGCTTGCGCTCTCGGCAATCACCTTCCTCTTTGTGCGGCGCGTGGCCGATGCGAAACTGCGCATCATTTCGCTGCCGACCGATTACTTTCCGCTCTTCCTGCTCGGCGGCATAGTCGGCGCCGGCGTGCTGATGCGCTATATCGCCAAGGTTGACGTTATGGCCGTCAAGGACCAGATGCTGCGGCTGATGAGCTTCAGTTTCGATCCTCCCGCCGAGATCGGCGCGCTCTTTTATGTGCATCTCTTTCTCGTATGCATGCTGCTGCTGTACTTCCCGTTCAGCAAGCTCATGCACATGGGCGCGATCTTTCTCAGCCCGACGCGCACCATGCTCAACAACAGCCGCGAGAAAATGCATGTCAATGTGTGGCGTCAGCCCATGAAGATCCGTACCTACAGCGAGTACGAAGACGATTACCGCGAAAAGATGAAAAAGGCGAAACTGCCTCTCGAAAAGGAGTAACCATGTCGAAATATCTACCGAAACAGGCCGACCTCATCCGCGAAATGGAGGAGAAGCCGAGCCCGCTGAAAGGCGATCACGCCAAACAGGAGTGGTGGGAGATGCCCGTGGAGTTCCGCGAGGGGAACTTCTGCTTTCCGGCCAAACCCGAGGTGATCGAGGAGCTCGGCTTTGCGAACCCACGCAAGTGGGCCGTTACCGACGATGACTGGCAGCTGCCCGAAGGGTGGCAGAAGACCCTCATGGACGGCATGCGGGAACGCCTGAAGAAATACCGCTCCCTGAAGCTCTACCTCGACTCCTGCGTGCGGTGCGGCGCCTGCGCCGACAAGTGCCACTTCTTCCTCGGCACGGGCGATCCGAAGAACATGCCGGTGCTGCGCGCCGAACTGGTCCGTTCGGTCTACCGCGGCGATTTTCCCATGGTGGAGAAAATCCTGAAGGGCTTTGCCGGATCGCGCAAGCTCACCAAAGAGGTGCTCAGGGAGTGGTACATGTACTTCTACCAGTGCACCGAGTGCCGCCGCTGCTCCGTGTTCTGCCCCATGGGTATCGATACCGCGGAGATCACCATCATGGTGCGCGAGATCCTGCAGCTCGTGGGCCTGAACAACAACTGGATTCTCGCACCGGTGGCGAACTGCAACCGCACGGGAAACCATCTCGGCATCGAGCCGCACACCTTCGTGCAGAACATCGAGTCGCTCGTAGACGATATCGAGGAGCTGACCGGCGTGACGGTGAACCCCACCTTCAACCGCAAGGGAGCGGAGATCCTTTTCATCACCCCGTCCGGCGACGTGTTCGGTGACCCCGGCGTCTACACCATGATGGGCTACATGCTGCTTTTCGAGCACATCGGGCTCGACTACACCATCAGCACCTATGCTTCGGAAGGGGGGAACTTCGGGTTCTTTACCTCGAACGACATGATGCGCAAGCTGAACGCGAAGATGTACCACGAAGCCGAACGGCTCGGCGTCAAATGGATTCTCGGCGGCGAGTGCGGCCACATGTGGCGCGTGGTGCACCAGTACATGAGCACCATGAACGGCCCGGCCAACTTCCTCGAAGAACCGGTTTCGCCCATCACCGGAACCAGGTTCAGCAACGCGAAAGCCACGAAAATGGTGCATATCGCCGAGTTTACCGCCGATCTTATCCATAACAGCAAGCTGAAGCTCGACCCGCGGCGCAACGACCATCTGCGCACCACCTTCCACGACTCCTGCAACGTCGCCCGGGGCATGGGCATGTTCGAGGAGCCGCGCTATGTGCTCCGGAAGGTGTGCAACTCCTTCCACGAGATGCCGGAAAACACCATCCGCGAGCAGACCTTCTGCTGCGGTTCGGGCAGCGGCATCAACGCCGAGGAGAACATGGCCATGCGCATGAAGGGCGGCTTCCCGAGGGCGAACGCCGTGCACAAGGTGAAGGAGAAGCACCAGGTCAATTCGCTGGTCACCATCTGCGCCATCGACCGCGCCAGCCTTCCGCCGCTCATGCGGTACTGGAACCCCGGCGTGTCGGTCTACGGCCTGCACGAACTGGTGGGCAACGCCCTTGTCATGCAGGGCGAGAAAATGAGAACCGAAGACCTCAGGGAGGATCCAATGACCGGTTTTGACGACAAGGAGGACGACGTTGACTAAAAAAATCATTATGACGGCAGCGGCCATGCTCATTGTGGTGCTTGCCGGCGTCTACGCTTTCCGGCATCAGGAGAGCCAGGCGGAAAAGGTTGCCGCCCCTGTCGCCCCTGCTGCGGCCGCTGCGGTCGACAGCTCGGCCTGCATTGCCTCGAAAGAGTACATGCGGGCGAACCACATGCGCGTGCTCGCCGAGTGGCGAAACTCATCCGTGCGCGAAGGAAACCGCGTATGGGTCGCGCCCGACGGCAGAAAGATCGACAAAAGCCTGAACACCTGCCTCAGCTGCCACTCAAGCAACCGGATGTTCTGCTTCAACTGCCACATGTACGCCAATGTGAAGCCCAACTGCTGGAACTGCCATATTTCACCAATGGAGGCGCCCTGATGAACGAAGACCGCAGATCATTTATCAAGAAAGCCGGTATCGGCATTCTTGCCGGCATCGGTTCGGCAGCCGGCCTGTTCCCGGCGCTTTCGCTCGAGAAAACCGTGTTTCCGGCATGGGACGAAAAACCCGAACCCGGCAAGCATCGCTGGGGCATGCTCATCGATACCCGCAAATGCTCCGGCAACTGCAGGGAGTGCGTTGCGGCCTGCCACTTCACGCACAACGTGCCCGATTTCGGCAACCGCAAGGACGAGGTGAAGTGGATTTGGAAAAGCTCCTACGAAAACGTGTTTCCCACGGCAAGCCGGCAGTTCCAGAGCCCCGAGGTTACCGAAAGGCCCTACGTCGCGCTCTGCAACCACTGCGCCGAGCCGCCCTGCACGAAGGCCTGCCCGACCGAGGCCACCTTCAGGCGGTGGGACGGCATCGTCTCCATGGACTACCACCGCTGCATCGGCTGCCGCTTCTGCATGGCCGCGTGCCCTTACGGTTCCCGCAGCTTCAACTGGCGCGATCCGAGAGAGGGCATCAAGCTTGCGAGCACCGACTATCCGACCCGCATGCAGGGGGTGGTGGAGAAGTGCAACTTCTGCTCCGAACGGCTGGTGAAAGGACTCGATCCGGCCTGCGTCGAAGCATGTCCGGAGCAGGCGCTGGTGTTCGGCGACCTGAACGATCCCTCGTCGGAGATCCGCAAGCTGCTGGAATCGAACGAAACCATGCAGCGCAAACCCGAACTTGGCACGAAACCTTCGGTCTTTTATATCATTTAATGTATCGTCATGATTGAAAAAGCTCTGAAAGGAAGCCGGAACTACTGGCTCTGGATAGGACTCCTGCTGCTCGGCATCGGCGCGGGATCTGTCGCCTTTTCACGGCAGATGTGGGAAGGGCTCACCGTAACCGGCATGGGCCGCGACGTGAGCTGGGGCCTCTATATCGCGCAGTTCACCTTTCTTGTGGGCGTGGCGGCTTCGGCCGTGATGGTGGTGATTCCCTACTACCTGCACAACCGGAAGGAGTTCGCCAGAACCGTGATCGTCGGCGAGTTCATGGCCGTCGCGGCCACGCTGATGTGCATGCTCTTCATCCTTGCCGACATGGGCCGTCCCGACCGCGTGCTGAACGTGCTGCTCTACCCCTCGCCCCACGCCATGGTGTTCTGGGACGTGATGGTGCTCAACGGCTACCTCCTGATCAACTTCGTCAGCGCCTGGACCGTGCTCGGCGCGGAGCGCAAGGGAGTCCCGCCGCCGAAATGGATCAAGCCGATCATCTATCTCTCGATTCCCTGGGCGTTCAGCATCCACACCGTCACGGCGTTCCTCTACGCAGGACTTCCCGGACGGCACCTCTGGCTCACCGCCGTGCTCGCTCCCCGGTTTCTCGCATCGGCGTTTGCCGCGGGAACCTCGCTGCTCATTCTCGTCACCCTCGTCCTGAAAAAGACCACCGGCTTCGACGCGGGCAACGAAGCGCGCCAGAAACTCGCCGTGCTTGCCACCTACGCCGGCATCGCGAACTTTTTCATGATCGGCACCGAATTCTTCACCGCCTTCTACAGCAACGTGCCGGCGCACATGCACGGCCTGCAGTATCTCTTTTTCGGGCTCGAAGGCAAGAGCAACCTCGTGCCGTGGATGTGGCTTTCGCTGCTTCTCGGTTTTGGCGCTCTCGGCATACTGCTCAACCCGAAACTTCGCCAAACCTCGAAATGGCTTGTGGCCGCCTGTGTGGGCATGGTCAGCTCCATCTGGATCGACAAGGGAGTCGGGCTGGTGCTTGGCGGATTCGTGCCCTCGCCGCTCGAAGAGATCACCGAATACGGCGTCACCCTGACGGAGCTCACCGTCACGCTCGGCATCTGGGCCGTGGGCATGCTCGTGCTGACGCTGCTGCTGAAGGTTGCCGTGACCGTGAAAAAGGAGCAGGAGGCGTAACGTTTTTCCTTGCATCACCCTCACTTCCGGATAGTCTGAAAGGAGGGCGGGTTTTCCAGCCCGCCATTGATTTATCTATATTTCGAATGGCGGACAGGAAAGTCCGCCCTCCTTTATGGGCATCTCAACCAGCCAATGTTTTAGTTCATGAAAAAAGTGTTTCTTCCGCTCAACATCCGGATAGACAATAAAAAGATCCTCTTTGTCGGCGGTGGCAAGATCGCCATGCACAAGATCCGGACGGTCGAGCAGTATACCCGCAACATCACCATTCTCGCGCCGGAGATTCACGACGATATCAAGGGGAAAGGGTTCACCGAAATCGTCAAGCGGTATGAACCCTCCGACCTCGAAGGGTACTTTCTCGTCTACGCAAGCACGAACGACGAGGAGGTGAACCGGCGCATCATGGAGGATGCCGAAGCGCTCGGTATGCTGGTGAACGTGGTAGACAACCGCGAACTGTCGAGCTTCATCTCCCCGGCGGTCATCCGCAAGGACGAAATGACCATCACGGTCTCATCGAACGGGGAGAACGTGAAAAAATCGGTCGCATGGCGCAACAAAATCAGGGAGATGATGCAGGATGACGAGACGCTCCTGAAGTAACACAATACAAAAGGGCGCGCTCTATAAAGTGTGATGAGCGATCAAAGAAGCAAGCTCCATAAAGGAGCGCGAGTATAGCAGCGCGGACGAAGCGGAGAAACCGGAGTGTACACGTAGTACATGAGGATTTCGAGCACCGACCAACGCAGCAATGTGGGCGCGCAATAACTTTATAGATGTGCCCATAAAGAAGTACAACTATGACAGCCACCGAAACAGGAAAAAAAGGATATGTCTACATCATCGGTGCGGGACCGGGCGATCCGGAACTGCTCACCGTCAAGGCGCAGCGGGTGCTGCACGATGCCGACGTCATCCTCTACGACGACCTCGTCTCACTCGAACTGGTAGAGCAGTTCAGCGGGCAGAAAATCTATACCGGCAAGCGCAAGGACAGCCACCACTTCGAGCAGGAGGAGATCAACCGAGAAATCGTGCGCCAGGCCGGGCAGGGTAAAATCGTGGCCCGTCTGAAGGGCGGCGACCCCTTCGTGTTCGGCAGGGGAGGGGAGGAGATCGACGAACTGCGCAAAAACGGCGTGGGCTACGAAATCATTCCCGGCATCACCGCCGCGCACGGCGCGAGCGCCTATACCGAAATACCGCTCACCATGCGCAAGGTATCATCGTCCGTGGCCTTCTGTACCGGCCATCCGGTCAGCAGCATCCAGGTGCCCGACGCCGATACCCTTGTCTACTACATGGTGGCCTCCACGGTGCACGACGTGCTCGATGCCGTGGCGGCAAAAGGACGCAGCGGGGAGACGAAGGTTGCCGTGGTGCAGAACGCCACGCGCTACAACCAGCAGGTCTTCACCGGCACGCTCGACGAGTTCCGCAGGCGCGAGCGTGCGGTCTACTCGCCGGCGCTGCTCATCATCGGCGACAACATCGCCCATTTCATCGCCGACAACTGGCACTCGAAAAAGAAAAAGGTGCTCATCACCGGAGGCGAGGCGAAACGGTACAGCAGCACGGATTACATCATGGTGCACTTCCCCTGCCGCCAGATCGAAGGGGCCGATCTCGACCTCGTGCGCCGCTCCTTCGACGACATCCGGAGCTACAGCGTGCTGCTCTTCCAGAACAAGTTTGCCGTCAAGTACTTTTTCAAGTACCTCTTCGACACCGGGCGCGACGTCCGCCACCTTGCACACAGCCGCATCTGCACCACCGGCAAGGCCGCCGCGGCCGAACTGCAGCAGTACGGTGTGATTCCCGACCTCATGCTCGACAGCGAAGGGTGCGGCGACATCATCACGCTCTTCAGCAAGCACGCCATTACGAGCGAAAGCATTCTTTTGTCGGGCTCGAACCTGCACGACGAATACCTCGTCGGCGGGCTGCAGTCGCTCGGCAACCGCGTCACCCCGCTCTGCGTCTACAAGCACGGCGTTCAGGAACTGGAGCAGAGCGTCGATTTTGCTTTCATCGACGAAATCTTCTTCGCCTCTCCTTCGTGCGTCCGCAACTTCAGCACCATGTTCGGCGCCATTCCCGAACGCATCACCGTCACCTGCGCCGACCAGCCCACCGGGGAGGAGTACCGGAAGGTGTTCGGGTGATAGCTGTTCCGCCCATTATCACGTTATCGTACCGGCAGCCATAAGGTTGCCGGATTTTTTTCAGGCAGGTGAGTGCCGTGAGGGAACGTTAGTGGAGTTGCGAGCGGCCTGGGGATTGCAGGGAGAAATATATTTTGGATTGAATATGCAATCCTCTATTTTACATAGATAATCGACTATTTATCGTTTATCCATGTAAAATAATATGTCCATTCGGCTTGAAAAGCGGCTTAAGGTTTTCGGTGGTGTACCGTTGACCCATGGCGCACTGGTCTCGATCCTCGGTGAATACCGGTCGCCGAATGACAAGATCCTCCGGATGATCGACGAGGGTTTGCTGCTTTCCATCAGGAGGGGACTGTACGCCGTTTCGCCGGATATTACAGGAGTCCCGCTCTCCCTGCCGCTTGTTGCAAATCTGCTGTACGGCCCATCCTATGTTTCCATGGACTATGCCCTGCACCATTACGGCATCATACCCGAACGGGTGGTCGAGGTAACCTCGATGACGATAAAGAGGGGGAAAAAGTACGGGTTGCCCATAGGCCGGTTTTCCTATACCCATTCACAGCCGAAGTTGTACGCTGTCGGTATCGACCGGGTAGAGAATGCCGATAAAACCGGCTTCCTTATGGCATCGCCTGAAAAGGCGCTCTGCGATAAGCTCATCTTCACCCGAAACCTGAACGTTCAGTCGCAGCGGGCACTGCAGGAACTGCTGTTCGATGATCTCCGCATCGATGAAGATTCCGTTGCACGGTTTGATCCTGAAGTGATCAGGGCATGCATGGCTGCAGGCCTCAAAACCGATATGCTGCGAGCACTGTTACTGGTGGTCAACGGTATGCAAAGGCATTCCCATAAACCGTTCCCATTTCAGGGAACCTCTAAAAAGTGCGATGAGCGATCAAAGGGCAAGGCGGACGGAGCGGAGAAACCGGAGTGTACACGTAGTACATGAGGATTTCGAGCACCGACTAACGCAGCTATTTGGTTGCGCAATAAATTTTTAGAGGTTTCCTCAATCATCAGGGCAACGCAGAGCGGGCATCTGCACAATGAGCGCCTGACCATGCAGGAATTCAGTCAGTTGCTCGAACGGCGAATCGACATGCTCGATGTTGCCGCCGCAGCGAACGACGTCTCACGGTTTGTGCGGGATGCCGGGAGCCTGAACATCTGGTCTCAGGAATATTTCAAGGATCTGGCACTGCGAATCAGCATCACCGAAGCTTGACTAATGGCGCGCAACGCGCGCTTCCTTGCTTGTAAATTGAAACATCCCGACGTTTGCAGCAACGGATCAGCAAGCCGGAATCACGCTATTATGGTCAGGAAAAACTCGCACCGCTGGTTCCATCCATTCCACCACTCACCTTCGCATCAACTCCGGCAACCTCGTTTTCCATTCGGGAATCAGCACCAGATCGCACTCCACGCGGGTGCCGTTCTCTCCTACCAGATCGAGTTCTCCGACGTGCGAAACATGGTCTTCGACAAACGCCTCGCTCATTAGACTGAGCACGGCTTTCTTGTATTCGGTGTCGTCGTTGCCGGCAAGGTGCTTGCCTTTCATTTCGAGTACGACCACCCGGTTGTCGGTTTCGCCGTGGCTCATGGCGAAGATGAAGTCGGGATAGACCTTCTCCCTGCGCTGCCATTTTCGCCTTTGGTGAACTGCCCTGCGGTGAAATACTTCTCGATGATCCCTCAATCAGAATGTTTCAGCACTTGTTCCCAGTATCCAATGCGTGATTTTTCTTGCAAATAGGGTGAATTTCTCGTACATATAAAGTGATTAATTGTGCAAGCAGCCGTCATCCCACCCCCCATTGTAGACGGCAAGCGACGATTTAAGCAGATCCGATAAGCCGCAGTCGAAGTATTTGCAGTTACACTCAGCTCCGATACCAGCCTTACCATAGTAATACATCCCTGAAGTCATGTCTTTATTTAAAATGCTATAAATAAGTCTATTAGTGTGGTATTCTTTAATGTGTATGGAACAAGGATTTTATGCATGATTGGAATATGGCTTTTTTGGGAAATGGATCAACATCCCCAACTCCGACAAGATCACACTTCGCTTCTCTCCATTTTTTATTTTGCAAAATCTACGCTTTATGGCTGCACATAGGGGATTTCTCTATAGGGCACTATCAGAAAATTTGCGTGTTGTCATTTGTTATTCAGAACTTAAGTTATTTACAAGGCCTTCGGTAACCTGAATATTTACATAATTGAGGTTATGCAAGTAACCGTTTAAAGTGCTATCTGCTTTTAATATATGAAAAATAAAGGGGTTAATGGCTGAATTTAGGCCTTTTTTGAGATGGGCTGGCAGTAAAAATAAACTAATGCCTGAACTTCGGAAATACCTGCCGGATAAACCACTAAGGTATATTGAGCCTTTTATGGGTTCGGCATCATTATTTTTTGATATAGGTCCGTCTTCAGCGGTTTTATCAGATATTAATAAAGATCTTGTTGATACTTTTTGTGCTGTTAGAGATTTTCCGGATGCAGTTTATAATTACTTAAATGAGATGCCAAAAGGCAAAGAAGCATATTACTTAATTCGTGAAAGAGACTATTCTAAAAAGCCTGTATGTGTGAGGGCTGCTCGATTTATTTATTTGAATAGGTTTTGTTTTAATGGTCTTTACCGTACAAATAATAAAGGTAAATTTAATGTTCCTTATGCTGATAGTAAAACAGGCAAACTGCCCACTCTTGAGTATCTTCAATCTGCTTCAGTTAGATTAAGATCTGCCAAAATTTTATGTATGGATTTTGAGGAGGCGCTTATGAATATCGGAGAGAATGATTTTATATATATGGATCCACCGTATGCTGTAAAGAACTCAAAAATATTTCATCAGTACGGCCCAGATTCATTTGGAATAAATGATTTGACACGACTTGCAGCAATGTTAGATAGAATAAATGACGTTGGTGCATTATTTGTTATTAGTTATGCATTCTGTCCTGAGGCATTAAGTTTTTTTGATAAGTGGAATATTAGGCAGGTTAAAACTATTAGAAGTATAGCGGGCTTTTCCTGTTATAGAAAAAATGCGTTTGAGGTTTTAGTTACAAATAGACTTACTAAATAAGATGTATTTATATCTTACTTGTGGTTAGTTATTATTTTTATTTAAAAGCGTGTTCTTAAATGATAAGGATAGCAATAATGAGTGATCTGCATGTTGGGATCAATGCGCGATCAAAAGATTTGTGCCCACTGCCGTCAAAAAGTAATAGGGTGGCAGATAGGAAATATAAAGAAAAATACAATTCAAAAATTGAAGATGATTTGAGGAGTGAATTTTATAGATTCCTTGAAGAAGAAGAAATACATGCTGATTATCTAGTGCTTCCGGGAGATTTAACTAACACAGGACACCCGAACGAAGTTAAAATTGCATCTGCTTTTATAGAGGAAGTAGCTGAAAAACTTGGTGTCGAAAGTTGTAAAATACTGTTCACGCCAGGTAATCATGATACAGATTGGGATTGTTATGATGAAAAAGATCTTACAGGTATTAAGTGGGAACAAAGATATTGTGCTATTGGGCATAAGAATTATTGTTTCAGAAAACAGATTGCACTTGGGGATGGGGATTTATTTGGTTTACCATATTTTACAATATGGAGATTTGCTGACTTATTGGCCGTGAGTTATAACTCAGCAAGTCATGATTCCCCAATGCCTAAAAATAAAATACATCATGGCCATGCAATTCAGGAATATCTTGATAAACTAAAGTTTTCGCTCGATGCTTTGGAAATAAGTGATGATGTTATTCGTGTTTTTATAGTGCATCATCATTTGATGAATTTTAGTTCACCATTTCCTGATGATGCTGATTTTAGTCTGATGACTAACGGAGAAAATCTGTTGAACCTTTTGCATGAAATGAATTTTGATTTAGTTATTCATGGCCATAAGCACCACCCAAGATTTGAAACGCATTCCACTAAAACATATTCATATATTCCGATATTGTGTTCGGGTAGCTTTTCTGCTCTTATAAGTACGCGTTGGGCGGGAAAGATCAAAAATCAATTTCATCTCATAACTATAGATGGTAGGGATGGGGAAAATAAATTAATTAAAGGTAATGTTAAAAGTTGGGCAAATCATTATGATGGCTGGGAGAAGAGTGAATTAAAGTCCTGTGGTATTCATCACTATATTCCATTTGGTAGTTATGTTATGCCTAAGGAATTAGATGCTGCAATTGAGCCATTTATAAAAGAATGTATAAAAAAAGCTAAGTGTGTGACATGGGAGGAAGTTATTAATAGTTTTCCGGAACTCAAATATTTGCCTTTAGATAGTGCTATATTATCTTTCCATCGAATTGCTGATAAGTACAAAATGAAGACTATGCACGAGACTCTTAAAGATCTTATACTATATAAAAGAAATGGAGAGTAACGAATTTTCAAAAGTGCGCAATATATTTGAGGTCGATAATGCGCGAAATTTCACTAAAAATGATTTAGTGAAAACATTTATACCTACGCGTTCTTTTTGGCGTCTTTTGTCATCACAGCATCATGTTATCCTGGGTGCTAGAGGTCAAGGAAAGACTGCTCTTGCAAAAATGATATCACATAATCACTTGTCTTTATTTGCTAAAGAAAAAGAAGATAAAAGGGCAAGGTCGATAATTGAAGGGCAGGAGTATATCGGTATATATTTGCCGATGAGGTTGGAGTGGGTAGGTGGTCTAAATAATAAATCATGGTTAACAAATTATGAAAGAGAACGTCACTTTCAGTGGCGGTTAAATATTGCAAGCTGTATCGCTTTTTTACCTATAATTCATAGTTGCATATCCTCATATGTTAATGGTAAACCAAGACAGGCTGAGGCGGAAAGAGAAGTTGTTTGTTTACTCTTAAAGGATTGGGCGCTAGATAATGATAAGAAAATATATGATCTATTACAGTTAAAAAGGATTTTAGAAGATACTGATTATTATAAGCAAATACAGTTTATCGAAAAAAGAGTATCCGAAGGATATCAGAAAGATCAGAAAGAAATCGGGATTGCTTTTGATATGGATTTATTCTCGCCATTGCGCCAGGGAATTAGGCAATTGACAAGGTTGCTGGGAATAAATGCCGATTGTTCATGGCTGATTTGCCTTGATGAAGCAGAGTTTCTTGATAAAATGCATCATCGCATTTTAAATTCTCATATGAGAGCTTACCCGGAAAACCTGTTTTTTAAAATGACAACTATGCCTTATTGTCATTACACGCTAGAGACTAATATCGGAGCAGAATTGGTTCCGGGACATGATTTTGAGTATGTGAATATTGATTTTGATAATGTCTTTAAGTCGAAAGATGATGGTGAGTTAGACAATATTGGCACATGGTTTGGGGAAAAACTTTTCAAGAATTTTTATGCTACTTATCAAAGTAAAAACAGCATAAATATATCAACACATGATATTCTTGGTGAAAGTGAATTGCTTGATCCATTAGAAGAGGATTGGAGTAAGGAGTCTGAAAATATGAGGCTTCTGAAAAAGTATGCTACACCTCAAACATATAAAAGGGCAGAACGACTTTACGGACAAAAAGGTTTTAAAGAAAGTATAGTCAGGAAAATTAATGGCGCATTATTGTTAAGAAAACAAGTAGAAGAGAAACAAGGTAATACAGATATTACTGCTTATTCTGGTGCAAAAATGGTGATAAGGTGTGCTGATGGTAATCCCAGAAATTTAATAAAAATATTTAATTCAATGTTTTCGCTGTTGTCTAATGAGCAGCTTAAAAAAATCGGGAATGGAGAGAGAGTTGAAATATCAAAAAAATCACAAACAAGGGCGCTCCAAAGTTTGTCAGACATAACTCTTAGCCAAGTAAAAAGCTTTCCTGAGATTGGTCCACAACTTTATTCTTTTTTGCTTGCAACTGGAAATTATCTTCATGATAGATTTTATAAAAGAATGCTGACGACAGACCAAGTCTCATCTATAAATATTGATAAGAGTATATCGGATTTGGAGTGGAGACTCGTAGAGATTGCGGTTGGAAATGGTCTATTACATTTTAATTCTGTTCATAGAAATGTAGATGATTTGCCAACAAAGGAAGGAACATATCGCCTATCCTTTTCGCTTTCACCAAGATTTTTATTGCTTCCTAGAAAAGGGAAGGCTGTAGACTTTCTTACGATTAAACGATATTATAGTGGTGATCAGATGTGCTATGAAGATATAGAGAATATGTTATCTAATCAGCTTAATTTATTTGATGAGGAGGGTGGGTGATGTATTCTCTTATAATTAATGATCTTTCCTTTGATGATGTTAAGAGTGAAAGATATGATATCAGTATTTTTGCAAGTGGCTTCGAGTCAAGAGCTACTTATATACCAAAAAAGGTTAAAAATGATTGTGTTGGTAATGTGCTTGTAATGGGGTTTAAGGAAAAGAAAATAAGTCAGAAAAGAGAGTATAATGATAGGTATTATATCAGAAGATGGCATAAAAAGCCTATACTGTTAAGTACAGATGATGATCATGAGATTTATAAAAGTTTGAATGAAAGTATTAAAGGTAATAATGATACAATAAAGATACTTATAGATTATTCATCAATGTCAAGGCTTTGGTATTCTGCAGTTTTAAATTGGGCGCGTTTGGGCAGTAAAGGGAAAAAAATAATTATTGATTTTGTTTATGCTATGGGCGAATATAAAGAAGAGCGTAAGCCGTTAGTTATTAAAAGCATGCTATCAATTCCTGGGTGTGAGGGGCCTGGAAGTCGCCTAGTAAAATCAATTGCGATTTTTGGCTTAGGCTTTAATGGTCTTGCTTCACTTTGTGTGTTGAATCAGCTAGAGGTCGATTCTATATATTTGTTTTATGCATTTCCAGGATCAACGGAACAGAATGAAAAAAAAGTCCTTGATTGCAATGAAGAATTAATAAAAAGTTATAAAAATAAGACAAAATCACCGATAAGACTTCCAATAGGCAGTATAGAGGTGTCTTATAGAATCCTTGCCGAAATAATATCGCAACATAAAGCAGATGGTTCTATAATAATTGTACCTATGGGGCCAAAGCCACATGTATTGTCTTCAATACTTATAGCAATGCGTTTCCCGGAAGTTACATGCATGAGAGTAAGTATGGAGTACCCAAAAGAAAAAAATATTTATCAAGATGTTATTCCGACAGGGGTAATAAGTGCGTCAAGAGTTATTATAGAAAAGTGACTAATGTAGTAAGGATGCATTCATAGAGAAAAGTATAAAGCTGCTATTGCGCAAAAAAATACTTTAAACAAATTAACCTTATTTCGCCCTCACATTTGCATGTTGAGCGCGATGAATCAAAAAAATCCAATAGCTCCAGTAGATGTTAATTGATGGTCATATTTGGCCTGGATATTAGCCGTGTTGTATAGATATCTTGTTTGGTGCTTTATTTAGACAAACTATTTATGGTTTTTATGGTGGTGCATTTTAATGGCAATCTTATCCTTGACTTTGAATATTGAATTTAGGGATTGCATAAAAATCCTAAAATATTTTACTTTTCGAAATACATATTTGATAGTAATGGTTTTTTTTGTTGACTTGGTATAGGACTTTTCTTGTGAGAATAATTTATATGTTAAATAGAATAAATAATGTTTAATGAAATGGTGGATTATCATGATCTATTAGGCCTTATTAAGTTGTGCTGTACTTGTGAAATAAGTGTATTGAGATAAAATAATTAATAAAATGATTTATGTCAGAAAAAAAGTTATTTGGTGATGATTTAACAACGGGTCTGGGTACGATATTCTCACGTATTGGCGAGTTTTTTCATATATTCGATTTGTCATATGTTATTGCTGGAGCTATAACGTTTTGTGCGTTTTTGTTTCTTTATGTGGAATTGGGTTTGATGATCCCTTCTTGGTTTCCATTTAAGAAGTGGGAAGGTGTTGCTATTATAATAGTGTCATGTTATGTTTGTGGGCTTGTTGCATATGCTTCTGGTCGTATTTTGAGTGATATGTTATACCGTGATAAAAGGCTTGGTTGCATATTGGAAGAGGTTTTAAAGGCGCATGGGTTGAATGAAATAGAGCAAATAAGTAAATATTGTGAAAGAAAAAAATATAAGCATTTATATACTAGAATGTGGTGTGAAATGGTTTATAATATTTCAGAGGATAAATCAATACAGTATTATTATCAAAATTTAATACGATATTGGGCCATGACAGCTACATACGATGGCGTAGCTTTTGCATTTATTGTATGGACATTAGTATTGATGAATATGTGTTATTATTTCTGGTCGGCGGTAAGTTTAGTTGCTGCTTTTATAGCGTTTCGGGGTGGTTATAAATATTATGAAAAGCAAATTGAAGATGTTGTCGCTTATTATGCAATGAAGAGAATGCCGCTTCTATAACTTATAAAGCAGCATTTATTAAATAGATGTATTCTTAAGTATCTTACTTAACAGTTTTAGTAAAGTTGTTAATCCGTTCCAGAGGTGTATTTTCGGGTGATTTGTCACTATGTCGCGGTAGCAGGAATTTGGAATTTGGGACGTAAGTGACTGAGGGAACGCGTGAGGGCAAAAGGGATAAGAAACGCGCAGCATCCCTGCTTCATCAGGCACAATCAGTCTCTTTTGGAGCTAGGGGGGGGATTTGGGACGTAAGTGACTGAGGGAACGCGTGAGGGCAAACGCGATATGAAAGGCGCACTATCCCTGCTTCATCAGGTACAATCAGTCTCGTTTGGCTCTATGAGTGGAACTTATGTCAGTATAGCGGCGAAGCATCTGGCTGACGCCTGATCTCGAAATTCCCAGCAGTCTTGCAATATCAGCATGGGACAAGCCCAGCCCGCAAACAAGTTTCCTGGTTGCATCCTGCCGGAGAGCCTTGTATTCATTGCTTCTGCTTCCGCACTGCAATGCCTCGACCGATAATCCTTTTTCGATGCACTCCCGTTCGATCAGGTCGCGGGCCTCAGCAAGTCTCAACCGTGCAGGCATCATTGACTTCCGATCATCATCAACATCTCCGAGCACTTC
>Ga0209575_10000101_pt1 | contig 101513 bp, 73 predicted proteins | sample Medcelwee11metaG_FD_187172 | JGI IMG/M metagenome (GOLD analysis project Ga0209575, IMG submission 187172) | Freshwater pond sediment microbial communities from the University of Edinburgh, under environmental carbon perturbations - Medium... | ecosystem: Environmental > Aquatic > Freshwater >... | reverse complement strand
TGCCGCCATAACCGCCCGTGCCGCCATAACCGCCCGTGCCGCCATAACCGCCCGTGCCGCCATAACCGCCCGTGCCGCCGTAGCCACCCGTGCCGCCGTAGCCACCCGAGCCGCCAACACCGCCCGTGCCTCCTGTGTCAGGGCCTGTGCCACCCTGACCCAGCTCCGACGGGTCCAGGTCGTCCCAGTCCATGTCCGAGCGCCCGCAACCAGGCCCAAGGACAGCAAACAAAGCCGCAGCAGACACCATCAGGGGGAAATGGGAACGGCGCATGTAGCAACCTCTCGTCGAGTCCGGGGCAACACACCCAATGCGATCGGGAGCAGATCTCGTGCCAGGGGGAGTAGCACGACGACCCCGTCGCAGCCACCATTTGCAGGTGGCCGCACGGTCATAGGTTCGTCCGAACGCCCCAGAAGTTCACGCCGTCCGCGTCAGCGTGTTCCCCGAAAGAATGAACGGTACCGTCGGTGATGAAGTACGTGGCGCGGCGACCGGCGATGCGAGAGAAGACGACCGTGCCTTCCTCGTCTTCCTTGCGGAACCGGAGCTCCGCCATGCTGGGATCGCGAACGCACGTGAGGTCGTGGCTGCAGACGGGGCACGTAAACGCGACCTCGTCGTTCTTCTGCACGGGGAAGTCATCCGGAACGATGGTCGTGTAGTCACCGGGGGTTGGGTTGATGAAGACGAGGGCGAATCGCCCGTTGAGCTCGCCACGCAGGACGACGTACTCGCGCGGGTTGAGGTTCGCGTTGCAGAACGGGCACAGGTAGGATCGCAAGTCTGTCATGGTTGCTCCGGAGAAGAAGGCGTTGCAGTGGTCACGTCCCGCGGCGGGAAGGATCCTCGCAAGCAGGACATGTCGGACACGAATGCCTTCGTCACCCACATTATCGACGGCAACGGCCCAAGGTCAACGAGGCTCCTTGATCCGTGACGCGTCGATGGTTTCGTCCCACTCGGGACCGAAGCCTTCGTAGTGGACCCTGTAGCGTTCGTCACGCAACACTTCGACGATGGTTGCCGGGTAGATGCGGTCGTGCCAGAGAACGCGCACGCGCTGTCCTTGCTTGTAGCGAGAGAGCGTGTGGCCGTCGGAGGCCGAAGCGGAGGCAGCGGGGGCTCCGCCTAGGCGCACCACCTTGGCAGGTGGAGGGGGGGGCACGATCGGTCCCTTGAGCCGACCTTTGATCCTTGTGACGTTCACTGTCTCGTCCCAGATGGCATCGTAGCCATCGTAGTGAACGCGATAACGTGCGGGGCCTTCCACCTCGACGACGACGGCGGGGTAGTCGTTCCCTTCCCACTCGACGAGGACGTGGTCTCCGACGACGTAGTTTTCTTTGCAGGAGGCACCGAAGACGCCAGCGGGAAAGGCGAGCATGCTTGCCGCAGCGACGAGGGAACGGCAGAAGGCTCTTCGGTCCGGAAAGCGCATGGGGCAGGGCTCGAGGTTGGTATCAGGGCTGGGCCTGAGGTGAGTCATCCTTCTCGGGCTCGTTGTCCGCTCGGAAGCGCCACCCATGGGAGGCCAACACGTCGGCGTTTTCGCTGGCCCACGCGCGGAACCTGGCGCGCGAGGCCCGGTGGGACGCGTGCATGATCTCTCTCCGAGCCTGCGGGCTTGCGGCGTTGTTGACGAATCGGACGGCGACGTCAGGCTCCGGCTCGAGGAGAAGGACGTGGGCATCACCCTGGGCGTTGACGCGGGCAGCGGCCTCGGCGAGGCGGGCGTGGATGGATGTCCGCATCGCCTGGTTGTAGACCCACATCAATCCCTTGTCGCGGAGGCTGGATCGGATGCCGTGACCGGTGGGGACCCCGTCGGGCAACGCGGACACGCGGATGGGCACGTTGGGGTTCAGGACCAGGATGAGCTTTGCCCCTTGCGCGACGGCGATGTCGATTTCAGTGGTGGGGGCCACGCTCCCGTCGACGTAATAGCGTTCGCCGATGCGCACCGGGGAGAAGAACAGGGGCAAGGCCATGGAAGCGGCGCAGGCGAGGGAGACGGGAACATGGTCGTGGTCAGGGCTGCCGAACAGCACGATGTCGCCGCCATCGAGGTCCGTCGCTGTGATGAGGAGCTGACGCTGGAGGCTTCGGAAACTGTTGGGCACACGACGTCGGAGGAAGAAGTCAGCGAGAAAGTGCTCATAGCGGTCAAGGGACAGGAGGCCAGCGGGCAAGGCGTCGAAGAGTCGATCGAGCTGCTCCCAGAGGTCGGCGGGCATGGGAGCCGGGCTTCGTGCGATGAGGGTGGCGAGGCCGTGGCGAATGGCGCTCATGCCACTTTCGATGGTGCGTCGCCACTCGCCGACGTCGAGGCTCAGAACGTGGCTTCGCTCGAGGGGGAAGTAGTTGTCTGCGGGGTCGAGCAAGGCGCGGTACAAGCGAGCGACGGGCAGGCCGCCGGCAATGGCAGCTGCCACGCTGGCGCCACTCGACGTTCCGACGGTGATGTCGAAGGGGGGAAAGTCGACGACGGTCTCGAGGGCGGAGAGGGCGCCGAGCTGGTACAAGCCTCCGGTGACGCCGCCACCGGTCAAGCAGATGGCCGTCTTGGAGCGCGCATCCGCGGCAACGTCCGTTGTGTCCGTCATGACGAGTCCTCCTGGCGCGCACGATGTGCGGCTGCACTGCGGCGGGAAAGAGCGGCGAGTGCGGCGATGATCAGCACGGACGCGGACACACCGCCGACGCTCAAGATCAAGGGAAAGGGCTCAGGGTCGACCTCGAGCCGGAGCCAGCCGGAGGCCATTCCCAGGACGGGAATGGCGTTGAAGGTCATGTGAGCGATGAGGCAAGGCCAAAGCGAGCCGCTCGCCGCGCGAAGGAACGTGATCACGCCCCCCACGATCAGAAGCGGGATGAAGAGCTGTGAGCTGCCATGGGCGCCAGCGAACAGCACGGACACGATGAATGCGGAGATCGCCGCGCCGTTGCCACGTCGCATGCCACCGAAGAGGACGCCTCGAAAGAACAGTTCCTCGACGAGGGGGCCCAAGCCCACGACGGCGAGCGGGATCATGATGCGCGCGACAGTGGAGTCCATGCGCATCATCTCGGTCTGCAGCTGAAGGACCTCGGGCGCCATGGGCTGGAAGTGGAACATGAGTCGTTGCAGCAGCTCCGCAGGCACCTGTAGGCAGACGCCGAGCAGCGCGCCGAGCAAGTGGAATGCCGGGTGGGTCTTGCGGAGGGCAAACACGTCTGGCAGCGTTCGGTTGCCGGCATGAACCCGAACCGCAAGCAGAATGGCGGCGACGTAGGCTACGGCCTGGCAGGCGACGGCGTTGACGATGTCGGTTTCTGAGCTCGGTCGGACGCTGTGCGTCACCAAGATGAGCAACATGGCTCCGACGGTGGCGGCGATGAACCACAGGATCGCCGCCGTGATCGTCAGCGGCCGCTCAGGAGGCATCAGGCTCGGCCGGTCTTCGGAGTCATCGTCCAGCATGGCTCCGCTTCCCTTAGTACAGGTGCCAGGAAGTTGGTATCCGCCCGGGCAGACAGAGGCCGCAACCTCACTCGATGGGCGGCTCAGGGAAACGGAGTCCGAGTACGAAAGCTTCCCACTGCTTTTGGAACGCGACCAGATCGGTCGTGCCGAGAACGCGTCGTAGCGTGTTCACCCCCGTCGGGTCATCGGCATGGCCGGACACGAACGCGCGATGGAAGGCCACCAGCGAGCCCTTCTCCTGCAAGAAGTAGCAGAGATACCGCGCCTGGGCGTAGTTCGTCCCGGAGTCCTCCCCGTAGAACTGGTCGTCCGTCATCGCGAGCAAACGCTCGAAAGAAGGCAAACGGCCTTCGCGAATCCCTTGCTGAAGCGCTGGCAATCTCCAGTTGGTCAAGCCCCAGATGTGCCCATCGTGCTCACGTGAGGCTTCGTAGAGCGATCCCAATCCCTCGTTGAACCAGGCAGGACACGCAGGGAAGTTCGCCTCCATGAACGGGTGCACGATCTCGTGGACGAGGGTTCCTCCCCCGGTGCCGATGTTCATCACCAACGCCCTGTGTCGCGCAGAGTAGTAGCCGTAGGGCGTGGACGGCGAGTCATCGAAGAAGGCCTTCGCGTGCGTCCGGTAGCTGGCGTCGTCGGCAAAGAGCCAGATCGTCAGGATGTGCTCGGGGTCCTGCGAGAAGTAGTCCTTCTTGAGCAAGCTCACGGCCCAATGGACGATCTGATCGGCCCGCCGCCGTACCTGCTGCTCGGGCTCGTCCCCCACGACCACGAACGGGGGTTGCACGAAGATGTGGAACCGATCGAGCGGGAATCGCTTCCGAAGCTCGACGACGTGGCTCTCGTAGTCGGAAGGGGTGAAGCGGGGGCCGGCCAGGGCCTCGGACGCACCCGTGGGTTCCGAGGTCGAGGCCGAAGCGGGTACGTTCGTTGCGGGAGTGGGGTCGAGCCGGGGCGGGTCCGGGGTCTTGGACGAGGTGCAGCCACCGGCCAGGAATCCAGCCAGAAAGGGCAGCAGGAAGCGCCAGGGTGTGGTCATGGTCTCGTTGGGAACCGTGTGCAGCGGCAGACCTTGGATCGCAAAGGAAGTTCCCGAGCCGATCGGATTCAATCGTCAGGGCTTCTTGGCGAGGGATAGCAGAACCTTGAACTCGTCGGCCGTGACGGGACACACGGAGAGCCTCGACTGCTTGACCAGCGCCATCGACGAAAGGACGGGATGCTCCTTCATGCACGCGAGGGACACGGGGTGCGCGAGACGTTTTTCCGGGGCGATGTCCACCGCCAGCCACCGCGCATCGTCGGAGGTCGGGTCCGCGTAGGCGGCACGGGTGACTTTCGCGATCCCGACCGCCTCCTTGGGGCCCACGGAGTGATAGATCACGCACCGGTCGCCCTTCTTCATGGCCTGAAGGTTGTTGCGCGCCTGGTGGTTGCGCACTCCGTCCCAGGACGTCTCGCCGTCGCGCACCAAGTCATCGAAGCTGTACGCACTCGGCTCGGTCTTCAACAACCAGTAGGCCATGTTCTCCTCCGCAAGCAGGCCTTCGGTCCTCGTGGCTGGCGCGGACACGTTCGGAATCCGCGAGCAGGAATGGCTAGCGCGGGACCCGCATCACCGCTCCGTTGCCGGGGGGCGGGTCACCCGCTCCACCCAGATTCAACCAGTACACGTGCTGGGCATCCACGGCCAGCCGGAACGGTTGGGTCTGCAACGCACCGACGACCAGCACCTGCGCAGAGCCAAGCCAAGCCTTGCGCACGTCGCCGGTCGGCAAGTTCGGGTTGGCCCCTCGGTACGGCCAGAACAGCTCCGTCGCGTCGAACCGCAGCCCCTCGCTGATGCTCTGGCCCTGGAGCAGCACCTCGGACGCACCTCCGACCTTGGGCATCGCCATCACGACACCGCTGCCACAGTTCGTCCAGTAGACCGACGTGTCACCCAAGGCGATCCCGCAGGGCTTGCTCTGTGCGTTGGCCAAGGTGGTGACCGCGCCCCCCGACTTCGCGACCCGCATGACCGAGCCGTCGTTGTTGTAGGTCATGCCCGTGTAGGAGCCTTCGTTTACCCAGAAGACGTGGGTAGCGTCCACCGCCAGCGCCTTGGGCTGCTTCTGGCTCAACGCCAAGGGGACAGCCGCGCCGCCCGACATCGGTGCGCGCGCCAGCGTCCCATCCTGGTTGTACGTGCTCCCGCTCCAGGTCCCCGGACGCAACCAGTAAAGGTTCGTCCCATCATGCGTCAGGTCCGCGATGAGACTCTCTCCCCCCACCACGTTCTGCTTGCCGGTCCCGTTCGTCTCGATGCGCGCGATCGCTGGTCCGGTCGCCCAGTACAGCGTCGTGCCGTGCAAAGCGATCGGGCCGATGGCACCCTCCGTCGCGACGGTTTGCACCGCGCCTCCTCCCTTGGCAACGCTGTAGACGTTGTTGTCATAGGAGTCGGTCCAGTACACGCGCGCCGCATCCACGACGATGCCCGAGGGACGGTTGAGGCTGGCCGCAAGCTGCTCCACCAAACAAGCCCCGTCGACACAAGCCCCGCCGAGACAGCTTCGACCGCACGTCCCGCAATGCAACGAGTCGGTGGCCAGGTTGGTCTCGCACCCGTCATCGTCGCTGCCGTTGCAGTCTCCCAGCCCGCTCGAGCAAGCCAACGCACAGGTCCCCGAGACACATGCCGGCACGGCGCCTTGCCCGGAAGGGCAACCCTGGCCGCACGCTCCGCAGTGCTGCGGGTCCGTCTGAAGCTCGGCCTCGCACCCTGTGTCCACCGATCCATCGCAGTCGTCGAACCCGACCTCGCACGCTAGCTCACAGGCACCAGACACGCAGGCAGGCACGGCGTTGTGGGTGGAACAGGGATGGCCACACGCTCCGCAATGAAGGGCGTCGGACTCGAGCACCACCTCGCACCCGTTCGCGTAGTCCCCATCGCAATCCCCGTACCCCGACGTACAGTCCAGCGCGCAGGCGCCGTCGTCACACAGCGGCGTGCCGTTCGGCCGCTGGCTGCACACCTTCCCGCAGCCACCGCAATGGCCGACGGATGTCTGCGTATCCTGTTCGCAGCCGTTCCCGGCGTTGTCGTCGCAGTCGCCATAACCGTCCAGGCATTGGTCGAGGTGGCACGTCCCCTGATCGCAGATGGACTGTGCGTTGTCGAAAGCACAGACGTTGTCACAACTACCGCAATGTTCGGCGCCAGCGAGGTCCGCCTCGCAGCCAGTGGGCGCGAGGTCGTCACAGTCGTCGTAACCCTGATCACAGGATGCCACCTGGCAGACCCCACCGACACAGGCCGCCTGGCCGTGGTCTACGACACAGGGGGTGTCGCAAGCTCCGCAGTGTGCGAGGTCCGTAGCGAGCGCCGTCTCGCACCCGTTGCTCACGTCGTCATCGCAGTCACCGAAGCCTTCAGGACAGGGGTCGGCCTCGACTTGGTTCTCGACGGATGCGTCGGATGCGTCGGACGCGTCGTTGCCTGCGTCGCTGCCGCTGGGGGCGAGCCCTTCCGCATAGCCGTCGAGAGGGCCGGTGAGCGTGCAGGCGGAGACGATGCCGAGGGCTGCCACGCCGCCAGCGACGACAGCGCTGCGATCCAGTGTTCGCGCCATTGATCGAAGGATGTCGCAGTTGAAGAGAGCCGTCAACGAACTGGCTGGGGAGGGAGCGCCCTGAGGGACGTCGCCAAGGCCCGGCTTGGCGACGGACACCGACGGACACCGGCGGACAAGGACGAGGGTTTCCAAGGGCAAACGTGCGGGAAGCGTGGCAGATTTCGTGCATCCGAGGGGAATGGCGTGCGGGCTTTTGCGGGCAAGGTGTCCCATCCCGTATACTGGGATTGCGTGACTTCAACTTCCCCCCTGCCCGAGCACCGCGTGATTGGGCGATACGCCATCCATGGCGAGATCGCGTCCGGAGGCATGGCCACGGTGCACCTGGGGAGACTGCTCGGCGAAGCTGGCTTCTCACGCACGGTCGCCATCAAGCGTCTGCACGAGAACCTCGCCAAGGACCCGGAGTTCGTCTCCATGTTCCTGGACGAGGCCCGGCTCGCGTCCCGCGTCCGACACCCGAACGTCGTGTCGATCTTGGACGTGGTGGTCCTGGGCAAGGAAGTGTTCCTCGTGATGGACTACGTGCAGGGGGCGTCCGTGTCCCGCCTGGCACGGTCCGCACGGTCCGGGGAGAAGCGCGTTCCCCCCAAGATCTCCTTGAGCATCGCCGTCGGGGCGCTCCAAGGGTTGCACGCCGCCCACGAGGCGAAGAGCGAGACCGGACAACTGCTGGGCATCGTCCACAGGGACGTGTCACCGCAGAACATCCTGGTCGACGTCGATGGGGTGCACGCGTCATCGACTTCGGCGTGGCGAAGGCAGCCGGACGCTTGCAAAGCACGAGAGAGGGGACGCTCAAAGGCAAGCTGCAGTACATGCCGCCGGAGCAGATCAAGGGCGACGAGATCGATCGGCGCGCGGACATCTACTCGGTGTCGGTGGTGCTCTGGGAGCTTCTGACGAACCGCAGGATGTTCAAGGGGCAGCACGACGTTTCGTTGATGCACGAGATCCTGGACCGGGTGGTCAACGGAAAGATCGAGGCGCCCAGCCTTCTCACCCCTGGGCTCCCCAAGACGCTCGACGGGATCGTGCTGCGCGGTCTGGCGGCCCGTCCCGAGGACCGCTGGCAAACTGCCCGGGACATGGCGATCGCAATCGAGCGAGCCCTGGTGGTGTCCTCCACGCGGGAAGTGGGCGACTGGGTACGGGACGAAGTCGGCGACGAGCTTCGGGAGAAGGCGGAGCGCATCGCAGAGATCGAGAGCATCTCTTCGCTGGTCACGTCCGTGCAAGGGCCTGCCGGCGGCGACCCGATCTCGCAGGTCACTTCCCCCTCCCTCGTCTCGCTGGTGTCCTCGCCTTCCGGAGTGTCGTCGCCGTCGATCGTGTCCTCACCTTCCGGGGTCTCGTCGGCGTCGATCGTGTCCTCACCTTCCGGGGTCTCGTCCGCTGCGGTCGTCACCTCACCGGTCGCGACCGCCCGCCCATCGTCGGGACGCAACGTGGTCATCCTGTCGGCCGGGGTGGCGATCGGGATCGTGGGGCTCGGCGTCATCGGTGCGTTCGTTCTCTTGCGCACGCCCCCGCGGCCGGCGGAGCCCAATGCTCCGGACACCGTGGCCTCGACCCCCCTCGCGGCGACGTCTGCGACGGCGGTCTTGGAGGAGCCTCCCACGGTGAGCATCGAGGAGCTGGCCAAGGTGGAGGAGGAGGCAGGGGCTTCCGAGCCGGATGCCGGCAAGCGAGGCGCGGCAACCAAGCCGCCTGCCCTGGTCCCCACCGTGCCGCTCAAGCCACCGGCAGACGGCACCAAACCGCCGGGGGATGGCACCAAGCCACCGCCTGCGAAGCCCCCACCCGCGGCAAACTGCGACCCGCCCTTCACGGTCGACGCCGAGGGCATCAAACGTTTCAAACCGGAGTGCTTGCGATGATCCTGGCGACATTCGGAAGACGCTCCCGCGTCGTGCCCCTTCTCGCGCTCGGGATGGCAACGGTCATCACACCCGGGACCTCCGGCGCAGACGACGTGCAGGCCTGCATCGAGGCACACGAGCACGCGCAGCTGGCACGCAAGGACGGCAAGCTGCTGGAAGCGCGGCAGAGCCTTCTCACCTGCGCTCGGGACTCCTGCCCCTCGATTCTACGCAAAGAGTGCGGTCCCTGGCTCACGGAGGTCAACAGCAGCATCCCCACGGTATCGATCGTGGCTCGCGGCCCGGACGGGGCCGAGTTGCTCGCCGTCCGTGTGCTGCTTGACGGTCGCGAGGTCGTATCGGAGCTCGACGGCCATGCTATCGAGGTCGATCCTGGGGTGCACGAGCTGCGCTTCGAGACCGAAGGCTACCCGCCCCTCGAACAGCGCACGGTGTTCCGGGAGGGCATCAAGAACCACGAGATCAAGGTGACGTTCGAGGGCGGGAAGGAGAAGCCCGTTTCCGACGGGCTGGCAGCGACGCCCGAGGTAGACCGCGGACCGACCCGCCCGGTGCCGGTGATGGTGTACGTGCTCGGAGGGGTTGGCGTGGCGGGGTTGGCCACGTCCGTGTACTTCGAGACGAGCGGCCTTTCGAAGCGCAGTGACCTCGACGCCCAGGAGTGCAAGCCCTACTGCTCCGAGAGCGACGTCGACGCAGCGAAGCGCGACATCCTCATCGGCGACGTGGCGCTGGGGGTCGGACTCGCGTCGCTGGGCGCAGCGACGTACTTCTACCTCTCGCGGCCGTCCGTGCCCGATCGAGCATCGACATGGCAGCCTGCGCTGGACGTGCGCCGAGGGACCGCCATGGCCACCGTCCAAGGGACGTTCTGAGGGGAGTTCTTCGTCGGGGTCCGGGTCAGATTCCCCCGCCGTCGACGAACACCTCTTGACGGGGCGCCTGCTGCGCGATGCGGCTATTGGGGGGAACCCCACGGGTCAACCAGACGTTGCCGCCGATGACGGAGCCGCGGCCGATCGTGACGCGACCGAGGATGGTGGCGCCGGCATACACGATGACGTCGTCTTCGAGGATGGGGTGTCGGGCAATTCCCTTGATGGGCTTGCCGTTCTCGTCGAGCGGGAAGCTTTTTGCCCCGAGGGTCACGCCCTGGTACAGGCGGACGCCGCGTCCGATCACGCAGGTTTCGCCGATGACGACGCCGGTTCCGTGATCGATGAAGAAGTGGCGATCGATAGTGGCCCCGGGATGAATGTCGATACCCGTGCAGCCGTGGGCGTGCTCGGTGATCATGCGGGGGAGCAGCGGGACCTGGAGCAAGTGCAGTTCGTGAGCGATACGATAATCAGTGATAGCGCGCAGGCCTGGATAGCAGAAGATCGCCTCGTCCGGAGAGACCGCGGCCGGGTCGCCTTCGTAGGCCGCCTGGGCATCGTCCATTAAGGCCGCCTGGATGTCGGGCACGCGCGCGAGGAATGCGTCAGTAATCCGGATGGCCTCGTCCGCGCAGTCCGGCTGCGGTCGTGCGGGGTCACAGGAGAAGCAGATGCCGCGCTTGATCTGGGTACGGAGCCCACGGCGGACGTTGTCGAGGATGTGACCGAGGTGGAACCGGACGCTCTCCGAGGTCGGCTCATCGAGGCCGAAGTAGCCCGGAAAGATGACGGACCGGAGTTGCTCCACGAGGGACGCCACGATGGTTGCGGAGGGAAGAGGTTCCGCGCAGGGAGTTCGCTTGATGTGGCGCAAAGCGCCGCGGTCTTCCGCACAGAGAGCGTCCACGATCGAGTCGAGGGCCGCCTCGTGAAATCGTCGCGGTGCGAAGCACGGCGGTTGTGTGCCGAGGGTCTTGAGTATCTTCATGGGGGAAGCTCGCGATCGGTTGCGTTGCGAGGGCGGCAACATAGCACCGTGCAGGCGAACGTCATCCCTCGACCGGAGCGGCCGTCACTTCGCGTGATGAGGCGGCTGAGGGCGACCCGGTCGGGGAGGTGCGGCGTGATAGGGCTGCCGTGAGGAACGAACGCGCAGGAGGGTGGACTTGGGGGAGGAGAAGTCGCCTGTGACGGCCTGGAGGCGGAAGGCGGACCCGTCGTCGCGAACGCGCAAGGTCGTGTTCAGAACGTACAGTCCTGGTCGGTCGAAGGTCCCGCTCGGACAGAGCTCCGTGAGCAGGGAGCTGACGGAAGCGGACTTGCCGGGCTGGATGGTGAGGAAGAAGTCACGCACGGCGGCGCGATAGCCAGTTCCAGGACCACACACGGTGGAGGAGCCGTCGGGGCGCTGCACGCGCACCTCGAGGTCGTCGGGGCGGACGTGGACGAGGGCCGTGCGGTCCCCGACGTTGGTGAGGGTGGCGGAGATGCGTGCGGCTCTGTGGTCCACGGCGTCGGACCATCGCGGTGTGCTGAGGCGCAAGTCAGGGGCGCCCACGAAGCGAGGAGGAGGCTCGCGCACACCCGAAGGGGAAGCTCCCTCACCTTGAGGGCGCCAGAACGTGAAAGACGCAATTTGCTTGGCGGGGACGAAGGCTGCGGGGGCCAGAACGGGCTCGACGACGAAAGGCGGCACCTGGGGCTTGGAACGCTTCTCGAGACGAACGTCGGGGCTCCAACCGAGGAAGGCGGTCACGGATGCTCCCGGCCCGAGCTTGTCGGCATCGTCGCCCCAGCAGAACATGCGAGGGTCGAAGGGCTCGACGTAGCTGTCACCGGGGTTGAGGACGAGCTGTCGCTCCCGGGCGTTGCCGAGCATCGCCGTGGGCAGGGTGCACCGGACGTAGGCCTTGTCCGCGGGTTGTCGGACGAGCAAGGACAGCAGGCGTGCGTCGGCGGCCAAGCGCACGGGGACGTGGTCATGGTTGGTGACGACGATCTGCCAGAGGCCGTGAGCGGGGGGGACTTCGATGGAGAGGAGCACGAGGGGTGAGCGCGCGGCAGGCTCGGGCCGGGGAGAGGCGTCCTGGGCGAGGCTTGGCGTGGTAGCCACGGCGAGGGCTGCGGCGAAGCGAGCGGCCAGGGTCACAGCACCTGGCTTCTTGCTGGCGGTGCGTCGCCGCAAGGCTCCCCTGGACTCGAGGCAGAGCGGACGCAGGACACGTGGCACTAGGCGTGAGAGGTGGACCCCGATCATCGGGGACATGGGTAGCACACGCGGAGAGGAAAAGAGAAGCGTGCGGGCGGGGGCTACTTGGCTTGACGCGTGATCTTGAACTCGACGCGTCGGTTCTTTTGGCGTCCAGGGGCGGAGGTGTTGTCGGCGATGGGTTTTTCTTGACCGTAGCCGACAGGCGTGAGGCGGGTGGCCTGGACGCCCTTTTCGGTGAGGTACTTCACGACGGCCTCGGCGCGTTCTTGGGAGAGCTTCTTGTTGGCAGCTTCCCCGCCGCGGTTGTCGGTGTGACCCTGCACCTCGATTTGCTGGATGCGCATGTTGTGGACCATGAGCGCGGCCACGCCGTCGAGGATCTGGAAGCTCTTGGCGCCGACGATCTTGGCGCTGTTGGTGGCGAACTCGACGGAGCCTTGGATCTCGATGGCGTCGGCGGTCTGGGTGACGAGGGTCGGGCGATTGTCCGGACAGCCGTCGTCATCCTGGAAGCCGTTGTAGTTCTCGGGCTGGTCGGGGCACTTGTCGGTTTGGTCGGGGATACCGTCCTTGTCCTTGTCCTCGTGCGCGCAGCCGTGGTTGTCCTTGGGGCCGGGGACGTCGACGCACTGGTCTTCGACGTCGGGGACGCCGTCGCCGTCGTTATCCGGATCGGGACATCCGTCCTCGTCCTTGTAGCCGTCGGTGTCTTCGGGCTCGTCGGGGCACTGGTCGGCCTGATCGGGGACGCCGTCCTTGTCGCGATCGGGGCAACCGTAGTGGGCACCCTTCACGCGGATGACCTCGCCGCCGGTGTCGGGGCACTTGTCTTCGCTGTCCGCGATGCCGTCCTTGTCGCGGTCGGGGACGTCATCCGGGCAGCCATCCATGTCTTCGAACTCGTTGAAGTTCTCGGGCTGGGCGGGGCACTTGTCGCGATCGTCCGGGATGGTGTCGCCGTCATTATCCGGATCGGGACACCCGTCCTCGTCCTCGAAGCCGTCGCGGTCTTCGGCCTCGGTGGGGCACTGGTCCTTGTCGTCGGTGATGCCGTCACCGTCGGCGTCCGCGGCCGTGTGGGCGTAGATGACGCCGGCGAAGCCGCGGAACATGGGGACACCGACGCCCTGGATGACGCCGGCGCCGCCGCCGATGGTGAAAGAAAAACCGGACTGCAAGGGATGGATCTGCGCTGCGAGCAGCGCTTCCATGCTGTTGGTCCCGTTGTTCGTGCTGAACTTGGTGCCGCCGTAGCCTTCGCCGATCACCTTGAACACGGGGCTGACGTCGTAGCCGAGGGCGCCGCCGTAGCGGAACTCGGGGCCGAGCTCGGTGGACCCAAGCGTTGTGGTGGACCTGTACAGCGCGGCGAGGTTACCGCCGAGAGACAGGGCGCCCGCGCGGAAGTCCGCGATGCCGCGAAGCCCAGCGACGGGCGATGAGTAGCCGATGTACTTTCCTTCCGCCATCGCGTGGCCGACGGGTCCGGAGAAGAAGGCGCCGGCCGCAAGGACCAGAGGGGTGTCTGGCTCACCGAAGAACCGGAACTTGCCCTCGAGCGTGGGGTCGCCGAGGCCGAAGCCGGACATGCCCCCGTCCACGGGTTGCCCGGTCTCGGTGTCGATGCCGTCGCCATTGACGAAGGTCAGCGGCACGCGCAACCCGATCTGCAGCTTCGGGATCGGCGTGAGGGACGCGAGCACGTCCGCGGTCATCAGGTCCCGGACGACGGCGATGTCGTCGTTGAGCAACTGATTGGCGTCGTCGCAGTTGGTCTCCGAAACGCAGCTTCGCACCACGAACGGCCGGAACGCGTAGTTGGCGAACAAGCCCGCGGACCAAGCCATCTTGCCGCTGACACGCGCGCCCTCGACGGTCACGAAGTTGTTGGGTCCGGGAGCAGGCTCGAACCGCTGTACGGAAAATTCACCGTCCTGTTGGGCGGACGCCAGACCCGTGGCAAGCACGAAGCCCGTCCCCAGAACACACGAGAGAACGAGAGGGCGCAGTCTCATCTACAGGTCTCTCCTTTCGACAGCCACCACTTCCCTGCCCCGAGCGACCGGAAAGTCGGCTCAGGGTGGAAGCAGGCTCGCACGAAGCAGCGTGTTCGATCAACATGTCTGGACGTTGGTGGACGAAATCGCCCCAAGCTCGGCCTTCGGCCCCGCAACCTGATATGCTCGCCCCGTGACGGTTTGCGCCGGTTGCAAGACGGTGTTCGCCAACGAGGGGCGCTTCTGCCCCAGCTGCGGCGCACCTGCGCCCGCGCAGATCCCCTCGCCCACGACCGGCCCGGGAGCCCGCCTCGACCTCGGCTGGAGCCAAGTCGTCGTCGGAGACCTCATCGGCGACGGCGGGATGGGCGTCGTTTATCGTGGGTGGATGTACTACAACCCGAACGGACCGCAGGGCGCCACCCCTCCGCACCCGATCGCTGTCAAGGTCTTGCACCCCTTGATGACCTCCCGTGACTTCGTCCGCAAACTCTTCGTCGGCGAGGCCACAGCCCTGCAGCGCCTCAACCACCCGAACGTCGTCCACTTCTTCGCCCTGGTGGAGGCCCCCGGACAGCTCGCCCTCGTCATCGAGCTCGTCGATGGAGAGGCGCTCGACAGCGTCATCGGACGGCACGCCCCCGCGGCACGTGCCCATCGGCAGCCGTGCCTGCCGTTCCTCCGAGCCTGGCACTACTTCGAACAGTTGCTCGGCGCCCTCGCGGCCACACACGAGCTCGGGATCGTCCATCGGGACGTCAAGCCGGCCAACCTGTTGATCCGACGAGACGGCTTGGCCAAGCTGACGGACTTCGGGATCGCACGACTACCCGCGGACGAAGCCCGTCGCAGCGGAGGGATCCAGCCCGGGACGGGGGCGTACATGTCCCCGGAGCAGGTGCTCGGCCGAGACCTCGACGGGCGCAGTGACCTGTACAGCGCGGCGATCGTTCTGTACGAGGCGTTGACGGGACGAACCCCGTTCGACGATGGCGAGAAGAGCGAGCTGATGGTGCGAGCGTCGCAGGTGGACGACACGCCCCCGCCGCTCACGTACCTTCTTCCGCAGGCACCGCCGGTGATGGATTTGCTGTTCGCACGCGCGCTGGCGAAGAATCCCGACCACCGCTACCCGAGCGCGATCGAGCTTGGCAATGCGTTCTGCCAAGCCCTCGGGATCCCGGAGACCCCCGGGTGGAAGGCCCAGCGGGAGTTTGCGCGACGGGCCACCGGGATGGTTCCCGCGGCGATGGTCCCCCCCCGAAAGAAGGGGGGGACGCAGCCGATTCCGCAGGTCGATGCCGACGCCATGAGAAACCGGCTGGCGGACGCTTACGTCAAGTAGCGAGTCGACGGCCGCCGTTCGCGAGCCGCCCTCGTGCGATGCAACGAGGGACGCTCGGCCGGTTGCGCCTTCACGACCGGTCCCGCCACATGGGGCTTGCTTGCGGCGCCAACGAAGGGCAAGGTCCCCCCGCTCATAGCCCCGGAGGAGATTCTCTTTCATGCTGCACATCCGTCGTGCTGCCATCTTTGTCGCCCCGATGCTCTTGCTTTCGGCCTCTGTCGCGGCTCAACCCAAGCCGGGTGACGATCCCGCCGCACCCGCCCCACCCGCCCCCGAGACACCCGCAACACCGCCCGCGGAAGAACCTCCGAGTGCGGACCCCGACGGGCTGGACGAGCCGGCCCCGGAGCCCCCGCCTGCGGCGCGTCCCCCGCTCATGCCTTCCGGTTCCCTGGGCGCCACCGCAGCCGGCGGGATTGCCCCGTCGGCATCGGTGCAGAGTGCGCCCAAGGCCGAGACCCCCGGAGCCATCGCCGAGAGCCGCGAGCAGGTCTTCGCTGAGGACTGGTGGCACATGGCCCGCCCTGTGCTCGAGCTGCACGGCTACTTCCGCATGCGCGCCGAGTTGCTGCACAACTTCAGCCTCGGCCGCTCCGACCCTTACGAAAACGCGCTTTGGCCCCGCCCGCCCGACCACAGCTACACGAGCTGGTTCGACGGCCAAGTCCAGCAGCGTGCCGCGCACGTGTGCGGGGAGAGCGCCACGAACCCCGAGTACTGCACCGATAAGACCCAAGCGGGCGCCAACGTCCGGTTCCGGCTGAACCCCGAACTGCACATCAGCGACAACCTTCGGATCATGTCGCAGATCGACCTGCTCGACAACGTCGTGCTCGGGTCCACGCCCAACGGCTACGCGAACGAGCCCTCGGCCTCTGGCGGCTACGCGCGGACCGCACCGCCCGGGTACACGCCCCTCGGAATCTACAACGAGACCATGGACCCGCCGGTCGCGGGGAACAACTCCTACGCCAACTCCATCGCCGTCAAGCGCGTGTGGGGCGAATACCTCACGCCCATCGGGCAGCTGCGCTTCGGCCGGATGCCCTCCCACTGGGGCCTGGGCATGGTCGAGAACGCGGGCGACAGCTTCGACTCGGACTACCACTCCACGGTCGACCGCTTGATGTTCATCACCGGACTCAAGACGCTCGACCTGTACTTCGGTGCGGCCTGGGACTTCCCGGGCGAAGGCGCGACCAGCCAGACCGCCCAGCAACAGGGCCAGCCCTACGACCTCGCCCAGCTCGACGACGTCAACCAGTACGTGCTCATCCTGATGCGTCGCAAGCACCCCGCGCTGCAGCGACTCGCCCTGTCTCGGGGGGACGTCGTGCTCAACGGTGGCATGCACTTCTCCTACCGGCACCAGTTCCTGGCGAACGACACGTTCAACACGGCCAGCGCGCAGGACCTCGGGGCATCGACTGACGCGATCCAAGACGGGTACGTCCGACGCAACGCCAAGATCATCATTCCGGACCTCTGGTTGCAGCTCATGTACAAGACGCTGCGGTTCGAAGCGGAAGCCGTGATGGTTCGGGGGTCCCTCGACAACACCGAGGTGGCAGGGAACAACTACGAGAACCTGCGAGAGGGAGACGACGGGCACAAGATTCGTCAGTACGGCGTAACGACCCAGACCGAGTACCGCACGGTGGAGGACCGCCTCAGCTTGCAGTTCGGGTTCGGATGGGCGTCGGGGGATCCCGATGTCACGGGTCCGCAGGTCGGGGGTCTGACGCCTGGGTCGAACGGTCTGCAGCAGCAGCGCACGGATGATCGGACGGACTCGACGTTCCGGTTCCACCCGGACTACCGGGTCGACCTCATCCTCCACAGGCACATCCTGGACCGCGTGCAGGGCACGTACTACTTCCGTCCCTCGGTGGACTACGACTTCTCGCGCAAGCCGAACGGACAGAGGTTCGGAGGCGGTGCGGCGGTCATCTGGAGCCGGGCCAGCGAGTTCGTGCAGGCTCCCGGGCACAAGCGCGACCTCGGCATCGAGATCGACCTGCAGCTGTACTTCCAGTCCAAGGACGGGTCGCTCAACGACGATCCGGACAAGATGGGCGGGTTCTACACGATGCTGCAGTATGGCGTGCTGTTCCCGCTCGGCGGACTCGGGTACCTGCCAGGCGAGGAGGAGCAGGCGGCCAACCAGAGCATCCGCCTGGAGACCTCGGCCGCGCACACCCTCCGCTGGTTCGGCGGGATCTTCTTCTGATCGCGCCCCCCTCGATTCGTCCCTCTTGAGAGAGCGGCGCACGCATGGCCGATGCGCCGTTCGCGTTCGCATCCCCTTGCCTCGTTCCCCTCCCCCGGCTACTCCCTATCCTACGCCCTCGAGTATCGGAAGTAGCCCATGCGCAAGCTCTCGCTCCTCATTGCCCTGCCCTTCGGCCTCGCCATCGTCGCCCCGACGTCCACCGCAAGCGCGGAACCGCCCGGGTGCCGCACCGTGCAAGGCACGTCCTCGAGCTTCCTGTGGTGCGAGAACCACCTGACGAAGATGTCGCCAGCGGAACGATCGGCGCGGCTCATGCCCGCTCCCTACGTCCCTGACCCTTCCCTCCTGCAGCCCGAGACACGAGACCTGCCCAATGGCGTGCCCACCGATCCGGCCTTCAGCTGGCACGACGCCGGCGGCGACGATTGGATGACGCCGGTGCGGGACCAGAAGAGCTGCGGAAGCTGCTTCGTGTTCGGAACGCTCGGCGCGCTGGAAGGCCAGCTCAAGGTCGCCACGGGCAACCCTTGGATCGACGTCGACCTGTCGGAGCAGAGCGTCATCTCCTGCATCGCCCTCGGAAGCTGCGCGAGCGGCGGAACGGCGGAGGAGGTCGGCAACCGCTTGAAGAACGAGGGAGCGACGGACGAGGCCTGCTACCCGTATCTCGCGACCGATGGGAGTTGCGCGGATCTTTGCGGCGACTGGAAGGAACGTCGCGTGCTCATCGACGACTGGCACATGAGCTGGTTGCCGTGGTCTGTGGAGGAGATCAAGGCGCAGCTGGTGAAGACGCCGGTGGTGTCGCAGATGCAGGTGTACTCGGACTTCTACGGCTACAAGACAGGTGTGTACTCACGCGCCGACTCCGCGAAGCCGGACGGCTGGCACGTGGTGACGATCGTGGGCTGGGACGATGCGGACGACAGTTGGATCGCGCGCAACAGCTGGGGCGACGACTGGGGCGACGGCGGGTACTTCAAGATCACGAGGGAGACGGACTGCTCGTTGACGTTGCAGGGGATCTGTTTCGCGCTGCACGTCAACTACCTCGACGTGGACCCTTCGACCACGCCCGGGATGCCGTGCGTGAAGGAGAACGAGCTGCACCTCCACGCAAAAGTGGGCGAGCAAGACACGGGCAGCGTGGAGGTATCGAACTGCGGCAAGGCGTGGAGCGTCGACGTCGAGACCGACCCGGTCCCGTCGTGGCTCGAAGCGACGCTCGAGGATCCGAGCCTGGGCGCGGGACAGTCGACGGACTTGAACGTGGTGGCGAGCGCGGCGTCGCTCGACGCGGGCAGCCACGAAGCGTTGGTTCGGCTTCGCGGAGGGCCTGGGGTGAGCACGTTGCGGGTGGTGTTCGAGGTGGAGGCAGTTCCGGAGCCGAAGCCGGAGCCTGGTCCCGAACCGGGTCTGGAGGCGGGCATCGAGCCGGGATCGGAGGCGGGTCCGCAGCCAGGGAGCGATGCGGGCCCCGAGGGCGGGGTCAGCGTGAAGAGCGGGTCGGCACCGGAAGACGACGGGTGCGGATGCGGTGTCGTGGGCTCGGTCCCGCGCAGTATCGGAGCATGGCTCGCGCTCGGCCTTGCGGGGTTGTGGTTCGCGCGGCGGCGTCGCTGATCTCTGCTGTTGAGGGATCGGGTGACGTCGCGCCTCACGGGCCCCATACTCGGCCCATGTCGGCCATGAGCGAAGCGGGCGAGCAGCACGGGAAACCGAAGCAGTGGGTTGTGCTCGCGGTGTCCATGGCACTGCCGCTGCTCGTCGGTGCCCTTGGCGGGATCGTGACCGATAGCGGCTGGTACACCGAACTGCGCCGTCCTGCGTTCGCGCCACCGGGGTGGCTCTTCGGCCCGGTGTGGACAGCTCTGTATCTCGGCATGGGCGTTGCGGCGTGGTTGGTGTGGCGTCGAGCCGGGTTCCGCAAGGCACGTGCCGCGCTTGCGCTCTACGCGTTGCAGCTGGTCTTCAACGCCCTGTGGAGCCCGATCTTCTTTGGACTACGCGCGATGGGCTGGGCTTTCGTCGACATCGTCGTGCTCGCTGTCGCGATCGTGGTGACGCTCGTCGAGTTCCATCGCATCGATCGACGCGCCGGCTTGCTCCTCGTGCCGTACCTGCTCTGGGTGCTGTTCGCGAGTGTGCTGAACTTCAGCTTGTGGATGCTCAACCCCTAGCAGCTCGAGGCGTCGTTCGCGTGGGGAACATCGGGGCGGGTCAGCCGCGACGGGGAGGACTTGGACATGCGAAAGAGCGCCGAAAGGCCACACGCCTTCAAGGCACCGCGCGATCCACGAGCACCATGGGAGGCTGGCCGTAGCTCATCCCGACAACGGGAAGGACGTCACCTGCGGTCAGGTTGTTGTCTGCGGAGACTACGATGCGCCTGGTTTCGGAGTAACCGCGCAGGTCGAGATAGGCAGACATCTCCTCGAAACGCCGCGGCCCGGTGAAGCTTCGCACGGCATCAGCGTCCTTCTTCGCGGCGTATCCATGGGCGCCGACGTGGATGGCGATCCATGGCGCGGGCTGCGGTGCGCCTGGCGGGTCAATCTGGAGCCCGGCGCACAGGGTCTGCTTCCCCATCTTGTCGAAGGGAGGAGGTATGGGCTCGCGGCCGCTCGTGTCATGCGCCTCCATCAACCAGTAGGAACGGGCGACCGCGGCATCGGGCTTGTGCCCGGAGGTCCATCTCTCGGCGGGAATGCTCTCCGTGCGAGCGATGGCTGCCGCCAAGCAACGCACCCTTCTGTACGGGGTCGACGCGTCGGCCGCGATGGTGAGCCCATACTCCGAAGCAGCCACGACCTGAACCGCGACCTTGTCGCATCCAGCGTCGGTGTCGAGCAGCGTCGGGGGGCCGAACGGGCGGCCTCCCATCTCCATGGCCTCTGGCCGAATCAGCAGCTTCTGACCGCCCGCACATCCTCCTCCGTGCATGGTCGTGTGGAGGTTGAGGAAGACGGGCAGTCGCACGCCCGGGTACGTTGGGGCGGTCCAGGCTTCGGACATCATGTGGGGCAGGCGGGTCGTCTGGAAAGCAAGCAAGCCGAAGGGAACCGCCACCCCGAACGCGAGTGCAAGGGAGGAAGCGAGGGCGCCAAGCCCGCCGGTTCGCACGAGGCGCGGCTTGCCAAGCTGCGCTCCCAGGAACGAGAGGACGACCGCCACGAGGAAGACGAAGCTCGCCGCGAAGGCTTGCCCGGCCTCCGTCCACCCCTCGGCCAGGATGCGGGCCTTCTGGACGGGATCGACGGACTCGCCTCCCACCGCGCTGAACGTCTTCATGATCAGCATCAGCCAGGATGCCAACGCCACGAACACCATCGCGCCGATCCAACTCATTCCGGAAGCAGCAAGGTCGCCGGCCGCCCTGCGTTGGTCTGCATCCTGCGGATCGATGCGGGCGAGCCCCACCCCCGCGAGCGTTGCGGCAACCCAGCTTCCAAGCCAGAAAAGGAAGGGAAGAAGCCCAATCCAGCGCAGGGGCTCCACGACCGCATACGCCACCACCACCACGACCCAACCGAGGAACCCCAGTCCAATCGCCAGCCCGGCGCCCAGTCCAAACCCAGGCTTCGTTCCGCGCGACCAGATGCGCAGCGCCGCACATGTGCCCGCCACGCCGAGCAGCACGGCCGCCGCCACGCTGCCCGCGAACCCTGCAAGCATGCCCTCGCTCAGCGCTTCGGCGTAGATGCGTGCGCGTTGCGAAGGATCCAACGAGGGCGAGTCGACCGCGCTCCACGCCTGGGAGAGCGACACCATGCCACCCACAGCCGCCACCGTCGGGGGCAACAGCCCAGGGAGCGACAGGATCACGCTCGGTACGCGGCGAAAGCGCAAGACCACCGCGGCTGCCGCCGGAAGCAACAGCGTCAGCAGCAGCCCGATCCCGAGCGACAGATACCCCGAAACGCCAGCGTCCTGCCAGAAGCGCATGCGGGCTGTCGAGAGCACCACGAAGATCGCTGCCCACGCGACCAGCCCCGGCACGATTCCCCCGAGCACGACCCCCGCAGTCAACGCACCCGCAGGCTTGGAATCGTTGGACATGGCCCGGCATCCTAACCGATGTCGCTACCCGATCTCCAATCCTGCGTTCGCGAAGACGGAGCGTTGCCGTGCTACTCTCTCATCCATGACCGCACCGGATGCCCTGCGCCGGTTTCGCGCTCCGCTCCTCCTTGCTCTCTTCCTCTTCACGCTTGTCGCGGGCGGATGCGGCAGCGCCTTCGCCCATGCCATGAAGCGGGGCGATCAGTACTCTCGCGCCGAGATGTGGGACAGCGCCGCGGAGGCCTACGAAGAGGCCACGCGCCTCGACCCCGGCGATCCGCGCGCCGCGGTCATGCTGCGCCATGCGCGACACCAGCAAGCCGCTCACCGTATGGCTCAGGCTCGCGTCATGGCGAGTCGTCAGGACTTCGTCCAAGCGTTGCGCCTTGCCCGCGAAGCCGTGGCCTTCGCTCCGGACAACCTTTCCCATCAGCAGGAGCTCAACGCCATCGTGGAGATGACCGTGCAGCACGCTTCCTCCGCTGCCGCGCAAGGGAATCCTCAGCGTGCCCTGGCGCTCGCCAGCCTCGTGCTCGACGTAGCGCCGCACCACGCCGCGGCCCAAGCCATCGCCTCGCAGGTCAGGCAAACCCTCGCCCAGCAGCGCTTCGACCGAGCTCAGGCGTTCTTCCAGCAGGGACTTGCCGGAAATGCCATCGTCGAGCTCGCCGCTTGCCTCGACTACGTGTCTTCCTTTCCAGATGCCCGGGAACGACTCACGGAGGCTGTCACCGCGCTGCGACGGGAAGTCACCCTGCGCGTCGCCCTCTTGCCCTCCGAGCAACCTCAGCAACCCAGGTTCTCCGACGTCGTGTCCACGAATCGCCTCGAGGCCGCGCTCGATCCCGCCATCGCTTTCGAGCTCTCCGAGCAACCCGACCCCGCCTCGTCGCTGCTCATCTCCGGCTCGGAGCTCCAGATCTCGTTCCACCGCGACCGACGCACGGACCAGCTATCCTGTGAGTACGTCTGCGGTGTCGAGCACCACCCCAACCCGGATCACGATCACGCCGAGCGGCTTCTCGCGGACGCGGAACGTCAAGTTGCTACCTTGGAACGTGATGGCTCGCGGATCGAGTCGGACGTTCATCGGGTTCAGCGGGACGTCGATGAAGCCGAGTTGCGGGTGACAAGGGAGGAGTCGGAGCTGGATCGAGCAAGACGCGACCTCGAGGTGTGCCGGCAGAAAAACGAGCATGGCAAGGGCCATTGCAGCTCGGAGCGCAGCCAGCTGGAATCTCACCAGCGCCGCATCGAGGGGGCCAGACGCACGCTGGAATCGGAGCGGAGGCATCTGATGCAGGCGCGAGGCGAGTGGACGTCGGTGCGCGATCGCATTCAATCCGCTGAGCAGGAGAGGAGCAGAGCCCTCGACCGCATGCGCTCGACGCCCCGCACGGTCGCCGTGGACCGGACTTGTTCTCACGCCTATTCCGCGGAGCAACATATGGCCGCGGGCCGTCTCTCCGTGAAGCTCTCGGTGCTGGAACCATCGGGCCGCATCGTCGTTCAGGAACCCTTTTCCCTCGAGGCCGCACGTTCCTGGCAGACCCATGCGGCGCAACCGGGGCGGTGTCCGTCGGCAGCGAAGGGCCCCCCCTCTCCCCTGCCGAGCGATCAGGACCTGCGCCAGGAGTTGGAATCCAAGCTCGTTGCGCAGGTCGGCAAGCACATCACGGACTACGCTCGCGAACGGCACGCTGTCATCCAAGCCGAAGCGCTGCGAGCCGAAGCCGAGGGCAGAATCGACCATGCGATCGAAGGCTGGGTCCGACTCACCATCGCGGGCCCGATGGATGGTGACACGCGATCGCACTTCGACGACTTGCTTCGTCGCGTGCGGGGCATTGACGGGATTCGGTGGGCAGAGCCGGCGGCTTCGTCTTCGGGGAAGTGAGTTGCCGGTCGGGCGTGACATCGCGCTCGTTCGCGTGCCCCCCGATCGCCGCTACTCCCAAGGGGAGGTCGCTCCCCTCGCCGAAGGTTCGCTACGGACTGACAACAACGAGTGTCGCATGAGGCGTGAAGCCAAACAGGGAGGCGGTAATCTCCGCCGTCCCCGCGCCCACCGCCGTAGCCTTGCCATCGCTCGCGCCAACCGTCGCTACAGCGGTATCCGAGCTGGACCACGACGCGACCGAAGTGACATCCTGCGTGTTGGGCGCGCAACTGGCAAAATGGGCAATCGCAGAGAACTGCTGCGTTCCCGCTACTGGAATCGTGGCTGTCGATGGCTCGATGGTAACTTCATAAAGGGCCGGGCTGACCACGACGAACGATGCGGTCCCTTCCAGCCCGGAGTGCGTCGCCGAGATCGTGGTGGTTCCCGGCGCGACCCCGGTCGCAAGCCCTGTCCCGTCCACCGTTGCTGTGTTCAGGGAGCCCGACGTCCACGCCGCGGCTGCCGTTACCTCAGCGGTAGAGCCGTCGTTGAACATCGCGACCGCGGCGAATTGCTGGGTGCAGCCGGGGGCGGCGGTCGCAGTGAGGGGACTGACCTCAATCGCGACGACCACATCCACGCTGACGGTGGCGTGGGCGAATCCGGCAACCTGCGCGACCTCGGCCCGCACCTCGGCGAAGCCCGATGCGACGGGCGTGGCGAATCCCCGAGTCGCCGCGTCGTTGGAGACAGTCAGCACGCCGTCGTCCGAGGATGACCAGACGGCGCTTGCGGTCAGGTCCACGGTCGCTCCGTCATCGAACTCGCCGATCGCGTTGAATTGCTGGCCTGGCGGACCGATGGCCACGGACTGGGGGAGCACGTCGAGCGCGAGCAGCGTAGGTGAATCCGCCGCTACCACGTCCTGGGATGCGTCTGCGGCGTCCGCAGCGTCCTCGTCGCCTGCGTCGTGGCTCCCATCCGCGTCCGGGGACGCATCGTTCGATGTGGCGTCTTCCCCGCCTGCATCTTCACCGGTGTCCGCGTCTTGGCCCGAAACGTCCGGGGACGCCTCCGCCGCCGTGCCGTCGGGCGCTGCGTCCATCGCCGCGGCGTCGGGGGCTGCGGGGGCCTCGTCCGGCGCGCAGGACACGACGAGCAACAAGGAGGTCGCGAGCGCGATCAGTTTGCGTTCGAAGCGGCAGAGCCGTTCGCACCGCCGCACGACGCGCCCCGAGGGTGCCCTGTTCCTCATGCCGGGATTATCCCCTGAACGACGCGGCCTTTCCAGCGGCAGGGTCAGAGGCCACGTGCACCGAGCGCCACCCTGACGTCCAGCGCTGCCGCCACGACCCGTCGAAAGACCACACCTGCAAGAAGTAGCGCCAGGCGCGCGGGCGGCTCGGCCCCGCGGCATTGAGGCTCGGTTCCGAAAGCCGGTGCTCAGGCACGCGACGGTTCGGCGTCGAGCGCCTCCCTGACCTTCGTCGACAACGCTGTCAGCGTGTACGGTTTTTCGATGAAGCCGCAGCACCCTTCCTCGATCAACCGGTTTGCTTCGTCGCCTTGGCTGTACCCGCTCGAAAGCAAGATCCGGCTCTCCCGATGGGCTTGGCGCAGCGACGCCACGATTTCGCGCACATTTTCGCCAGGCATGACCATGTCCAGCACGACCAGCCGGATGGCGTCGCGCCGCTCACGCATCCGCGCAACCGCTTCGTGTCCCGAGGCGGCTTTCTCCACGGTGTAGCCTGCGAGCTCGAGCAACTCCGCCGCCACGTCGAGCACCACCGCCTCGTCGTCCACCACCAGGATGGCTTCGGAGCCTGGGACGACAGCCGTCGGCGCGACCGGCGGACGCGTTGGCTCCTCGTTCGTGGATGGCAGCAGCACGGTGAACACCGAGCCTTTGCCCTGCTCGCTGTCGGCGTGAATGTGTCCCCTGTGATTTCGAATGATCCCGTACGCCGACGCCAGTCCCAGACCGGTACCGGGCTGCTTCGTGGTGAAGAAGGGTTCGAAGACCCGGGCCAGGGTCTCGGCGTCCATGCCGGTGCCCGTGTCCTCGACCTGCAACAATGCGTACTTCCCGGGAACCACGCGCGAGCACCAGTCATCGCCCGGCTGCACTTGTGTAGGGCGCGTGCGAATTCGAATGGTGCCGCCGCTGGGCAAGGCCTGTTGCGCGTTGACCAACAAGTTGAGCAGCACCTGCTCGATTTGGACTCGGTCGACGCGACAGACGACCGGAGCGGAAGCGAGCTCGAGGTCGATGCGGACTTGTCTGTGCGTGCGGGAGAACAGCACGACAGCCCGACCGATGAGCTCGTTGAGATCGGTAGGCTCTACGTGGTAGCGACCTCCCCGCGCGAAGCCGAGCAGCTGGCTGGTCAGATCGGCTGCACTCTTGACGCATGCGTGGATCGTGTCCAAGTGCTCTTCAACGCGGGCCGGCGTCTTCGCCCGCCTCGCCAGCGTCGCGTGCCCCTGAATGCCCGTCAGCAGGTTGTTGAAGTCGTGGGCGATGCCTCCAGCGAGCGTGCCAACGGCCTGCATCTTGCTCGCTTGGATCAGCTCCCGCTCCAATTCCTTCTGCTTGGTGACGTCGAACATCACGCCGCGCAGCCCCACCGGTTGTCGACCGCGCACGATGACATTGGTCTTCACAAGCGCAGGGAGCGTGCTGCCGTCCTTTCGGACGACCGTGTACTCCTGGGCCTCCATTTTTTCACCTTGGAGCTCGCGTTGCACAACGCCCATCCCGCGCTCGAGGTCCTGTGGAGTCAGGATGTCCATCACGGACAGCGCGTGAACGTCGAAGTCTTCGTCGTAGCCCATCGTCTCCAGGCCGTTTCGGTTGACGAAGACAAACCGAAGGGAGAGGTCCGTCTCGAAGACCGTTTCGGGCAGGAGCTCGGCGAGCTCTCGAAACCGGCGCTCACTGTCCTCCAAGGCTTGCGCTTGTTTCGCTTGGTCGGCGAGCGATCGCGCCAGCCGGTTGAGCATCAGCTGGGGACCGACCAGCATGATGACCGTGGTTGCGGTGAAAACTGTCGCTGCGACCAGCCAAGACCACGGGCGGAACGAGGTGAGGAGCTCGCTTTGCGGGATGGGGACGATGCCGGTTACGATGACGACCCCGGCCGCGCCAATGATCACGAGAGAACCCACCATGAAGAGCACGCCCCTACGGAAGTCGAGCAGGACGAACGCGACGACGGCGCCCGCGAGAAGCAGCTGCACGCCGGCGCCGCTCAGTCCCAAGCGAGCGAGGGCGGTGACGGCAAACCCCACGCTGGACACCAGGACGATCGCGACCTTGCCGTGGTGGGGAAGCTGCTTTGCGAACACGACGCTCGCCACGATGGCGACGTAGAAGCACGAAAAGAGCGCCGCCCAGAGCCACTGACCACGCACGATCGCCATACCCGTCACGAGAGGGATCGGCAGGAGTCCGACGAGGGCGAACGTGGCCATGATCGCATCGACGAGACGCTTCCGTAACGCCCGGATGGCCGGTGGCTCCTGCGGCGGGGACATGGCCTCACGCAGCAGCGACATCAACGAAAGCGGTGCAGCGTCTTCGCCGCTCCCGTCTTCTTCGTCGATCTCTCCGGAGCTCCGCACGATGACAAGGTCTAGTTCAACAGGAGACGTTCTGCAAACGCGCTGGCAACCCAGGAGTCGTGGGATCGTGAACAGGAGCTCTTCGACTACCCGCTCGAGCGCGAGCGCGCGTCATTCACTCTCATCAGGTCGGCGACCAGGACAACGCCGTAGCCGGCTTCGCGTTCGTCAAGGCTCACGATGGCAACTTGTCTGTGGGGTTGTTCCGGGAAGTCGTGTTGTATGGCAGGGAAAGGGAGGCGGCCGCCAGTGCCAGGTTGGCGCCGGCCCCTATTGAGCCGCGCGCTACGGCCCTGCCGGCTTGCCGCCCTTCGACGGCGCAGGTGGCGCTGCGGAGGCCGGTAGCTTGGTGTACACGAGGAGGTAGGCCGGGTTCCGTACCGGTTTGGCGAGCAATAGCCGAACTGCCTGAGCCCCGACCTTGTCCCCCGCCTTCTCCAGGGCATTCATGCGGGTGCGCTGCGCGATGGGATCGTCCACCATGCACTGGGCGAGTTCGGCTGCCGCGGCCGCGGCGTCGCCTTTCGCGAGCAGAAGGTGGGCGCGCGCGGCGTGGAGATCCGACAGCACGTACGGGTCGCCAGCGTTCGCCTTCTGGACGGCTTCGAGCGCCGCGATGGACTTCTCGGCGTCGTCGTTCTTCTTCAACTCCGCTTCTGCCCGGACCTTGAGGCCCAAGCCCTGCGAGCGCAACCACACGGTCGTGCCGGAGGGAGTTCCGAGCGCATCGGCACGAGCAAGTCCCTCGGCGACCTGGCGTAGCGCCTTCGCCGGCTCGCCTGCCTCGATGAGCACGAGCGCCTTGTTCAGCGGGGCCCAGGCGTAACCATCCGGGCTCGCCGTCTTCGCCTCCGCCTCCATGTCGTCGAGCATCTTGAGGGCCTCGGCCTTCTTCCGCTGTGCGAGCAGGGTCATGGCCGCTTGCATGCGGACGTTGGCCTTCTCTTGCGGGCTCATTGCGCTTGCGACAGCCTTGGCGAAGGTGGCGTTCGCACCCTTCCAGTCGCCGCGAAGGCCTTGCGTTTCGCCGAGCGCGGACCAGGCCATGCCGAATGACGGCAAGAGCTCAACCGCCTTCTTGAAATTCGCCTCCGCTTCCTCGAGCCTGCCGGCCCGAAGGCAAGCTTCACCGAGCGAGTCGCGGGGATTGGCCTCGTTGGGAAGGAGCTCGACGGCCTTGGTGAGGGCCGCAATTCCCTCGTCGATCTTCTTCTGCCCGAGCAGCGCATAGCCGAGCGTGTTGTAGGCCCACGCCGCCCGCGGATTGAGCTCCAACGCCTTGCGGGCCGCTGGCACGGCGACATCGTATTGGCGCATCCACATATTCGCCAGGACGGCGAGCTCGGCGTGACCACGCCAGTCGCTCGGAGCAAGCTCCGTCACCCGGCGCCAGGCGCCGAGCGCCTTGTCGAGCTCGTTGCGCTGCGTGGCGACGAGCGCCTCCACGGCAGCACGCTCAGCCGGCGGCAAGGCCGCTGACTTGGCCAACGCGGATTCGCCCGCTTTGGCAGCATCCGCGGGAGCAGCCGTCGTCTGACATTCGAACGCCTTGGCGAGCGCGAAGTCCGGATCCAGGTCGCCCGCTTTCTTGAACTGTGCAGCGGCTTCGGCCCAGCGGGCAGCGTCTCGCAGCTCCATGCCGCGTTCGAACGCAGCCTTCGCCTGGGGCGACGTGCAAGTCACTGTGATGGCCGTGGGGAGCGCCGCCTGGGGGTCTGGTGTCGGTGGGACCGACGCTTGCGCCGTGGCCGCAGGAACCTCGCTGGGCTGGACGGGCTTGACGGGTGGTTGCTGCGAGCAGGCCACGACCATCGTCGCGGCGAACAACGGGATGAGCGGCTTCATGTTTCCGGTTTAGCACTACTACCCCAGAAAGTTGGTCCGATTCTCGAGGTGGATTTTTGTGTCGGGCATGAGCGAGTCCCCTCGGCGTTCTCGGCCTGGCTGGTGCCCGCGCCCCTTTCGTCTTCGATCGGTTATGCCCCACGCATCCCAGCAGCTGATACTCTCCCGTCATGTCCAACGGGCTCAAGTTCGATCGACGCGGTTTTCTCGGCATCTCCGTGGCCGCCCTCACCCTCGATTGTTCCTCCAAGTCCGATGGGACCCAGGCGCAACCGGCCGCCGATGCGAGCGCCGACGCTGCGGAGGCGGGGACGGACGCGGAGGCAGGTCTGGACGCCGACTCCGACGCCGGTTCGGACGCGGGCCCGCCCCCACCGGACACTCGATACGGCTGGGACCCGGACTTCGATGCAGGCACCTCGGGCGACCTCTTCGTCGATGCTTCCGTCGCGGCTTCGGGCGACGGGTTGACCGTCGCGACCGCGTTCAAGACCTTGGGTGAGGCGCTCGAAAAGGCCAAGGGCGACGGCGAGGAACGCGAGATAAAAGTCCTGGGCGGGACCTATCGAGAGAGCGTGCGCCTCGACGGATTCCAAGGCCGCATCTCGGGATACGGGACCGCCAAGCCCGTCTTCACGGGCGCGGAGGTGCTCGCCGGGTGGACACCATGCACGCCTGCGGACGAGTCCGACGTGGGCCCCAACTACACCGACATGTTCAAGGCGTCGATCTCGACGGATGCCTTCGCGTCGAGCACGCCCGCTGGGCTGAACTTGTACGAGGACAGCGAGCCGCTGCGCTTGGTCCAGGACCGCTTGGGTGAAGCGGACCTATTCTTCGTCTCGTACGACGAAGACTTCCACACGGCCGACAGTTTCGGTCTCGACGCCGCCGACAACGTCGTTTCGATCACCCACGTAGCTGTCTTTTCTAAGTACACGGCGGAGCAACTCAACAACGCGTTTGTCTACCTCTACCACGCGCCCAATGCGGTTTCGGCGGTGTCGATTACGTCGGTGGACATGGCAACGCACACCCTGGGCGTGGACGGCGGCCACGCCGTACAGAGCGCGACCGATCCCGAGGTGTGGCGCTACAGCCTGGCGAACGTCTTGCCTGCGATACAGAAGGGGCAATGGGGATTCAAGCGCGATGGTGCCGGCGGCACGGTGACGGTCTATTGCTGGCCGAACGATCCGGCCGATGTGACGGATCGCATCGAGTATTCGGCGCGCACCTTCTGCGTAGACGTGCCGCCATCGACGGGGACGGTCACGCTCGAGGGGCTCGACTTCCGGCAGACGGGCGGTGACGGCTCCGCGGAGGACGGCGTTTGCATCGGGACCCTGACCTCGACGATCAACAAGAAGCACGGATTGACGATTCGGCACGTGCGCGCGGGCCGCACATTCAACCCGCTGGGCAGCGGATACGGGGCGTTGTATCTCGCGAACATCGACGACTGCACCGTCGAGCACGTTACGGTGGAGTACGCGTCGGGCTGTTTTGGGGTCTTCCTGCAGGGGCGCACAACCGATCCGATGGTGGGCACGAAGCTAAGGCGGTATCACGCAAGATTCGTATCCAACGCGGGGGCGCGATTCTACGGGCAGTTCCTCTGTGAATTTTCCCACTCGTTGTTGGAGGACAACGGGTACGGTGGACACACGAACCAGTTCAACTTCTACGAGCAGTGTGATCGGGTCCTCGTGTACGGCGTCAGGACGCGGCGCTGTATGGGATACGCCACGTATCAGGAGGCCAGTCGTCTGTTCTTCGGGTGTTGCGAGATTGGCTCCAACCCACGAAGCGGGAGCAGTGCACGCGCGCTGGCCGATCAGCAGAACGCCACCCCGCCGCCGCAGACGGCGTGTGACAACTGGGTGTGGAACAGCTTGTTCCTTCCCGCACCGAACGCACCGGACAAGGCGAACTCCGTCAATCTCGGCGCTGACGCGTACCCGGACATTCGCTGGAATCTGATCAACTGCGTGGTTCACGGCGGCGGAATGCCGCCCGCGTACACGGGCTCGACGCCATCGGTCGAGCACCGACGGGAGGGCAACGTCTACACGGGAAAAGCGTACTGGAACGAGACCGGCTACGGTTGGTCGCTCAACGGCACCGAAGCGATGGAGACTGACCTGTCGAAGGTCTACGCCGACGCACAAGCCGAGGACTTCACTCCCGTGACCGGAAGTCTTCTTCTGACGCACACCGGGGTCGACATTGCGGAGGCCATCGCAGCGGCCAAGGAGCACTTTCCGAACTTCGACTTCAGTGTGGACCTGGAGGGCGACGCGTTGGATACGGCTTCGCCGGCGTGCGGTCCGCGCGCGGACCCATCGAAGGGGTCGTAGGAGGTTGGCAGACGCGTTTCGGCTCCCGCGAGATGCCCGACCTGTGATCTCGTCCGTCAGCCAAGCCGTCATCGAGCAGGGGAGCCTGGGGCAAGGCACCTTCGTCGTACTGGCGCCGGCACACGGCTGGCGACGCGCACGCACAGGGAGGGAGCTGACGGAGCGTCCGGGTAGGTCGTTGTACTTGCCAAACGGAGGGGTCCTGCGCGAGGAGCGGGTCGTCGCGAACGAAGCGCGTGAGCCCGAACAACGCCGTCCGGCCTTGACGACTTGCCCGGCATGAGCCTACGTGCTTTGCTGACAAGACAGTGCTCCTCGCCCGTCCTCGCACCGCCGTTTCCCCCGTCGTCGTGATGTGCGCGTGGGCCATGGTTTCCTGCGGGCAGAGGGGCGAGGCGGATCCGTGGGCGCCAGGAACAGCTGTCGACGGTGGCCCCGCGGAGGCGTCGGTGGATGGCTCGCCCGAGACCGGAGGCGATGCCCCGAAGGACACCACCGAAGTCACGACGTGCGAGGCAAGCGAGAACGTGGAAGCGGTGGCAGAGCTCGCAGCCGATGCGCTGAGGCAGGAGATGGAGGCCGAGGGGTTCACGCCCTTCGCCGCGTCCACAGGAGCGGAGACGGTTCGGATCAGACAAGCGGACATCGACCGCCTTCGGGTCAGCCGCACCGAGACGCCCTCCTACTTCGACAGCGAGGAGGAGTTGCTTTCGCTCGACGAGGACGACCCGCTGCGCAAGGCGTATGAAGAAGGCGACGTCTCCGCGCCGGATTGGAGCACGCACGGGCTGCTTTCGATGTTCGAGCGCAGTCCCTACACGGATACATGGCTCTTCTCTCGTGGCGACGAGCTCGTTGCCTACTTCGTACGGCTCGAGGGGTGTCTGGACGAAGGGCTACCTCCCGATCCGGAGCCGACCGAGGTACTCCGGCGCACGGCGCGGATCGTACCCAAGCTGAGCTCGGTCGGGTCGCGGACAGACACCCGCTCCTACCGCGTTCGGGAGTTCGACCGTGACCCGGGGTGGGCTCGGCACCCGTCCAGCCCGGTCATCACCCGCGCCGGGGGGCTCGGCGACGTCTTGCGGCTCGGGGACGACTCTTGGATGATGTGGGTCAATGGGTACAGCGGCGCGACCGGCTTTCTCTTCCGCGCGACGTCGACCGACGGGGTGGCGTGGAACTTCTCCTGGGACGCCGAAAACATCTGCGCGTTCAGCGGGATGCCAGACATCGAGTTCTCCAAGCGGGATCCTTCGGTGCTCTTCGACGGGCTGCAGTTCACGATGTGGGTCACTATCGAGCGCACCTCTCCTCCCTCCCTTCCGACACCAACGTACCGGACCACGTCGACAGATGGTCTGGCATGGACGACGCCAAGCCCTGTGTATGACCTGGAAGACATCTACGGGCTTCAGGTGACGGAGCACGAGGGCGTGCTGCACGCGTGGGGGCATGACAGCTCACGTGCGATCTTGCATGCAACCTCGGCAGACGGGGTGCAATGGAGCACGCCGGAGGCGGTGGTGGAGCGCGGACAGAGCATCGACGATGTGGATGGGTTCGGTGCGTTCACGCCCTTCGCTCATCGTCGTGGTGATTCCTGGGAGCTGCTGTATGCGGCGGTCTATTCACCGCGGGAGGGGCGCGACGCCTGGGGCGAGCCCCTGTGGTACCAAATGCACCTCATGAGCGCGACGTCGGGCGACGGAGTGACGTGGGAGAAAGCGTCGCGGCCGATTTGGAATCAGGAGCGTACGCTCGGTCACTGGGAGAGCGGCAATCTCGGGCGCCCGGTGGCCGTGCAGAATGGCAATGAGACGTGGGTGTACTACACAGGGGTGGAGGGCGGGGAGCCTTCCGTCGGGTTGATTCGGGGTCCCTTGCTTTGACCCAGACATCCGGCCTCTGAATCGCTTGACGTCGCCGGCGAAGTCCTGCCTGATGGCGAGCGTCGGGGCAGGCGCGCTCCGCGAGCTTCGAAGCGATCCCGAGCCAGGAGTCACGTTTGCTGTCCAACAAAGATCCCGTTTCGCTCGCCAGTGCGATCGAACGCGCTGCCAAGACCGGCGAGGGCCGGGGGTTCCGCTTCGTCAAGAACGACAAGTGGGTCGAGTCGTTCTACAGCTTCGAGGAGCTCGAGGCGCGTACACGAAGGATCGCCGGGGCGCTCCAGGACATCGGGCTGCAAAAGGGAGATCGGTGCGCGCTGATCCTGCCCGACAACGCGGCCTTCGTGCTCACCTTCCTCGGCGCGCTGCGCGCGGGCGTCGTCCCCGTCCCCATCTACCCGCCCATGAGCTCGGGGCAGCTGGGTGGGTACCTCGACAACACACGCCACATCGTCGGGCGTTGCGGCGCGCGCGCGCTCGTCACGGTCCCCGTGATCAAGGGACTGCTCGGCAAGGTGCAGGCGGCGTGTCCCGCCCTCGAAACCGTGGCGACCTATGGAGCTCTCGAGGAGAGCAACCGGGCGTTCCAGCCGGTCGAGATCAAGGGTGACGACGTCGCATTCCTGCAGTTCACGAGCGGGTCGACCGCCAAGCCCAAGGGAGTCGTGCTCACCCATGCGAACTTGCTCGCGAACATCAGAAACATCGTAGTCGAAGGGCTTCGGATCGATCCGAAGGTGGACGCCGCGTTGGGCTGGCTGCCGCTCTACCACGACATGGGCTTGATTGGGTTCGTGCTCGCGCCCGTGGTCGCGACGATCCACACCACATTTCTGACGCCGATGACGTTCCTGTTTCGACCCGCAAGCTGGATGCAGGCCATGTCGCGCTACGGGACGGGCATGACGTTCGGGCCGAACTTCGCCTACGCGCTCTGCGTGAAACGCGTGCGCGATGAAGACCTCGAAGGCGTGGACCTGTCCCACTTGCGTGTGGCGGGGTGCGGCGCCGAGCCCATTCGTGCAGAGACGCTCGAGGCGTTTGCGGATCGATATGCCAAGTACGGCTTCCGCAAGGAGGCGTTCTATCCAGCGTATGGCCTCGCGGAATCCACGCTCGCCGTGTCGTTCGCCAATGGGCTACCCACGGACCGCGTGAAGGCGTCGGTGCTCTGGTCCGACGGGCGCGCGGAGCCCGCGGACATCAACCAGGGAGACAAGATGCGAGACGACGGCGACGACACGCTTCGCATCGTGTCCTGCGGCAGAGCGTTCGAGGGGCACGAGATTGGTGTCTTCGCGCTGGACGATGACGCGGGGGAAAGGCCGCTCACCGATCGCGTGGTGGGCGAGCTGCGGCTGCGCGGACCGAGCGTCTCCCAGGGCTACTTCGAAGAGCCCGAGCTCACGCAGCGGGCCTTTGCGGGCGGCTGGTTTCGGACGGGCGATCTCGGCTACAAGGCAGATGGCGAGACCTTCATCTGCGGCCGGTCCAAGGAGCTGCTGATCGTGCATGGCCGCAACTACTACCCTCAGGACATCGAGTGGGAGGCCAGCCAGATCGAAGGGGTCCGAAAAGGAAACGTGGTCGTGTTCGGCACCTCGGGCGCGGAGAGCCAAGGCGAGGGCGCGGTCCTGGTGTTCGAGACAGGGGAGGCAGAGGGTCCGAAACGCGAGCGGATCGCCGCGGCGGTGCGCGCGAGAGTCATGGAGTTTACCGGGATCCAGCTGGACGACGTGGTTCCGGTCGCGTCCGGAGTGCTACCGAAGACGTCGAGCGGCAAGCTGCAACGAACGAAGACGCGCGATCTGTACGAGCGTGGCGAGCTGTCGGGTCGCGCCAGCGCACGGGAGGCGGACCGGGTCGGCGCTGTCAAGGAGATCGCGAGCAGCCAGCTCGCGTACTTGAAGCTCGCGGTGTTTGGCAACAAGAAGAGAGCGGACTGAACTCACCGCTCAAACACGTCGTCTGCCCCGCACGCCGGCACCTGCCGGGCTTTCGCGGTCGCGGGTCTGCCGTGGGCTGTCTCGGTGCAAGATTCCACAGTTGGCAGCCCGCAGCAGAATCGACACCTACACGGAAGGCGCGCTCACTTCGCCGCCGAAACGAACTGCTCCTCCAACACGGAAAGGCCGGGGCTGCAGCCTACGAAGTGGCACTGGCAGAGGGGCCAGACCCAAAGAGTTGCTCGAAATCGCCCCATCCCTCTCTCCCATGGTTGTGCTACCGTCCCCGCGCCTCCGCTGGGGTCCAAAGGAGGCAGGAGCACATTCGATGGCAAGCAGCTCGACCGATTCGAACGCCAACATCAAGCGATCGACCGGAGGCCCCTCCTCCCCGCGGGTTCGCATCGATGAACTCGCCATTTTGGTCCGACGAATTACCCCCGATGGCGTTCGCTACGAGCTGAAGCCCTCGCGACACATGACCGCGGCCGAGAACCCCGTGCTCCCCATCTTCGATGGCTGGATGCAGGGTGGCGAGGTCGTGGTCCGCGCCTCGGGACTGTGCGACGGCCCCTTCGAGGTGTGCCTCGACGTGGACGGCAACCGGGCCAGCCAGATGGTGCCCGCGACCACGGGGCAATCGTCGTCCGCGTACCTGCACTTTTCCTTCGAGGTCGTGGTGCCCTTGCGTTCCTTGGCGCCATTTATCGGGGCTTCCGTCCGGCTCGGCGTGGTGTTGTCCCCCGGGGACCGGGTGCTTCGTCTGGTCAGGACCACGCTGTTCCCCTTGCGAGCGGTCGGCCCGCACCTCGTCAACCTCGACCTCGCGGAGGCCACCGAAGCCTTGCTGTTCGATGCTCCCGAACGCCACTTGTTCGACCTGCAGAACCCCGAGGAGGGCATCTGGGTCGGCTCGGGCGCCTGGCGGTTGCGCATGTTCGCGGAGTGGGACCGAGACGACGAAGAAGCCTACAAGCTGGAGACGCGCCCCTCTCGCCTGCTGCATCGGTGGCAGCGCACCAATGACGCATCGGACGTGCTGTGGGAGGACACCACGCGCCGGGCGGGCGGCCGTCGCACCTACACGGAGTTCGTGTTCGACAGCTCCCACGAAGACATCGGGACGATCCCTCCGGAGGGGCGGGACGTCCCTCTCGACGTCATCGTGGAGCACGAGCTCACCTTCGGAGACAGCAAGTGCGTGATGACGTGGCACGCGCCCATGCCCTTGCGCCTGCGCGATCCCATGCCGCTGCTCAAGCGGTTCAAGCGGTTGAGCGCGGTGGGCATCGACTTCGGCACGACGTCTACGGTGGCGGCGTTTCATCACAAGGGGTTCCGGTCTCTGCTGCGCTTGGGCGGCAAGACCAACGACGACTCCTGGGAGAACCCGACCTACCTGCTCGTGGAAGACCATCAGCGGTTGTGGGACGAGATGTCCCGGGCGACGGGGGGACGACGGTTCCCTAACCTGATGCGTGTGGTGCTGGCGAGCCATGCGGCCCACGAGAAGATGCCCGAGTCTCCGAACGCGGTGGTGGGCGAGCTCAAGAGCTTGCCCGAGCGCGTGGTGATCTTGGACCAGTCTCCGCAGCTGCGGGACCGTCAGCAGCAAGCGGACTTCTTGCTCGACGAGCCTCGCGTTCGCGTCTTGATCCGCACGTACGCGTACCTGCTGGGCCGTGCGATCAACCGCCCAGGGCAGGACGTGTACCTTCACTACTGGCTGACGCACCCGGCGAAGTTCGACAAGCGGACGAGGGCGCTGCTCGAGGAAGAGATTCGGGCCGGCATTCTTCTCAGCATTCCCGAGGGGATTGGCGCGGAGGAGGTCACGGTTTCGATGCGCGCGAGCGAGCCCGAGGCGTTCGCGGCCGAGGTGTGCCCGGAGCTGGCTGCGGAACCCGCCCTCGAGCCGATCATCAGCAAGTATGGCGAGCTGCGCTTCGCCGTCTTCGACTTCGGCGGTGGAACCCTCGACATCGCGTGTGGGCGGTTCCGTCCCGCCACCGAGGCGGAAACCGCCGAATCCGGAGCGTCCACCGTGATCGAGACGCTCCAGGTCGGAGGGGACGATCACCTTGGCGGGGACTACCTGACGCACGAGATGGTGTGGCTCACGCACCAGCACGACAAGCACCTCCCCGAGATGGAGAATAAGGAGGTGCCGATGATGCGTCCGCAGACGGTGCCCCCGAACACGCTGTCGTCCAAGCCGCATCTGTACAAGCGGAGCCTGGCGGGGCGGCAAAACATGATCCGTTTCCAGCGGGAGCTCGGGCTCGAGGCCGTGAAGTTCAAGCGCGCCAACGAGCCGAAGAGAATCGAGGAGCTCGTGGCAGCCCGCCTCGACGGGTCCGAGGTCGCTCTCACCTCGCTGAAGACGGACCTCGCCGGCCTGCACGCCAACCTCACGGGCCATCTCAAGGAGCGCATTCGCGACGGCGCACGCCTGCTCTCCAGCATGCTGCGCAACACGAGCTGGGGCACCGGCAGCGACTGGAAGGACCAAGGCGTCGTGCTGCTTCTCGCCGGCAACTCCTCTCGTAGCGAGTTCGTCGAGCGAGCCCTGGCCGAGGAACTCGAGATCCCGGACATGAAGGTCTGGCGTCCTGGCTGCAAGACACCCTTCCAGCAGGTCGTGCTCTACGAGACCCCGTCGCGGCTCGAACGCGGCGTCAAGACCGTGGGCGTCACGCCGAAGACCGCCGTCGCCCTCGGCGCCTTGCGCATCGCGAATCGCGAGGTCCACCTCGTTCGTCGTGCCCAGGGGTTCAGCTACTTCCTCGGGGATCTCAGGGGGTTCCCGCCCAAGTTCGTGGCGCTCGTGCCCATGGGCGCCCTGCCCTCGGATCCCTCCGACTTCGGACCGCAATTCGTCGACTTCGGGACCTGGGACGGACAGAAACCGTTCCGCGTCTGCAAGGACTACGAGCCCGGGAAGATGACCAGCAAGGACCCGCGTCTGTCCATCATCCCCACCAACTTGCCGCTCGAGGCGTCGGGCCACCTGTTCGTCTGCGTGGTCGCACCGGACGAGCTGTTGCTGCACCTCGAGCGCGAGGACGACGAGCCGCTGCGTGCGACGCTCAACCTCGCGAAGTACATGGACTGACGCGCCATGACGGACTTGTCCCAGGCCCTGCGAGCAGAGCTCGACGCGGTAATCCTGCGGTACGAGGCGCTGGTGCGCCTGCAGCACGACGCCTTGACCGGGGCGCACGAGCGAGATGCCGCGACACTGCGGGCAGAGCGGGATCGGTTGCAGGAACGGGTCTCGGAGCTCACGCAGCGAGTGAACAAGCTCGAGACCACCCTCGAGCAACGCGACGACCGCATCGCGATGCTGCTGCAGAAGGTGGAAGAGGAGACACGTCGTGCGAGGGATGCGTCCATGCGAGCCGAGAAGGCCTTGGCCGAGTCGCAAGAGGAGGTTGCCGGGCTGCACGCAAGGCTCGACCTCACCGCCGACGAGTCACGCGTCTTCGCCGACACGTTCGCGTCGGAGATCGCGTTCGTGAAGGCCTGTGACGGGGAGAAAGACTCCTCCTTGATGAACGCGATTCGCGAGGCGGCGGGATGCGACCTCGAGGCAACCCCCTCGGCGTACGGGGCGCTCAAGCAGGCACGACTCGATGTGGTGCTGACGCGTGCGGTGCGTGAGCGAGGCAGGACCACGATCGATCTTCCCCTCACGCAGAGGGAGAGAGCGGTCCTGGCTGCACTCGCGCAAGCCGCGGTGTGCGAGCTGATCGAGCCTGCGCTGGGCGCACGATTCGACTCGGAGCTGATGGACAAGGTCGCCACGGCCCTCGACCCGTCGGAAGAAGGCAACGTCCTGGCGTGCCCGATGCCCGGGTTGCGTCTGGCGGGGACCGAGGGGGCGCTGGTGTTTCCCAAAGTGAAGGTGGCTACGGGGTGACGGGAACGTCATCGACCGTGTTGGAAGGAGTATCGCGCATGTGGAGCCCTGAAAGCCGGAAACGAAATGCGGAGGAGCTGCGCCGGACCGCCGACAAGCTGCTGCGCTACCGGCAGCTTGCCGATCGGTTCAACGGCTACTTCAAGGACGACAGCGACAACGCGCGTCTTCTGGAAAAGCTTCGCGCCAAGTTCGAGGACCTGCGCGGCCGTGCCCTCGACCGGCAGAAGCGCCTCGCCAAGGGCGTGGTCAAGATCGGCGTCGTCGGCCTCGAAAAACAGGGCAAGAGTGCCTTTCTGTCCGCATGGCTCGACAGCGAAAAGCTGCTGCCCAGTGAAGCCGAACGCTGCACCTGGAGCACCACCGTCGTGGAGCCCGGCCAGCAGGGCGAGTTCAGGGCCACCGTCGAGTTCTACAGGGACGACGAGTTCAAGAAGCGCATCGAGAGCTACTTCGACTCCCTCGAGCCGGGCAGCGGAGAACGCTGGGCAGGACTGAGCAACGCCGAGATCATGCGGCTCAAGACGGCATTCCGGGACCGGGAGGGCTTCGACATCGACGACCCCGATCGCGCAGGCAAGCGTGAGCAGCTCGCCCTCGCGGAGCTCGTCGAAATCGCCAACGACCTCAAGGACATCAAGGCCAAGCTCAACCAGGCCCCGGTCAAGATCGAGGCCACGAGCATCGATCAGCTCGCAGATCGCATTCGGCCGTACATCGCCCTCAAGGACACGATGCACGGCAACCGCCCCTACCCCGGCGTGCGTGCGGTCAAGGTCGTCACGGTCACCATCCCCGTGCGCGGCGCCATGCCCGGCGTCGTCCTCATGGATCTGCCAGGCATCGACGCCCCGTCCGACAAGGCCCGGCGCGACACCGAAGAGGCGCTCTCGGAGGAGGTGGACGTCACCATCTTCATCAAGGACATCACCCGCCCGTCGCTGGTGCGCCACGAGCTCGACCTGCTTCGCACCGCCCAGACCGCGGACCGCAGCATCTCCTTGAAGGACCGTATGTTCGTCGTCCTCACCAAGGCCGACCTGTTCGACCACCCGGACGAGAACGGCAACTGGCACTGGGCCCTCGCGGTACGCAACTTCAAGGAGCAGGGCATCGACCGGGTCTTCCCCTACTCCAAAGTCTGGGTGCACCAGAAGCCCGACATGACGCACCCCGTCGCCCGCCACCTCATGGACTTCTACGGCACGACCCAGCCCGTCCACGGCCTCGAGCGATTGCAGCACTCCATCAGCTCCTACCTCGCGACCGACATCGAAGCCCTCGACCGCAAGGTCACGGACACCATCCACAGCGAGTTCAAGGAGCTCGAAAATCAGCTCCGCGGCGCCCTCGTCTCCGTCAAAGACGCACTCTCCGACAGGGAGTTCGAGCGCCGCGCCGAGCAGGTCTTCGACGAGCACTTCGAGCACATCCGGGCGGGAGAGGATCCCCTCGGCTTGCTCCCCGAGATCCGCAAGCGCCTGAGCCGGTTCATGGACTTCGAGCTCAGCGAGCAGCAACGGCTCGATCGCGCCAAGCGGGCGGACCTTCGCATCAAGGAGATCCGCGAAGATCTGATGGCGCGTCTCACCCCCGAGGAGGCCGAAGCCAAGCGTCGCCAGATGCCCAACCCCGGCCTCATGAACGAGACCGCCGTGGAGATCGAAGTGCGCAAGCAGATGCGCGAGCGAGTGGGCGCGCGCATCGCCGGGCTCGGCGAGGACTTCCGAAACACGGCACGCGAGAGCATCGAGCGCATGCTCATCGAGATGTTCATCAAGTCCACCTTCGAAGGGGGACGCCTCGAGGTCTTGCTCCCCGCCGGAAAGACCTTGGTGGATCGGATCGACGGACTCGGGCGTTCGGGGCATGTCTCCGAGAGCGTCGTCCGGTACCAGAACATGGAGATGGCCAAGGCGGACGTGGCCTTCGAGGTGCTCTCCCGCTACTTCGCACGCCAGATCATCGACATCCTCGACGCGACGGACGCCGGTGACCGAGAGATCCGCGAGAAGGAAATGCAGGGCCTCGAGCAGTTCTTCGGCATGAGCATCGCCGACCGGGCCGCCCAACGCGGGACGGGCGTCCTGAACCAGGTCCGTGCACGCGTCGGCATGAGCAAGGACGAAGACGAGGAACAGCCTCAACCCGTCGCTGGCGGCGCGGGCTTCCCGTCGGCAGGCGCGGCCTACTTCCCGTCGGCCCCGGCGCGTGTGAAGCGCAAGGGCGACAACGGCGAGGAGCAGGACAAGGAGAAGGACGACGACAAGGCCTACGACTACCCGGCGCCGAAGCGGGATTGGAGCAAGATGCTCGGCCGCGTGCGTACGGACGTGGACCGCATCTGCAACTTCCTCGAGGCGCTCGCGAAGCACCCGCGCGGCCTGCAGAAGTATCACGAGGAAGCGGTGCGCACGGTGCACGACTCATGGATCGACCGAGAGGGCGTGCAGTCCTTGCGTCGCTGGGTGCGTTCCGAGTGCGCGCGGATCTGGCCGCACAAGTTCGCCGCGATCGAGGCGGAGAAGGACCGTGCGCGGGCGGACATCGACGCCCTCGAGGAGCTGTTTGGACGGGACGAGCCGGCGGACGTGGAGAGCGCCGCGGCCTCCTGACGTTCTTTGGGAGATGTGATCATGGCCTACGACCTCGCCCCCTTGCGCAGCTACGTTCGGTTCTACCAGTCGGTGGTGACGCAGATCACCGCCGCCTGGGATGCCCTGCAGCGGACCCATGAAACGGCGCAGAAGGCGCTCGTTCCCTTCGCGCAGCCTCTTGCTCCCGTGCGAAGCCAGGCCCTGGCTGCCGCCTTGGCGGCCTCGCCGGCGCTGCCCCCCGCGCTGGGTGCCCTTTGGCATCCCCGGGACGACAAGGACCTCTCCGGAATGACCGACGTGTACGAGGTCGTGGGGCGCTTCACGTTCCAGGGGGAGGACGACGAAAACCTCGCGAGAATCCAAGCGGTGGTGTCCAGCGCGCGCAATGAGATTCACATTCAGCGTACGCGGCTCGGTGAATTGGCAAAGCTCGCGGAGGCCGCGCGAGCCAGTGCAGACAGGCTCGAGGCGGAGGAAGGGAAGAGCGCGGCGGAGCGCAAGGCCGCCAAGCTCGCGGCGTTCGCACCGTTGACGGCGGCGCTACATCAACGCGCCAAGCAGACGATGGACGCGGTTCGCGGCGTTCCCGTCCCTGCCCTCGTGGACGTCAAAGCCGCTTCCGAGGAATACCGCGCGTACGCCAAGAAGCTCGACCAGGTCTATCAGACCTGCCTTCCTTTCCTACGCAAGTCCATCGAAGACATGTACGACTTCGCGGGCTGCGAGGTTCCTTCCACGTGGCCGGAGCACCTCCCCGTACAGCCCGATCTGCCCGAGGAGTTCCTCATGGTGCCACCGAGCGACTCCCCCGAGCTCAAGCGTGCCCGCGCTCATGTGGAAGCCCTGAGCAAGGAGCAGACCGAGCTCATTTCGGCCAGGGACGACGTCACGGTCATGCTCGCCCGCCTCGAGGGCGACATGAGCACCTTCCACCAGAAGGACGCAGAGGCCCTCAAGGAGATCGACCAGGCCGGCCAGCTCGTCAACTTCGCCACCAAGCTCGACGAAATCGATCAGATCCGTCGCAACCTCGGCAAGCTCGAGCAGCAGAAGGCGGAGCGTACGCAGCGCATCGGGGACCTGACGCAGAAGACCAAGCAGATCGAGACCACCATTCGCGCCCTCGAGCAGGAGATGGCCGCGCGCAAGCAGGAGCTTGCGGACGCCAACACGCAGCTCGCGGTCGAGCGCGACGCCGAGCCTGCGTTCATCGGCAAGGATGCCTGGCGCAACCGGGTGGCGGACCAGGAGCAGCACATCGAGAACTTGCGGAACACCTTCGCGCAGCGGGAGGCGGTGCTCAACCAGATGCGCATCGACATGTCGGCCATCGGGGTGCAGATCCAGACCGAGCAGTCCCAGAGCTCCCTCATCGACCGCTGGCTCGCCGACGCGCGGTCCCGCGAGCGCACGCTGCAGACCGAAGCCGCGGACCTCGACAAGCGACTTGGCGCGGGTAGGGCGATCCACACTCCGTCCATCGCGGACGCCGAACACGTGCTCGCCGAGTACCAGAATGCCCGCATGGAAATCCTCGAGCGCATCGAGCGCATCAAGACGGACATCCGTCGCAACAAGGAAGAGAACGCCCACATTCTCGCGCGGCTCAAGCAAATCGACGACGAGCGCAAGAAGATGGATGGGTTCGTCCAGAGCGCGCAGGTGGCTGCCACGCAGGGGTTCGAGGAGGCGATGCGGCAGCTCGCGGCGCGCCGTCGTGCCGCCGTGATTCACCACGTGGAGGAGGTGCTTGGCGAGCTGGAGAAGTCACTCAGCTCGGTGGACGTGGTGTTCGTGGAGCCGGCGCGCAGTGCGATGCTCAAGGCCGACGAGCCGACGGGGTCGATCGCGGCGGCGGTGCGGGAGCATGCGGACAAGGTCGAGCCGATCGTGCAGGGTCTGTTCGAGGAGTTGGAGCCCGACTTGCTGCAGCAGGACGCGATGATGGGACAGGTGCAGCGGGAGTTTTGCGACGTGGCGCCGGAGGCTTGTCGGAACGCCTGGGCGTAGGATCTGTGCGGCGGCCTCAGGCCGCCGAAGCCAGGTTCTCGCGCACGATCTTTGGGTGCCGCGCGGCGATGCGGAGCAGGGCGATCGCAGCGCCTTCGGGCTTGCGTCGGCCTTGCTCCCAGTTTCGCAGGGTGTAGACGCTGATTCCCAGCGCCTCCGCGAAGCGCGCCTGGGACAAACCGACGAACCGGCGAAGAGCCACGAAGTCCTCGCCTCGCTCGAATCGGCCATCCATCAGGCGTTTGCGCTGCTTGCGCGAGATGGCCCGCGAGAACGCTTGCTCGGTCAACTCCGGGATGTCGTTCATGGCTTCCCCTCGACGTGCTTGTCGAACATCTCGCGTTCGCGAGTCGTAGCGAAGCGCGCGCTGATGATGCGAATGACGTCTTCCACGCGTTCCACTTACACAACGACGACGATTCCACGCCGTATCGGTCCGATTGCGATGAATCTCTCCTCCTCGTCGGAGTGCGTTTCGTCAAAAATCTCGAGGTAGTCTACGTCCGACGAGAACAGTGCCTTCGCCTCGTGGAACCCAAGCCCGTGCTTCACGCGATTGGCGCGGTCTTTCGCTGGGTCCCAATCGAAACGCATGTTGAAAGGATGCGCCATTGACGTACGGAGTCAATGGCTTGCAGGCTCGAGTTCCTCCCCCACGACGAGTTGTAGTAGATGTGACCGGGTGACCATCGACGACGACTGGACGAATCCCGAGGCGGACCCCGAGAGCTTGGCGCACGCGGCCCTGGAGGCGGGAGCCGCATCCCTCCGCGAACAGGATTGGGAGAAGGCGGACCGCCACTTCTGCGAGGCGCTCCGCTGGTTGCAAGAAGAGGATGGCGAGAGGCGGGCCCAAGCCTTGGTGGGCCTCGCGGAAACGTACATCGCGACGGACCGCGCGGAGCAAGCGCTGATCTGCCTCGAACAGGCTCTGCACGCGGAGCCTCACCACGAGGTCGCCCTTCGACGTGCTCTCGACCTCACGGTGTGGATGAAGCGCCACGGGCTCTCGCTCGAGTTGCGCAGCCGCTTGATCACACTCCCCATCCCGGAGGAAGAGAAGGTGGCGCAACGCAGGGCCATGGCGCACGACGCCATATTCGTCGCCATCGACGCGCTCGAGGGGCTTCGGGGCCTCGATCTCGCCGGCTTCGACGTACTCGATCGTTTGCGCGCGGCGCACGAGGCTGCAGGGGATTCCTCCAAGGCGACGGACGTGATGGTGGCCCAAGCCGAACACGTCACCACGCCCCACGAAAGGGCCGGTGCGATGGTGCGTGCCGCCGACTTCTGCGCGGCGCGGACGGGGAGCACGGCGCGAGCCGTGGCGCTGTACGAGGCGGCGATCGCGGACGACCCTGCCGTGCGGGGCGCCTTCGAAGCCATCGAGCGCGTGCTCGTACAGCGCGCGGACTTCCCCGAGTTGGAGAAGGCCTATCGAAGACAGGCCGAACGGCTCGACGAGGCAGGAGCGAAGCCCGAGCTTGCCGCCCTGCTGGGACGCCTTGCCGAACTGCGGCACGACCGGCTTCACGATCGCAAGGGCGCCATCGAAGCGCTCGCCCGCAGGGTCAACCTCGAGCCCGCCAACGTCGATGCCAGAGCCGCCCTCGCCGCTCTGCTCGAACACGACGACAACTTCGACAGGGCCTGCCGTGTCCTGGAGACGTCCGGGTGGCATGCCCCGACGCGGGTGGAGACCTATCACGCACTGTTTCGCATGTACACGCGTGTGAAGAAGCATGACCGCGCATTTCAGGCGTGTGCCGCGCTGGTGCACCTGGGCGACGCAGACCTCGACGAGCAGATGCTCTACCAGCAATACCGGCCCGAGGCAGGCTTGCGCCCGACCTCCGCGCTGGACGAGAAGGATTGGGCGGAGCTCTATCCGCTGGAGCATGACGCCAACGTGCGGGCGGTGCTCGAGGTCATTGGCCCGACCGCGATCGCCTACCGTGTGGCGCAGCTCGAGACCTCGGGGAAGCTGCCGGTGCTCACGGCCAAGACGCGGCAGGACCCGGAGACGTCGACCGTGAGCGCGGTGCGAAGCCTGCGGTGGGGGTCTCAGGTGTTGCGGGTGCCTCTGCCCGAGATCCACGTCTTGCCGGACCTCGCGTCGGGCATCTCCGCCATCCAGGCGCAGCAGCCGGCCATCGCCGTGGGAAAGGCGGTTCTGTCCGGTCGGTCCGTTGCCGAGCTTGCGTTCCTTGTCGGCAGGGACCTGACGTACTTCCGGCCCGAGCACCGGATGCTCATCTACTTCCCGTCCATGCCCGAGCTCACTGCCCTCGTGACAACGGCCATCCGTATGGCGCTCCCCGGGTCGGCCGGAGCCGCCTCGCTGCGCGATCGAGCCCTTGCCGAGGCGCTGGAGAAGGGGCTCGACGCGACGGGCTGGGAGCGTGTCAGAACAGCCGTGCAGCGCGTGGAGTCGAGCGGAAGCACCATCGACTTACGTGGCTATGTGCGGTCCCTGGAGATCGCGGCCACCCGCGTCGGATTGCTGCTTAGCGGGGACCTACCCACCGCGGGCAAGCTCCTTGCCACGGACGTGCGAGAGGTAGCTGGACTGCGCGCGGCGGACCGCATGCGCGACCTCTTGCCTTACGCAGTATCGTCGCCGTATGCATCGCTGCGGGCCAAGCTCGGGGTAGAAGCGATGTAGACGCGTCGTGGGCTCGCGGCGCCATTCGCCGAGACCGGCCTTGACATGCGTGCTGTCGTCGGTCCTACTTGGGGAGATCTCATCCATTCAGAGCCCTGATGTCCCGCAATCTGCTCGCCTTCGTCATCCTCTTTCCTGTTGCGTCATGCTCTGTGCTGGCGCCGATGGACGGGTTCGACGAGAGGCAGGACGGCGCGACGGGGGGATCATCGAACACCGGCGGGACCGGGGCACAGGCCGGAGGGGCCGGAACGGGTGGCTCCGGAGGAATGGCCGGTGCGGCCGGAACGAGCGCTGCGGCGGGCGCGGCGGGCGCGGCGGGCGCGGCGGGAAGCCCCATGTGGCCGGGATGCGGCGCTTGCGACGCCGACCTCGAGGAATGCTGGGAGAGCAAGCTCTGTGTGGCGAAGTCCGTGACCGTTCCTGCCGGGTTCGCCATTGACAAGACCGAAGTCACCGTCAAGCAGTACGCTGCGTGGCTGAGCATGAGCCCGACCACGGAGGGTCAGCACCCGCGCTGCGCGTGGAACGACTTCAAGCCGAAGTGCGCTCATGACCCCACCCGCCTCAGCCACCCCGTGGTGTGTGTCGACTGGTGTGATGCGCACGCCTACTGCCAGGCCGTGGGAAAGCGGTTGTGCGGGAAGGTCGGGGGCGGCTCGCTCGACTTCTACAACGATGACTACACGAGCCAGGCCGTGAGCCAATGGGATCACGCGTGTTCCTCAGGAGACCTCGAGCTCAGGTACCCCTACGGCAACGACTTCGTCGAAGGGAATTGCCACTTTCCGAAGACGTCTGCGGATCTGCCCGATGCCGTGGCCTCTCACCTCGCGTGCCAGTCATCCAACGACGGCTACCAGGGGATCTTCGATCTGGTGGGCAACGCCGCAGAATGGGAAGACGGCTGTGTGGAGAACCACGAAGGCCCCGACAGCGGAACGAAGGACACGTGCAGGGTTCGCGGTCTCGCCTTTCTTACCCTGCTTTCGAACAGAACGTGCAGCAGCGGCATAGAGCTGCTCCGTGAGACAACGGTCGCGTACCAGGCGGTGACGGGCTTTCGCTGTTGCTCCGACCCCTGATCCCGACAGGCGTGGTCGACGGACATTTCGGAGGTTCGAGACCTTGCTGGCGCCAGGGACGAGCGCTAGAGTTCAAGTCTTTGCCTCGACCGCCTTCCGAAAGATGCGCTCATGTCCCGAAGTTTTTTCTCCCCCGCGACACGCTTATCCCTTGCTGCCACGGCGACGCTGCTCGGATTGATCGCCGCAACCCCTCCGGCAGATGCCGCCGGCCCGGATTCGCGCTACTACGCCGATGACACGGAGGGCATCTTCTGGTTCCTCCACATCACCGACCTGCACATCGACACCAACGACGACACGGTCAAGCAGCGCCTCGAATTCGCTCTCGGCGAGGTCGTGGACGTCGTCAGCCCAGTGGCGGTATTCGCCTCAGGCGATCTTGTGGACGGGACCGTACTCGGCATACCCACCTCCGGCCAGGACCCCGCGGAGTGGGATATCTACGCAACCATCCTGACCGACGCGCAAGTGACTCCGTCGTACTACTTCGACATCCCTGGCAATCACGACGCCTACGGGGACCAGGGACTCAACAACTTCATCGAAAGCTCCATGCAGGGTCAGGCCACCAATGGGGCACTGTTCGCCGACGCGGTCCACGCGACACCCCTTGGCGACTACTACTTCGTCGCCATGAACAGCTCGGGTACCTATGGCACGCCGTTCACGTTCGGCGACCCGCAGTTCACCAACGTAGCCGACCTGGAGGCAGGACTCGCCGCGAACGCCTCCGCACAGCTCGTATTCGTCTTCGGGCACCACCACTTGGTGGAGCACGGCAACACGGACGCACAGATGGCCCTCGGCATCGGCGGGCCCGACGACCCGCCGGGCAACGTCTCGGAGGTCATGCCCTTGCTCGAGAGCGTGGGCGCGTTCTACTTGCACGGCCATGTTCACCAGTACAAGGAGAGCCTTCAAGGCAACGTAGTGACCGTACAGCTTGGCAACCTCTCCGGCACTCCAGAGGTCGACCGAAGCTCCCTCGACGCCTGGGACAAGACCAAGTACCAGAGCAACATCGGCGTCGGCATCGTCGACCACAACGCCTTCGTCTACCGGGTCACGGATACCACAAAACCCTGGCCCCTTGTCGCCATCACGGCCCCCGTCGACGTCAACCTGCAGGGAGGCGGTATTTCCGCAGGCTCCTCCGCGGGCGTGTCTTGGGACGGAGACTTTCTGGCGTACGGCGCGCAAGCCAACCCCTATGCGTACGACGTTTGTCTCGACCGGAAGGACAACCCCGTGCGCGCGGTCGTACTGTCGAAGGAGCCTGTTTCGATGGTCAGCGTATCGCTCGATGCGTCGGTACTGGGCATGATGACGCCGGCTGCGAATCCCCCCGGGGTGTACACGGCGAAGATGGACACCACCGGGCTCGAGCCGGGGTTGCACGCAGTCACGGTCACGGCGGTCGTCGGCACCGAGGCGAGAAGTGACTCGATTCAGGTAAACTTCGTGGCTGGGCCGTGCGACGCCCTGCCGGATGCCGGGGTGGATGCGTCGGATGCGGCTCCCGACGTTCAGGAGGATGCGGCCACGGACGTGAAGCCCGACGTGCCGGACGCCATGGCGGACTCTACTGTCGACGCGGGTGACGCGGAAGACGGTGGTCTCGAGGCCTCCCCTACCCCTGCAGCCCCGGAGGACGACGGCGGGTGTGCATGCCGGGTTGGCTCGGGCAGGCCAGACAAGGGAGCCGGGCTCTTGGCCGCCTTGATTGGGCTTCTCGCGCTCTGTCGCCGAACGACGACGCAGCGTGGGCAACGTGGCTAGCCCCAAATCAAGCACTGTTGGAAGAACGTGCTTGGGCTTGGGACTATCCGAGCCGAAGGCGAGGCGTTTTGGGGTGAGCCGCGGTGAGCGCGGCGAGGGGGCTTTTCGAAAGCCCCCTTTGGAAGACCTAGTGCTGCATGCCCGAAGTCCCTACTGGGTTGAGGCCCGGCTACGACTATGGACGGATGATGCACATCATCTAGGAACTGAGAACACGGAAGGCGAACAGAGAACCAGGAATGGGCGGAGTCAGGCTCAACACGCACGGCCTCCCTCCGCACCACCCCTCTGTGCCTTCTGCGTCCTCTGTGGTTCTCCGGACGGCGATCCCGGTAGTCACTTCGGGCACAGGGTACCAGACCCAAAGCAGCGCGGAGCGCTTGTTTTGGGACTAGCACGCAGTCAGAACGAACCCGAGACCGACCCCAGCGCGGAAGCTCCGTCATGGGTGGCTCCCACGCGGACATCGGACGGCCCATCCCGATAGATCCACAGGGCCGCTCCGAGCGAAGCCACCCCGACAGCACCGGCGATGTCAGCCAAGAGGAGGCGACGCCTGGCCGCATCCACCTCGCCCGAGGCGCAATGCGGGTAGCACGAATCCCGAAGGTCTGACCTCCGGGATAGCCCCGTAACGCCAAGGTACCCCGCGGCGGAAAGGGCGACCCCCCCGACTCCGGCGAGAACGTACACGGCAGCCGACGTGGAACGCCCCACCGTCGGCTTCGGTTGCGGACCAGGAACGAATGCCGGCTTCTTGCCTTCCGGCGGTCGGGGGGCTACCGGCACGTCGATGCGACGGTTCTTCTCCCCCTTTCGGATAGCGATATCTCGACTGAAGGACTGACCCTCGACCTCGAAACGGAACTCGTGAATCCCAGGGTCGAGCGAGACCGGCTTGCCGTCGAACTTCTCGACCAACAGGTTGCCGTCAATCCAGGCACGGGAGTTCGAACCATCGCGGTCGTCCGGGAGGAAGAACACGACGGACGGGATGGTGGCTACGATGTCTGCGAGCCACTTTCGGCAATCGGCGGCGACCGGCCCGGGACACGCGTCGACTGCGCAGGACGTGAACGCATCGCGAGCGGCCAAGAGCTTCTCTGCGCGAGCGAACCGTTGGCCGTCCAAGGCGTTGTCGGCACACAACTTCTTGAAATCAGAGCCAGCCGGTTCGTCCGCCAGGACCGGGCTTGCCAGCATCGCACACGCGATCCCGAGCGTCGAGAGGGTGTGACAGCACGCAGGACTGCGCTCTTTCATAGGCACTCGAGCTTATACTTGCGGTTGCCCTGCTCGTCAAAGGTGTAGGGGGGGTCGCAATCCGTCCGCACGGGAGCCTTCGCACTGTCCTTGGGCTTGGGGGTAGGTTCGTAGACACGCGGCACCCGGGCACTCCGTACTGGAGCAGGCACCGCCGCCGTGGCGGAAGCAGAGGCCGCGGGAGAAGCTTGGGAGATCGAGGCATCCTGCACCGTTGAGACGTCTGCCTTTGGCCCCGCCGAAGCTGCGAGGACGGGTTCACCGTCGCTTCGGCCGGTCGTTTGTTCGTCGTCCGCAGCAGCTCCACCTCTTGCTAGGGTGAGCGCGGTCACGGCAGCGAGCAAGGCAGCGAAGGAAGCCCCGGCCAGGATGGCGACCCACGCGCCCATGCGGTGGGGAGGAGCGTTCACCGAGCCCATGGTCTGCACCGCTCCCACGGTTGGCTCACTGCACTCGGCCTCGCGGGTCTGGGCAACCGCGCTGATTCGCTCCCCCGACGAAGGAAGGAGACTCACGCGTTCAGCCTCCGCTTCGAGCTCGCGAAGCGCGATTTCTCGTTCCGCCAGCTCCTCGCGGAAGAGCCCTTCGACCCAGGCGGACACCTGCATCGCGGAAGCCGGTGAGATCACCTGGGAAAGGGCTTCAGCCATCTCCAGGGCGGAGGCGAAACGCTCTTCGACAGGTGTTGCCAAAGCCCTCATGGCCACGGCCTCGAGGGGTTCCTCCTTGCCAGTCACCGCGCTCGGAGCCTCGATCTCCCCGAGCAAGACCCGTCCGAGCAGGGCGGGCTCCTCGAAACCATCGTGCATTCCGCGGCCCGCGATTCCCTCCCACAAAATGATGCCGGCCGCGTACACGTCCGCCCGGCGGTCCACATCCATGCCCTTGACCTGCTCGGGCGCCATGTAGGCGACCTTCCCCTTCACGTCGCCGCGCGTGGTGGCCTGCAGCCTTCCTTTCGCCTTCGCTACCCCGAAGTCCACAATCCGACTGAGTCCGTCCTTGCCGACGAGGATGTTCTGCGGGGACACGTCGCGATGAACCAGGCCGAGCGGGTTTCCATCCCGATCCACAGCCTCGTGCGCGGCATGCAACCCGCGAAGCGCATCGACCAGCACGGTCACGAGGATGTCCGACGGCACGCCCAGTTCTCGCGCCCGCGACCGACTCAGCAAACGGGATAGCGGTTCCCCATGCACGTACTCCATGACGAGGTACAGGCGGTCCTTCTCTGCGAGGACATCGAGCACCGGGACCACGTTCGGGTGGCGGATCCTGCCCGCGAGCCGCGCCTCGTCGAGCATCATGATCTTTCGGGTCGCCTCCTCCTCCTCACTCGCGCGCAAGGCCTTGATCGCGACAACACGACAGAAGCCTCCCTGCGCGTGCACCAACCCGAAGTGGACGGAGCCCATCCCACCGGAGGCAAACTCCTGATGCAGGGTGTACCTGCCAATCCGGTAGACGGAGCTGCTGGAGATCATGGGCCGTGTCGAACAAGGATAGTTCGTTTGCGTTGAGGCAACCAGGGTCTTGCCGGGAACAAGGCGCGTCATCCCCGTCGGGCATCGACGTGCAGTACCGGTGCTGCACGATCCCACTCGTTCTGTCAGCAACCTGCATCCCCGCGGCGATGGCCTCGCAGATCGATGCCATGGCGGTGTGCGGTCCTTGAAGGCTCACTCCCGCCGCAGGCGTTTCCTCGCAGCCGTCAACCGTTCCTGAAACGCCTTCACGCCCGCTTCGCTCGACGGTGGCGGTACGGACCTAGGCTGCACGCGGGGTGGCAAACCCAGGAGACGAACCAGCGCCGCCGACAGCAGCACCGGGTCGTGGACCTTCTCCCCCGGCAACGCCACACGCGCCACCATGCAAGGCGTCCCGTCAGGTAGCACGTTCACTTCGTCCCCCTGGTCCCCGTGCATCAGCACGGACAACTCCACGTCCCCTCCCATGCTCGCGATGGTGAGGTGATCGCGCAGCAGCCGCACGTAGTCCTGCACCTCGAACCCCTTCGTTTGCTCGCCTTCGTCGGTGAGATTCGCGATCAACACCTTGGGCGCGCGTGCCTGCACGAGTGACTCCGCCACGTTCGCTGTCGTCACCGTGGCGAGCGTGCTGGTGAAGAAGCTGCCTGGTCCCATCAAGATGTAGTCGGCATCGCGAATCGCCGCGAAGGCAACGGGGTTGGTCTGGGTCGGCCCGTGCACCATCGCCGCCATCGGCGATGACACGTCCTCTACGTGCGTCTCCCCTTCGATGCGCCCATCGCGCAGGTCATAGACCACGAGCACACCCGGGGATTCCGCGACAGGAACCACGCGCCCAGCGCAGTGGAGAAGGTCCGCGGCCCAGTCCACCGCTTTCTGCAGCGAGCCGTACTCCCGGAACGCCTCGGACAGAGCCAGGTTGCCGGCACTCCGTCCTTCTTGCCCCGGCTCGAACAGCCGAAGCTCGAACTTCTCGGCAAGGCCCCTGTCGCGCGCCAGGGTGCTCAGGCAGCGACGCAGGTCGCCCGGAGGCGGCATGCCAAGGTCCCTTCGCAGCTTGCCAGAGCACCCGCCGTCGTCCGCCACCGACACGATCGCGGTGATCTCGCAAGGCAGAGGACGCAAGGCGGACAGCAGCGTGGCTTGCCCGTGCCCGCCTCCGATCGTGACTACCTTCGGTCGGTCCTTCGTGTCCATCGATGCCGTGAAGATGGGATCAAGGCGCTCCGCAGGCGTCCTGCGCCGGATCCACCTCAGGGGCACAATACACGGATGGCGGGCCGGTTTCCACGATCGGACCGAGCTTCGCGGGGGCCATGGAGAAGCGAAGCCCCACGGAGACCGCGTCACAAGGTGTGGTGGGGGTCCCGACGCCGGAGCAGATGTCCGCGAACGAGCATATCTGCTTCTTGACCTCGGGATAGACAGGGCTGTTCGTACAGATCGGCAGATTGAACAAGGGGTCACGGGTCCGACTGATCTGCGAAAGGATGTTCTGCAACGGCCACCGCCCCGCCACCAGCCCATCCTCGAGCAACCACGCCCCATCCTTGTTCACGACCTTCGCCGTCAGAAGCCCGCCCGTGAACTCCAGCACGTAGTCCGCGTTGATGTGGATCGTGGCGGTCGAGACGCTGCCCACCAGGACGCCATCCCGAACGTACGCCCGATCGTCGAAGTACTTCGACTCGTTCACGTCCCATGACACGCCGTCGTCCGGCGGGACCAGGCACGTCGTGCGGATCGGCCACGCGTCGGTCCCGTCCCACTTCGGCGGGTCCTTTCCCCCGTCCTGGAAGTAAAAGAACTCGGCCGGGATGTACCAGTCCAGCTTCACCCTATCGTCGTCCGGCAGGCCATTGTACCCGCTCACCTTCACCAGCAGAGACCACGCCCCCTCGGTGGTGCCCTGGCTCCAGCTCTCGCTGCCCAGCCCAGTAAACAAACCTCCCAGCGCGGAGAGGAACTTGCCCGCCATGTTGTCGCGCCCGCCTGGGCCGTCGCACGCTTCCTCGTCAGCCCAGGACTCGCGCAAGCATCCGTTCGCTTCCCCCTGGCACGTGCAGCGCATGTCGAGGTCGTACCCGATCTCCGCGGGGTTGCCGCCTGGCCCGTCCCCGAAGTCGATGCCGGAAGACGCCACCACGAATGAGATGTCGCCCCCAGCGTCCACCACCGACGGGGGATCTGGCGGGAGCGCGTGGACGCATCCGACCTCGCCCTGGTCATCAGGAGCATCACCTGAGACATCGTCGGAAGCCCCATCGGGGTCGATGCTGGCGTCCTGCGGCCCCCCTGCCGCAGCATCCGTCCCGGATTCCGCGCCAACCGGCGCAAGCAGACTGCTGTCGTAGTAGGAACATGCGGCCAACGTCAGCCCTACGATCACGGGGAACAAGGCGGCATGTCTCACGGTGAACAGGATACGCGTCTTGCACATCGGAGGCAAAACCGGACTGACGAGTTGACGAGGCAGGACCCGGGAGGCGAAACTCCGGGTACCCCATGCCTCGTTGGCCCATCCTCCTGTGTGCCCTGCTGTCCGCAAGCCCCGTCCACGCCCAGACGGCAAACAAGCGAAGCGAGGTAGAGCGCGTTCGAGCCGCGGCCGAGGAGTTCGACGCGGGCCGTCGCGCCTTCACCGCGGGGGACTTCACCACCGCCGCGGAACACTTCGAAAACGCAGATCGCGACGCACCTGCCCCGGAGGCTCTGCGCATGGCGATCCGTGCGCGTCTCGCGGCCAAGCAGCCCGACCGGGTGGCCACCCTCGCCGCTGCGGCCATCGCTCGGTACCCGAACGACGAAGCAACGGTCACCTTCGCAAAGCAGACGCTCGCGAAGGTCCCCAAGCGCTTGCATCGCCTATCCATCCGTTGCGACGAGGCGTGCACCTTGCTCGTCGATCGCAGGCTCGTACCGGGAACGGAGGCCACGGAGTCGACGGTCTACGTCGAGCCCGGGCAGCACGAAATCACGGCAGGCTGGAGCGAGGGGCGAACGCAGAGCCAGAACATCGATGCGTCGCAAGCTGGCGAGAGCGAGCTGTCCTTCACAGCCCCCGCTCTCGTCGTGGCCGAACCCGAGCCCGAGCCTGAGAAGGAGCCCGAACCCGAGAAGGAGGGCGCGGTCGAGGTGTCGACGGAAGGCGAAGGCTTGCCCCCCGTGGTGTTCTACGGCGCCGTGGGGCTCAGCACCGTGCTTGCGGGCGTGACGGTGTGGAGCACGCTCGACATGCGCGCGAACCCCGGCAAGGACAAGGTCCGCGAGGATTGCGCCGGGCAGGACGAGTCTTGTGCCACGTACCAAGACGCCATCTCCGCGCAGAATCGCACCAACGTGTTGCTCGTGAGCACCGGCATCGTGGCCGTCGGCACGGCCGTTCTCGGAGGGTTCTTCACGGACTGGTCCGCACCCCAGGACAAGACAGGATCCGAAGCGCGATCGCGTTCCGTGGTCCCCACGTTGACGGTCGGACAGGGCGTGGTCGTCGGGGCGAGCGGCACGTTCTAGACCCAAATCAAGCACGTTCTTCGAACAGGGCTTGCTTTGGGTCTAGAGGAATCATTGGAGTTGGGCGCATGACATGGCATGCTCGCGCCCATGCGAACCCAAGCATGGCTCGTGGTCCCTGCCCTCCTCGTGGCGGTGGCTTGCGACAAGAAGGCCGATCCCGTCCCCGTCGACACGACCGCGTCGGCATCCACCGCTGCCCCCATCGAAGTGCCGCCGAAGCGCGAAGCGGTCGAGGACATCGACGCCAAGCACATGCAGGAACAGCTCAAGTGCCCGGCCAAAGCCCACAAGGATGCGTGCGACGTCTTGGAGGGCTTCGAGAAGGGGAGCAAGTGGGACCTGACGACCATCCAGTCCGAGGAGGCGCGGTACTTTGGGAAGGCCTTCGCCTACACGGACGGCGTGGCGGAAGAGAAGTGGATGTTCCTGATCGTCAAGAAGATCCCGCTGAACATGGCCGCCCAAGGAGACCTGCCCCTGCGTATCGTCCTTCGTGACCTCGACAAGACCCTCGGCCCCGAGAACAGCCACGCGGAGAAGCTGTGGTGGCTGCTCAAGCGCGACGACGCCGTCACCAAGCGCAGCACGACGGCGAACTACGTCCTGGGGTATGCTTCGGCCAACTGGGATTCGGCAGCGGCCACCCGCGGTGCGTCGACGATCCTGCACGTGCAGGGCGGCGCCTTCGTCCGTCAGGGGCAAGGACGGACGCTGCACCTCGTGCACAGGGAGGCAGCGCGCCCGGGCGCTTCCGGGTTTGACGGCTTGCTGATCACCCTCTACCCGCTCTCATGGTGAGACGCTCGACTCCGCGTCGAGCACGTCCCGAACCCAAGAATAGAGGGCGACCGACGAGGGGAGTCCCACGGTGCTCGCCGCGATGGCGACGCATTGCTCGATCTCTTCCCTGCTGATGCCCCGGGCTCTCGCCTTGCGAACGGACGCATGTACGGCGCCCTCGCGCATCGCGCCCATCGCGACGGCAAGCTTCACGATCCGCGTCATGCGGTCGTCCAGGGGACCTTTCTGGCCGGACTCCGCCATCAGCTCCCAGGCTTGGCCGAGTTCGGGATAGCGCGCGATGAAGTCCTGGTGGATCCGCGGTGCGGGGGGTGTTTCCTGCTTGCTCATCGGTTCTCCTCGCTAGCGAAGGTACGCGGAATCGAGGGGGAGACACAAGCGCGGGCGAGCCGATCAACCCACGAGCGTGTCGAGACGTCGCTGCAGGTCCGCGGCGGACCCGAAGTCGACAGCGGACCCGTGCCTTGCGGGCCGCAAAGGACGACGCTCCCGCAGCGCACGGCACCGCGCCGCAGCACGTTCACACCGAGATCGAAACCAAGGGTCTGACTCCGCTTCGCGCACCAGCGCTTCGTGCGCCTCGGCCTGCCAATCCTCGCGCTTGCAGATCAGGACGACGTCGCAGCCGGCGCGCACGGCCTGCACCGCCGCGCCCCCGATCTCGTACCGCCCGGCCACCGCTCGCATCTCGAGGTCGTCCGAGAAGGTCACCCCCTGAAACCCCATCCGCTCGCGAAGCCACCCGCGCAGGACCGTGGGGCACAACGTGGCGGGCAGGTCCGGGTTCACGCACCGCACCACGATGTGCGCAGACATCAGCGCGTCCACGCCCGCGTCCACCGCCGCCTGGAAGGGCACCAACTCGACCTCCCGCAATCGCTGCAGCGAGGTGTCCACCCTGGGAAGGTCAAGGTGGGAGTCGAGCGAAGTGTCCCCGTGCCCCGGGAAGTGCTTGCCACACGCCGCCACGCCCGATGCCTGCAGTCCTCGCACGAAGGCAGTTCCGAGTCGGGCAACCACCGATGGATCGTGCGAGAACGCCCGGTCCCCGATGACCGGGTTGGCCGGGTTGGTGTCCACGTCCAGCACCGGCGCGAAGTCCACGTTGAAGCCGACTTGCCTCAACTGATCACCGAGCACCCGAGCCACCTCAGCCGCGAGGCCCTCGTCCCCCGCTTGCCCGAGACGGCGCATCGGCGGGATCTGCAGCAAGGGAGGCCCGAACCGCTGGACCCTCCCACCTTCCTGGTCCACCGCCACGATCGGGGATACGTCCCCGGACGCCGCCTCCGCGAGCATCGCACTCGCACCATGCCCCGCCTGGTAGGTAGGAAGGTTGCGTTTGAACAGGATCGCGCCCGCCCGCTCGCCTCGCCGAAGCGCTGAGAGAAACGTCGCCGTGGGCTCCTCCCCCACGTACCCGCCCACAATCAGCTGACCGCACGTCTGCGCAAGGGAGGACACCATGGCGGCAGATTACCCAAAGCGCCGTCCCTCCCCTAACGTGAAACGTCTCCGGGATTCCACTATTGACGAAAACTTTCAACGGGGTAAAACCAAGGGTCAGTGTCTTCAGGGGAGGAAAGGATCCGGTCATGACGAAGCGAACAGCTCTTTCTTGGTTCTCGACAGGCATCGTGGCGGCCTTGCTGGTACCCGGCTGCGGCAGCGATGACGCGACCACGGACGGCGCGTCGTGCGTGCCTTCGGTCGAGGTGTGCGACGGCAAGGACAACGACTGCGACGGGCAGATCGACGATCAACTGACGCAACCCTGTACGGAGGGCGGGTTGTCCGGACAGCAGACGTGCACGAACGGGCAGTGGGGCACGTGCGTGACCCAGGAGCCACAGTGCACGCCGACCACCGAGCAGTGCGACGGCAAGGACAACGACTGCGACAGCGCGATCGACGAGGATGAGGCAGGGAACGCGCTGGTCGAGCCTTGCACGGCGGGGAACGGGATCACGGGAACGAAGACGTGTCAGGCAGGCGCTTGGGGCACGTGCGAGTCTTCTTGCACGCCGAGTCCCGAGGTGTGTGACGGCACGGACAACGACTGCGACGGCATCGCGGACGAGGACGACACGGGCCAGCCTCTCAAGCAGGACTGTTCGAACACGTGCGGGCTCGGGACGGAGATCTGCGTCGCGGGGGACTGGCAGCAGTGCACGGCCCCGCAACCTTCGGCCGAGGCGTGTGACGGCGTCGATAACGACTGTGACGGGGAGACCGACGAGGACTCCGAGTGCGCGAAGGGCGAGCAGGCCGAGTGCGGAACGGACGTGGGCACATGCGAGTTCGGCACGAAGATCTGCGGCGCCACGTGCCAGTGGGGCAACTGCATCGGCGGCGCAAACCCGGGCACTGAGGTTTGTGAGGGGACGAACGACGAGGACTGCGACGGCACGGTGGACAACGGCTGCGGTTGCACCAATGGGGCCACGAAGAGTTGCTGCGGCGGTTCGACTATCACGTGCGCGGGAGGCACGTGGCCTAGCTGCCCGGCGGCGCCTACGGAGACGTGCAACGGCCTCGACGACGACTGCGACGACAAGATTGACGAGAACTTGCCGGTCAACCCTTACCAACTCGACGAGGACATCAGCGGCATCAGCGATTGCGCGCATGCGAACACGCTCGGTGCCGTGATGGAGGGAACCGCGGCGCAGAGCTTCAGCTATCACCTCTACAAGCCCGATGGCACGGCGGACCGAGACTTCTTCCTCTTCCGCGCGGACGAGAACTTCGACTTCTGCGTGCTCGACCCTGAGTGCTACACCTTGGAGGTGAAGCTGACCGGCGTGCCCGCCGGGGCCGACTACGATTTCTGCGTGTACGACGTCGGCTTCGAGAACTCGACAGCCACGTGCGCCGCACCCGTGAAGAAGACCTGCGCGTCAGCCGCGGCGCCGTTCAATCAGGTGACGATGAACTGGGAAGGAAACTGCAACTGGACCGATGATCGGTACTTCTACCTCGAGGTGTTCCCGAAGTCGGGCTCCCCACTCAGCTGCGAACCCTACAAGTTCACGATCGAGCACCTCGACAACGAGCCGCAAGTAGAAGCCTGCTCCTTCTGACGCGGGTCAATTTCCCTTCACGGTGAGCGTCCACGGCTTGGTCGTATCGCACGTCCCCGACGCGTGGCGGACCTCGATCGACACCCAGCGGTGATCGTCGTCCCCGTTCGCCACGGTGCCCTCTCCCCACGAAATGCCGACCGTGTCGGTCTGGCTCAGGGTCTTCATCGACGAGCCGGAGACGATGGAGCACTCGACAGCATCGCTGTCTTCGTTGACGAAGACGAACAGGTCGAAGTTGGACTGGTTGGCAGGCTGAAGCGTGGCGGTGAGCTTGAGCTCCTGTCCTATCATGCTCTCGTTCACTTCCATGACGCGCACCCGCAACCACTCGGAGGTCGAGCCTGTGACCTGCAGGGTGTCGGCGCCATCGTCACCGCTTACGGTGCCAATGTCCCGCGCGGATTGACAGGTGTTGGGGAAGTCGCACTCGACCTCGGTGCCGCCTCCCGTGCCGCCCGTGCCCCCGCTGCCTCCGGTTCCCCCCGTGCCGCCCGTCCCACCGGTGCCTCCGGTTCCCCCCGTGCCGCCCATCCCGCCCGTGCCTCCGGTTCCCCCCGTGCCGCCCGTCCCACCCGAGCCACTCTCGCCGCCACTGCCCCCAGGCCACGCGGTTCCACCACTTCCCCCCGTGCCGCCGGATGCGCCCGAGCCTCCCGTCGAACCGCCCGATCCACCGGAACCTCCGTCCTCACCCGTCCCGCCGGACCCAGCCTCCCCTGCCTCCCCTGCCGTCCCACCGTTCTCCGCACCCGCAGCGGCGCCCTCGCCGCCTGACCCCTCGTCCGCATCCGTGCCGACCGCACAGGCCCAGGGAAGTCCCAGCGCCACCACGAGAACCGCCAACTTCGACTGCTTGTGCATGCTGCCGTCGAGGATAGCGCAACCGTGACGGTCGGGCCGCAACTTCGGGAATCCCCTCCTTGCCGGATTCCCATTGCCCTTACCCCAGGCTACAAGTCCGCCATGCATCCCGCGGATCGTTTCCTGCTCTGCGCCGCCCGCGTGGTCACCTGCGCGCAAGCCCTGGCCGCCCCCGACAACCCCCTCGGCGTCATCGAAGCCGGAGCCGTTCTCGTGGACCACGGCCGCATCGCCGAGGTCGGACCTCGCGCACGCATCCTCGCCAACGCTCCCGATATGCCGATCTTGCTCGACGCCACGGAGGGCGTACTCACGCCCGGGCTGATCGACGCCCACACGCATCTCGCCTGGGACGGGTCCCGGCACGACGAGTACGTGCTCCGCATGCAAGGCGCAGGGTACGAAGCCATCGCCGCGGCCGGGGGCGGAATCGTCGCGAGCATGCGATCCGTTCGAAGCGCCTCGCGGGAGATGCTCGAAGCGAACCTGCGTCGCCGCCTGCGCCGGATGGCGAGTCTGGGGGTCACCACGTGCGAGGTTAAGAGCGGTTACGGCCTGTCGCTCGAGAGCGAGCGCAAGCAACTGGAAGCCGTCGCAGGCGTGGCGAACGACCCGTCGCTTCCTGCGGTCGTCCCCACCTTCCTGGCGCTGCACGCCATTCCTCCCGAAGGCAAGGCGGACCGGGATGCGTGGATCGAGGGCGTGGTGCGCGAGTCGCTCCCCGCGATCGCCGGTGCGAACCTCGCGCGGTTCGTGGATGCCTACATCGATCGCAATGCGTTCACGACGCAGGAGGCGCAGCGGCTCTTCCTCGCGGCAAAGCACATGGGGCTCGGGATCCGGGCGCACGTCGGGCAGTTCGCGGACGTGGGCGGCGCCTCGCTGGCCGCGTCGATGGGCGCGGCGTGCGTAGACCATGTCGAGCACGTGTCGGAGGTCGCCCTCGCAAAGCTTGCGGCCGCGGGGACCTGCGTGGTGCTTCTGCCCACGGCGAGCTTCACGCTCCGGCAAGAGCCACCGCCGATCGCGTCCATGCGGCGGGCAGGATTGCGTCTGGTGGTGGCGAGCGACGCGAACCCCGGCACGGCGCCGACGGAGAGCTTGCCGCTGGCGCTCGCGTTCGCGCTGCACACGTATGGGTTGAGGCCTGAAGAGTGCATCCTGGGCGCGACGAGGCACGCGGCCGCGTCGCTCGGACTCGAAGGGGAGCGCGGTTCGCTCGCGCCGGGGAAGTCCGCGGACGTCGTGGTCTGGGACCTGCCCCACGAGCACGCGATCTTGCAGCCGTGGGGTGTGCCGATGACGCGCTTGGTCGTGCGAGAGGGACGCGTGCTGCACGACGCGGTGTCGTGATGCGGCGCCTGCTCGGGGGAGTCCCCCCGGCCCTTGTGTTCGCCGCTTGGCTCTGGCCGAGCCCGGCCTGGGCGGGTGCTTTCGTGGCCGACGATCGCCCCCGCGACACGGTGGAGAACGCGTTCGTCCTGTGGAACCCGGACACGAAGGTTCAGCATCTTTTGCTGTCCGTTCGTCTCGACATCGACGGGCCCTTCGCGTTCTGGCTCCCCTGCCCTTCTCCCGTGGAAGCATCGGTCGTGAGCGAGGACCCGGCAATGGCCCTGTCGTCCATGATCGGAGCCTATCGCGCGCGGACGCATCAATGGGAGTTGCCGTCGCTTCCGGGCGGCGCGCCACGGGATGCGATCGTGTTCGGAGGACGTGACGCGGTCGACGTTTCCACGCACGACATCCGTACGAAGGAGCGCGCGCTCGACTTGCTCGAACGGAGCGGTCGCCGAGACGATCCCGCTCTGCGCGACTACCTCGAGCGGTACACAAGCGGCGCCGCACACGTCGTGGAGGTGCGCGGCAGCGGGGCTCGCGGGACGTTCACGAGCCCCTACGTGCACGTGCGGTTCGAGACGCCGCGACCGTGGTACCCGTACCGCGAGCCAGCCTACGCGCCGAGATTGAACGATGACGGTCAGGCCTCCCGCCTCCTGCGGGTCACGGTGCTGACGACCGAGCAGGTCGCGGTGCAGCATGGCAGGAGCTTGCCGACGATGGCCTACGCGTGGCTCGCGTTCGAGCCGGGACACGACGAGGTGCGTCGTGCGTTCGGGCCGTTCGCGGACTGGCTGTCGGTCGACGGGTCGAAGAGGTTGTGGCTGACCTCGTTCGAAGATCGTCATGCGGTGCGGCCGGGCGATGATGACTGGACGTTCGCGCGTGCGGGGGACGTACCGAAGCGAGGTCTTGCGGGCACGATCGGGGACGAGACGAAGGCGGGCATCGTGTTCGAGCCGCCCGAGAGCGACGTGCGATCGAACGAGCGGGGGGCGACGGACGAGTCGAAGCAAGCGGCGACGGTGCGCGAAGGGGTAACGCGAGGGCTTCGCGAACGCAGGCTTCGCGGTGTGATCGTGTTCGGGTCGATGGGTGCGATCGCGGCTGCCGCCGTCCTCTGGCTTGCGCGTCAAGACGGCCGGCGAAGCCGTGACAAGAGCCGTGACAAGAGCAGTGCAAGGAGCTGAGAGAAGCGTGGTAGCGAGGCGACGCGACATCACGCTTGACAAGACGACATCGTCCGTTAAGATACGCCCCCTCATCGCGAGCGACGTTCGTGAGAGAGCCCAGGTAGCTCAGTTGGTAGAGCAGCGGACTGAAAATCCGCGTGTCGGCGGTTCGACCCCGCCCTTGGGCACAACGTAGGGGAGTTCGTTCGAAGCGAGGTTTGAGCTTCGAAAAGGGAAGTGTTGTCGCGGTTGGGTCTGTGCTCGTGACGGCGGTTCAGCGCGCGTCAAGCACGTCGGCCAGAACGTCGTCGAGAGACACATCGGTGGACCCGAGCCGTCCGTCGAGGCTGGCGTATTCGAACCACCAGCCGAGGGGTCGGACGCGCGGAGGCCGTCCCTGGAGCGCTTCAAGCACGCCTTGGAGGGCGAGGTCCAGAAACGCTTCGGCGAAGGCTGCTCCTGCACGCGCACTGGCGAGGGCAGGCCGTCCCGTGTAGCCGGGAAACGGACGCAAGGCGTACCAGCCCGCACCGAACGCCGCGATGTCGAGCTCGCGCGCAAGGTCGTCTCGCCCCACGGTCCGTGCCGCGGCTGCCATGGTCCGAAGCACGCGGTCGGGCGCGACCTCGGGACAGGGGGGCAAGTCGACGTGCCGTGGGTTCACGGACGCTGGTGCATAGTGAAGAGACAGGGACGTCTCGAGGAAGCCTGCGTGAAAGTCATCGCGAAAGCCTGCCTGCATCGGAACGCGGTCGGAGGACTCCCCCAACGTGTCGTAGCCTCGGTCGAACACCTTCGCGGGCGCGGTGAGCAGCGCGCGAAGCATCAAGTTGAATGGGGCCACCGCGTGCACGCCGCGGCGACGTAGGTACCGCACGCCGTGCTCCAGCGCGACACCGTGCAACGGGCTGCCGTGGAAGGTCATGAGCACGACCCGTCGCGCACCGAGGTCGGCCACGGCGCGACAGGCGTCCAACACCACACGTCGGACGATGGGAAAGGGCACGTTGCGGGACCCCGGTCCGGGTACGGGTTGGACCCCGCACTCGAGGTCGCGAAGCTCGATCATCTCCCAGTCCTGGTGTTGGTGGTGGAGACGAGCATGCAGATCGCGCATGACGCCTTGGCAGATCAAGGAGTCGTTGTGCAGGGACAGATGGGGTCCGTGGAACTCGACGGGGTTGACGGGAATGAACACGGGAGCGCCGGAGCGCACGGCACGGCGAGCTTCCGCGTGGGAGGCATCGAGGAGGAACATGGGTCCGAGGATACTTCGCGACGGCACTTCGAACGAGCCCGCGGACGTGTAGGTGAGGGTAACCTCTACTTGCCCTCGACGTGCCTTTTTGCTAAGGTTCACAGCACTGGATCGTTGCAAGTCTTCGCCTCGCGCGAAGCGCATCGAAGTTGTGCTGCTCTGGCTATCGCTGAACGATTCCCGAGCTTAGCCCTGTGGTTTCCTCAGACTTCCACCCGGAAGTCGCAACCGACCGAGCTGGAGATGGCTATCCCTTCCGCCACTTCTTGCTGCTGGATGACCGGTCGCCGTGGAGCTGGCGTGCTCCCACGCGACGCGCGTCCTTCCATCTTCGGCCCCCCCAATCCCTGACCGACCGTCTCGCCCTCACGTCCGTGGTTCGTTTCGATCCCCGACGCGGTCCGACCGCGTCGCTGGAGGTTGGTCATGGGTCAGATTTTCAACGTCGCTCCGCAGCAGGTCATCCCCACCCTTCGTAACTTCATCCTCGCCGATGGGTTCCACGTCATCATCGACCTGGAGAAGTCTCACGGCTCGTTCATGCACGATGCCGCAACCGGCAAAGAAATCCTCGACTTCTACTCGTACTTCGCGTCGTTGCCGATCGGCCACAACCATCCGCGCCTCACGGAGGACGAGGACTTCCAGCGGGAGTTGCGCCTCGCGGCCATGGCGAACCCGGCCAACTCGGACATCTACTCGACGACCTACGCGGGTTTCGTGCAGATTTTCGCGCAGATCGCCAAGCCTGAGGCCTTCAAGTACCTGTTCTTCGTGGCAGGCGGAGCGCTCGCCGTCGAAAACGCATTGAAGACCGCCTTCGACTGGAAGGTGCGCCGCAACCGTGCGGCGGGTCGCGGGGACCTGGGCACCAAGATCCTGCACTTCCGCGAGGCCTTCCATGGTCGCTCCGGCTACACCATGTCCCTCACGAACACCGACCCCGTGAAGACCGAGGCCTACCCGAAGTTCGACTGGCCCCGCGTGATCAATCCCAAGCTCGAGTTCCCCGTCACGCCCACGGGTCTCGCACGGGTGATCGAGGTCGAAAACCAATCGGTGCGCGAGATCGAGGCTGCGTTCCGAAAGCACCCGCACGACATCGCGGCCATCATCATCGAGCCCATCCAGGGCGAAGGGGGTGACAACCACTTCCGCGGGGCGTTCCTTCGCAAGCTGCGTGAACTCGCCGACCAGAACGAAGCCCTGCTCATCTTCGACGAAGTGCAGACCGGCCTCGGCATCACCGGCAAGCTCTGGGCGTTCGAGCACTTCGACGTGACCCCGGACATCGTCGCCTTCGGCAAGAAGACTCAGGTCTGCGGCATCATGGTCACCGACCGGATCGACAACGTCCCCGACAACGTCTTCCACACGCCGAGCCGCATTAACTCCACTTGGGGAGGCAACCTCGTGGACATGGTCCGTGGCGCGAAGTACCTCGAGATCATCCGCGACGAAGACCTGGTGGCAAACGCCGCTGCGCGTGGCGAAGAGTTGCTCGACGGGTTGCAGAGACTTTGCACCTCCTACCCGGCGATTACCAACGTCCGCGGGCGCGGACTCTTTACCGCTTTCACGCTGCCCACGACGAAAGACCGGGATGCCGTGCGCCAGGCCTGCTGGGATCTCGGGCTCGCATGCCTGTCCTCGGGCCCGACGTCGATTCGGTTCCGTCCGTGCCTCACCGTCTCGTCCTCCGAGATCTCGAAGGCCCTGCGCATCCTCGACAAGGCCCTCGGAATGCACCTACCGAAGGTCGCCCACACGGGCGGAGCCGACGCGCTCCAGCACGAAGCCGGATTCTGACCCCGCAGCCGGGTCTCTTCCCCCCTTCCTCGCGCCGGCTTGGTACAGTGGCGCCTCATGAATCGGATCCATGCCCAGCACCTCGTGCTGCTCGCCGCCACGGTCGCGTGCGGCGGCGCCCCCTCTTCCGCCACGTCCACCCCGACGGCCTCCTCCGAGCCCGCTGCCGCATCCACCGAGTCGTGGGGACGTGAGGAGCCGACCGAGCCGCAGAGCAAACCGGCACCATGCTTCGCCCGCTGCGCCGAGCTGATCCAGAAGGCAGACGACCTCTTTCGCCAGGCCGGCACCGAGAAGGATGCGTCCCGGCGCCCCCACGCGCACGCCAAAGCCGGCGAAGCCTACGTCGGTGCCTGGCGCGGCTGCAGCCTCGAGACCCCCGGCGGGGAGGATCTCACGTGCGAAGGCGCTCCTCGCGTCGTCTCGCGCATGCTGGAGGCGTTCCGGGAGAGCGACCGCCCGCACCGCTTGATCTTCGCGACCCTGTTGGCCCGGGACCGGCGATGGCGCACGGAGAGCGTTCCGAGCGACGAAGATCTCACGGAGGCCACGCTACGCGCCGAAAGCGCACACGCGAACAAGCCCGACGCACCCGACGCCCGCGACATGATTCGCATGGCTTCCTACGCGCGGGTCGCTCTCGGACACACGTCCCCCGCCACCAAGGACATGTCCCTGTTCGCTCAGGGCGCGAGCAAGGCCGAGAAGGAAGAGCACACGGCCATGCGCATCGCGCTCGCAAACAAGCTCAACGACGCGGCCGACCACGCCACGGCGCAGCGCATCCTGGGAACGACGCCCCCTGACCCGTCCAGCAGGCTCTTGCCCGTCTGGCACGCGGAGATCGGGCGCGCGTCGGCAGGGCAGAAGCGGGACGCCGCGGCCTCGCAGTCCTTTCGGAAGGTCCTCGACGCATGGCAAGCGATTCCCCCAGCGGACTTGCGCCAGCGCCTCGGTAGCGCCGATCCCTGGCCGATGGTCGACCGCGAACGCGTGGTCGAGGCGGTCGGCGCAGCCCACTTCTTCTTCGCCGAACAAGCTCGCACCAAGGCCGACGGCATGCCCTTCCCGAAGTACAAGGGGCCCGGCACCGTGACGGGCGTCACCGACTTCGTCAACGCGAGCATCGGTCCCTACGTGCGTGATCGCCAAGCGCGTCTCCTCGAGGCTGACGATGCCTACCGAAAGGTATCCGAGGTCCGTCCGGTGGCCCCCGCGCGCTGGGTCGTCGCTGCCGCATCCCAAGTCGGCCAGATGTGGGCTAGCTTCGCGCGTGACGTCGCGGACTCGCCAGCACCCGCACCGGTGGCAAAGGACGCCGACGTGCAGGAGGGATACCGTCGGACGTTGCGCGAGTCGATGGTGCCTGTGGTGGACAAGGCTCGCAGGGCGTTCGTGGTCTGCAAGGACGCTGCGGACCGGTCACGTGTCGACGACGACTTCAGCCGAGCGTGTTCGCGTTGGTTGGCGGAGAACCCCGAGCGCTAGTCCCAAATCAAGCGCTCCGCGCTGCTTTGGGCCTAGGTTCTTCTAAGGGGGCTTTCGCAAAGCCCCCCTCGCCGCGCTCACCGCGGCTCACCCCAAAACGCCTCGCCTTCGGCTCGAATAGCCCCAAATCAAGCGCTGCGAGTTGCTTGGCCCGAACGGGACTGCAGGGACGCGACGAAGGGAATGGGCAAGTGCGTTCGGTCCACTTCCCGGCTCCCCATGCCAGATTCACCAGTTCTGACCCTCGCGCACTCGCCTTCGGCTCGGATCGACCCAAGGCAAGCTCTTCATCTTCGAACAGCACTTGATTAGGGGCTACTGCTGCGTGCCCGAAGACCCTACCCCTTCTGTGCCTTCTGCGTCCTCTGTGGTTCTCCGGACTGTGATCCCGGTAGTCACTTCGGTCACCCGAGCGCTAGGGGACGTTCACACCCGGGTCACCCGCGCTGCGTTGCGCTGTCGAGGTCTGCGGGGAGGGTGTCCTCGGAGGGCATCGGTTCGTGGGCTTCGGGCGGAGCGGCGCGGCGAAGGGTGGAGTCGGCGTGATACGCCCCCATGCCCATCTCGGAGATGTCGAGCCCCACGTGCTCTTCCTCCGCGCCCACACGCAGTCCCACGGTTCGCTTGATGACGGCCCAGAACACGACCGACGAGGCGGCAGCGAACCCGACGACGGCGAAGACGCCGAGGGCTTGGGTGGCGAGCAGGCCGGCACCTCCGCCGAAGAGCAGGCCGTCGCCCACGTCGGCGGAGTACCTCGCCTGTGCGAAGAGGCCGAGGGCGATCGTACCCCACACGCCGCCCACCAGATGGACGCTGATGGCGCCCACGGGATCGTCCACCCGAATCCGGTCGAGGGCGGCAACCGCGGGGACCACGACGATGCCTGCGACCAGACCTATCATCATCGCGCTGCCGAGGGAGACGAAGGCGCAAGACGCGGTGATGCCGACGAGCCCAGCGAGGCAGCCGTTGATGAGCAGGGTCAGGTCGAAGGTGCGGTTGCGCACGTAGCTCGCGACCAGGGCGCCGGTCACTCCGGAGAAGGACGCGATCACCGTGGCGGACGCGATGTGGCTGATGGCCGTGGGGTCGGCTGCCATCGTGCTGCCGGCGTTGAACCCCAGCCATCCGAGCCAGAGGATGAACCCTCCGAGGGTTGCCATGGGAATGCTGTGTCCGGGGATGGGACGGGTACCGTCGCGCCGGTACTTGCCCTTGCGAGCACCCACCATGATCGCCCCGGTCAGAGCGGCGGCGCCGCCGAGCGCATGCACCTGGGTCGAGCCCGCGAAGTCCCAGAACCCCGCGGTGGCCAGCCAGCCGCCGCCCCAGATCCAGTGCCCCGTCACAGGGTAAATCACGGCAACAAGCAGGACCGAGAAGGCGAGGAACGCGGGAAAGCGGATCCGCTCGGCGACGGCCCCGGACACGATGGACGCGGCGGTCATCGCGAAGCAGGCCTGGAAGAAGAACTTGGCTTCGAGAGGTATCCCCGCCCAGGACAGCGACGAGAAGACACCCGCGTAGGCGTCTCCGGTCGCGGGGCTGCTGTCCGTTCCCCCGAGGAACCAGCCTCCGAGGCCGACGAAGGCGTTGCCGTCGCCGAACATCAATCCGAAGCCGACGGCGAAGAAGACGAGGCCGGCGATGGCGGCGACGGTGAAGTTCTTCGCGAGGATGTTGACCGCGTTCTTGGCGCGGCAAAGGCCGGTCTCGAGCAGGGCGAAGCCTGCGTTCATGAAGAAGACGAGCCCCCCGGCGAGGATGACCCAGACCGTGTCGACCGCGACGCGCAGCTCACCGGTCGACGGCGGCTGGGCGTCGGAAGCGTGTGCGGAGCCCGCGAGGAGCAGGAGTGCCAGCGCTGTCAGGACGGCTCGGTGGATGAACGGGGACATGTCGTGGGACCTCCAGCGGGTACGAAGTCGCGCAATGTTTGGGGCGTGGGCCCTGGTGTGGTGGACCCAGGAGCAAGGCGCGCGCCACGGCTCCCAGTCCCGCAAACCCATGGAAAGAACAGGCACAGCGAGCCGGATGACCCGCTGAGGTCCCTACATATTGGTAGGATCAACCCCAGAATCCTACGCGGAGGTATGAAATCGTCGGGCCGAGATCCCGTACTTCTTCACGCGGAGCCCCATCGTTCGCTCCGTCAGCCCGAGGGCACGCGCGGCTTTCGCCATGTTGCCCCGCGACGTCTTGAGGGCATCGATCACGAGCTCCCTTTCGAGCCGGTCCAGGCTGTCCTGTAGCCCACCCTCGTGTGCCGTGCCGGTCGCCTCCGCCGTTTGCAGGGACGGGGGAAGGTGGTGACCGTGGATGACGTCGTCGTCGGACAGCAGCACAGCTCGCTCGATGCAGTTCTCGAGTTCCCGGACGTTGCCAGGCCAGTGGTAGTTCATGAGCATGTCGATGGCGGGAGTGGAGATGCGCCGAACGGCCTTGCCGTTGGCCTTTCCGTACACCTCCACGAAGTGATCGGCGAGCAACAGGACATCGGACCTTCGCTCGCGGAGGGGCGGCACACGGATGGGAAACACGTTGAGCCGGTAGAACAGGTCCTCGCGGAAGCGCCCGTCGGCGATGAGCGCGGGCAGGTCGCGATGGGTAGCCGCGACGATGCGAACGTCGACGCGAACCGTAGCGGTGCCGCCGACGCGCTCGAACTCGCGCTCTTGCAGGACGCGCAGCAGGCTGACCTGGACGTTGGGCGTGATGTCCCCGATTTCATCGAGGAAGAGTGTGCCGCCGTGGGCGAGCTCGAACCGGCCCTTTCGCTGGGCCACGGAGCCGGTGAAGGCGCCCTTTTCGTGGCCGAACAGCTCGCTTTCGAGCACGGACTGGGGCAAGGCTGCGCAGCTCACACGAATGAAAGGACGACTGGCGCGGGGGCTGTTGTGGTGGATGGCGTGGGCGACGCGTTCCTTGCCGACGCCGCTTTCTCCTTCGAGCAGGACGGTGGCTTCGCTACGGGAGACTTGCGCGATGAGGTCGTACACGGCCTGCATGGCCTTGGACTTTCCGATGATGTTGGCGGGCCGGAAGCGGGGGCGCAGCTCGGTTTCTTCGCGGAGTCTCTCCCGTTGTTCGCGGGCGGTTCGGTGTCGCTTCACGGGCTCGGCGAGCATCGCGGCGAGGATCGTGAGCAAGCGCAGGTCTCGTTGCAGCTCTTCGGGGGTGGCGGACGCGCGATGACAGCTCAGGGCGCCCAGGGTCTCGCTGCCCAACCGGACCGGGACGCAGACGAAGCCGAGCTCATCCGCGGGGTGGGCGTCCACCGGCCACGCACGGTGGAGGAAGCCCGGCTCCTTTGCGATGCACGGCACCACGGCGGGGGAACCGGACGCGACCACGCGCCCGGTGATTCCCTCGCCCAGCCCGTAGCGGGTGCGCTCGAGGCCCCTGCCGCCGAGCCCGTGCGCGGCTTCGATGAAGACCTCTTGATCGTCGCGGTTCAGCAGGGTCAAGGTGGCCCGTTTCATGCCCAGATCCAGGTCGAGCTTGGTGAGCAACGGGTCCAAGACGTCGCGGAGGTCGACGGACCGCTCGATCGTCCGGCTGGTGTCGAACAGCAGGGAGAGCTCCCGGCTCTCGCGATCCATGTGGGCCTTGCGAACCATGGCGCCCAGCCTCTAGCGCCGGACGGGCCGGAACGAAAGCCCCGCCGCCCAAGCCCAGAACCGGAGGCACGGCGCGTGCTCCCCGAGCCACAATCCCCTTGCTTTCTCAGCTAGAGCCCCCATCCCAGCCTTCCCCCGCCGTCGGGGGTAGGAGCCCTCGCACGCGCCGCCCACCTCATGGGTGGCAGGCCGCCTTGCCATCCGTGGAGCACGTTGGGTCGGAGAGCGGGGAGTTCAGCCGGGCGGTGAAGCATGGTACCAGGAGGATGTGCGCGTTGCGGGAACCTCGGTTCCGGAGGTTTGTCTCTCGCGGGGACCTGCACGAAAGGTGGCATCGAATGAAGAAGGTTGCGTGGATGGGCGGATGGTTGCTGGCGCTGGGGCTCACGACGGGATGCGGCAGCACGCCTGCACCGCAACACCCCGGCGCCATTCTGCCCTTGCGGACGGTGCGTCTGTACGAGACGGGAGTTGGCTACTTCGAACGGACGGGGGATGTGTCGCTGGCAAGTGGGACGTCGTTGCCGGTGCCTGCGGCGCACCTGGACGACGCGCTCAAGACGTTGGTCGTGGTCAGCGAGGGAGGGCAGAGCACGGTGGATGGGCTGGAGTTCGAGAGTTCTGTGACGGAGGGGATGGCGAGGGCCCTGGCGGGGCTGCCGAAGACGGCGCAGACCGAGCTCACGTACATACGGTTGCTTTCCAGCCTCGAGGGCGAGGAGGTGGCGGTACGAACGGACGGTCCCACGTTCGTGGGGCGAGTGATCGACGTGATCGAGCCTCCGCCCGAGACCGTAGCTTTGTCCTCCGAGGAGCTGGAGGAAGACGACGACGGGGAGACGGATCGCAAGAAGCGGAAGGCGCCGAAGGCGCGCAAGCGTCCGGAGCTGATGCTCCTTTTGCTCACCCAGGACAACGAAATAAGACAGATACCTTCCACCGAGATCCAATCGGTGAAGCCGCTGTCGCCAGTCACCGAGGCCCGGCTCGGACTGGCGCTCAACGCACTATCGACGAGAGCCCCGCAGAGCCGTCGCATGGTCCGTGTGATCGCGCACGCGAAGGGGCCAGTCTCCCTCGGGTACATCGCGGAGACTCCCCTGTGGAGAACCACGTACCGGATGGTCCTGGATGCGGTAAAGCCGGAGGGGGTATTGCAGGGGTGGGCGTTGCTGCACAATGACACGGACGAGGATTGGAGCCAGGTACGGGTGCAGCTGGTCAACGGGCGGCCGGACTCGTTTCTTTTCCCCATGGCCGCGCCGCGCTACGGGCGGAGGGAGCTCGTGACACCGGACGTCGACCTGTCGACGATTCCGCAATTGCTCGACCAGACGCCGGACGCGATCTGGGGGGACCACGCGGATCTTGGGGAGTCGACGGGGTATGGCACGGGGTACGGTTCGGGTGCCGGGCGGCTCGGGTCCTCGCGCCGGTCGAATGCGCCCCAGGTCCGAATGGGGGCCACGAGCGTGACCGGGTACATGAGTTCGAGCGATCTTCTGTCGATCGGAAACCTGGCAGCCACCCAGCAGGCCACGGGGGTGGAGTCCGCGGCGCTCTTCATCTACACGCTACCCCGTCCTCTCGACCTGCGCGCCCACGGCTCCGCTCTCGTGCCGTTCGTGCAAGCGACGGTCACGTCGAATCGCATCACGTGGGTGGATGGGGATGACTCACCTCGGATGGGGGTGCTGTTCACCAATCTTACGAGGCAGACGCTCCCGGCAGGACCGATTGCCTTCTTCTCCGAGGGAGGCTTTGCGGGGGAGTCCGCCCTGGAGCGACTCAAGCCCAACGAGCAGCGATACTTGCTTTATGGGGCGGACATCGACGTGGAAACGAAGCAGGAAACCGACTCATCCGTGCGCGAGACGAAGCAGGTCGAGCTGCGGCAGGAGAGTTTGTTGGAGCACTTTGTGCGGACAGACGAGCTGCGGTTCGGGTTCGAGAACCGCTCGGGACAGCCGCGGTCGATCCACTGGGCGCTGACCCTGGTGTCCAATGCGAAGGTGGAGGGTGCGGACGAGGTCAGGTACGACGAGACGACGAACCGTGTCATCGCGGTCTTCCGGATACCGGCGAGGCAGAAGGTCGAGCGCAAGGTTCGAATTACGCAGGGTCTGCAGGACGTTCGGTCCGTGGAGGACGCAAGCGTCGAACACTTCGACACGCTCTCGAAGCGCGCGTCCCTGCCCGAGGACCAGCGCAAGGTGCTGACCGACGCGGCGGAGCAGCGCAGGAAGATCGACAAGACCCAGGAACAGATGAAGGAGGTGCAGGAGGACATCCAGCGTCTGGAGAAGGACCTCGAGCGGTTGCGGGAGCACCTCAAGGCGCTCGGCGGAGAGAAGGGCGCGGGGGTGGCGGCCAACCCGTTCGTGAAGCGGATCCTCGACGCGGAGGATCGGCTGGAGGTCCTGCGGGCCAACGAGCGAACGCTGGCGGACCGGTCGGAGGAGGAGAAACGGGCGGTTCGCCGAGCGCTGAAGCCTCTGTCTGCGGAGAAGGCCAAGCCCGGAACCTAGCCCGAGGCGGCGCGGTGTTGAGCATTTCAACACGCTATTCGCTTGGATTTTCGACGATGCCGACACAATCGGCCCCGGGTTGTTGAGAACCTCATCAGTCACGGCCAGGGAACCGGAGTCGGACCGGCATATTCCGCGGGAATTTCTCGACCCCGAGGCGCTGGCCGATCAATTGCAGCGACGACAGGTGGAGGTCTCACCATGGCAGCCGTCGCCGTCTTGATCATGTTCCTGGTAATCGCCGGGCTGCATTTGTGGCTGCGGTCGCGAAGTCCTGCGGAGGCTTTGCGACAAGCGGTCGTGCGGCCCGTCGTCCCGATGGCCGAGCCCGTTGCCCCATCTGGCGTGTTCTTGCACGAGGGACACACCTGGGCACGGATGGGCTCGGATGGCACCCTGCGAGTGGGAATCGACACGTTCCTCGCCGGGGTGCTGGGAGACGTCGAGGATGTGGAGTTGCCGCCCCGCGGACAGCGGGTGAAGCGCGGGGAGTCGTTGTTCCGCCTCCGGGCGAACGGCCGAACGCTCGAGGTTCCCTCCCCGGTGGACGGAGAGGTCGTGGTCACGCACGGGGAAGCCCTGTCACAACCGTGGCTCCTGACCACCGACCCGTACGGTGTGGGCTGGGCCGTGGCGCTGCGCAGTAAGTCCACCAAGGCGAGCCTCTCGGACCTCAAGACAGGTCCGTCGGCGACGGCGTTCCTGCGTGCGGAGTTGCAGCGATGGGTGGATTTCTTGTCGCAGGGGACGCAGGTCGGGGGGCAGCCCGTGCTGGCGGACGGCGCGATGCCGACCAAGGGTGCGGCGCGTTCGCTCGATGACAAAGCGTGGGGCGAGTTCGTGCAGGGATTCGTGCCCACCCGAGACGAGTAGAAATTCCTGGGAGCGCGGCCTCGTCCGCGTCCATCCCGCATCGATCACGATGGCACATGCAGGCGGAGCGCCTGCTCTCCCGGGGGAGCCTCCGACGACCTTTGACCGCGCCATCGGGTCGGACTACTGTGCAATTCAGCTTCGGAGGTCTCGATGCGCCTGTGGCGGAAGAACACACTCACCTTCCGGTTGACCTGGACCCTGGCGCTGGCGATCACGTTGCTGCTGGTGGGGGTGGCGGCGATCCAGGTCACCTTGCAGGACAAGTTCGCCACCGAGTGTGCGCGCACCAACGGGTTGAGTCTGTCGGAGGGGCTCTTTGGCGCTTTGCACCAGTCGATGCTCTACAACGACCGGGAAGGACTCCGCACCAAGGTCCGCAACATTGCCGCCAAGTCTCCCAACTTGCGCGTTCGCATCTACAACAAGGGCGGCGCGATTGCCTTCTCCTCCAATGACGGCGAAGAAGGGCAGCGGGTGGACCTCCAATCCGTGGAGTGCGTGAAATGCCACGGAAGCAACCAGCCCCTCGAGCGCTTGGCCCCTGGAGAGAGAACGCGAGAGTTCACGCTCGACGGCCACCCCTCGATCGGGATCATCCGCCCCATCGAGAACGAGCCTGTGTGCTACCAGGCACCCTGCCACGCACACGAACCGGAGCGCCGTCTGCTTGGCGTACTCGACGTGACGTTGACGATGGGGCCCGTGGAGAGGAGCCGAAAGTGGACAGCGATATTGACGTTCCTCACGGCGGCTTTTGCTGTGATCGCGACGGTCGGCGTGGTGTCGGGGGTGGTTCGTAGCGCGGTGCATGCCCCCCTCAAGCGCCTGATGGAAACCCTCGATCGCCTGCGGGCTGGCGACTACAAGGTGCGTCACCCGCAGGAGGACATCGAAGAATTCGCGCGGGTGGGGGCGTCGGTCAACGACGCGGCCCGGGACCTGGAGAGTGCGAACGCAGAGTTGGTGGAGTGGGCCCAAACGCTCGAACGCAGGGTCGACGGCAAGACGGAGGAGCTACGTCGCGCCCAGCAGCAAATGGTGCAAGTCGAGCGCATGGCGTCCCTCGGGAAGCTGGCGGCCGTGGTGGCGCACGAGATCAACAATCCCCTTGCGAGCGTGGTCACGTATTCAAGGCTGCTGCTCAAACGAGCGGCGCATGACACCCCGGGCAGCCTCGGGACGGCCGAGAACCAGGAGATCCTCGAAGGCATCTCGAGCGAGTCGGCACGATGCGGGCAGATCGTGTCCAACCTCCTGCTGTTCGCGCGTCGCACCGGTGCGCGCATGGAGCCGACGGACGTCCACCAACTCGCCAAGCGGGTCCTGTTTCTCCTCAAGCACAAGATGGATCTCGCCAACGTGTCGGCGAAGGTCACGCTGGACGAATCGATGGTGCCGGTGCTGTGCGACCCAGGACAGCTGGAGCAAGCCCTGCTGGCCTTGTGCGTGAACGGGATCGAAGCGATGGCCGATGGGGGGGAGTTGACGATCGACGTACGCAAGGAGGGCGACGCGGGGGCATGCATCGTGGTGCGGGACCAAGGCATTGGGATCCCGCCGGACGTCCTGCCGCGCATCTACGAGCCGTTCTTCACGTCGAAGAACCAGGGAGACGGCAAGGGATTGGGGCTGGGGTTGTCCGTAGTCTACGGGATCGTGCAGCACCACCGCGGGACGATCACGGTCGACAGCGAGCAGGGCCAGGGGACGACGTTCACGATGGTGTTTCCTGGCGAGGCGATTGAAGGAGAGCAGGCATGACGGACCCGATCCGGATCCTGGTGGTGGACGACGAGCAGCACGTGCGCAGCTCGCTTGCGATCTGGTTTCGCGAGGAGGGCTACCAGGTGTCGATCGCGGAGGGCGGGAAGGAAGCGCTGGAGATCGCGTCGCGGGAGCCGCCGGACATTCTGCTGGTGGACATCAAGATGCCAGGGATGGACGGGCTGGAGGTGCAGCGCAGGATGCACGCGATGCTGCCGGAAGCGACGGTGATACTCATGACGGCGTACGCGGCGGTGGACACGGCGGTGCAGGCGCTGAAGGATGGGGCGTACGACTACATCGTCAAGCCGTTCGACCCGGACGACTTGTCCCGATTGGTTCGCAAGGCGGCGGAGCGCTACTCGCTGTTGACGGAGAACCGGGAGCTGCGCAAGCGGCTGGAGTCGTCGATCCCGCAGATCATCGCAGCGCCGACGGGGCCCATGGCGACCGTGCTGGAGGAAGCGGACCGCGTGGCCCCCACGGACACCAACGTGCTCATCGGCGGCGAGAGCGGAACAGGCAAGGAGCTGATGGCACGGCGGATCCACGCGCGGAGCCGGCGCGCGCTGGGACCGCTGGTGGTGGTCAACTGCGGAGCGCTTGCGGAGTCGGTGCTCGAGAGCGAGCTGTTCGGACACGAGAAGGGGGCCTTCACGGGAGCGGTGGCGAAGCGTCGCGGCAAGCTGGAGCTAGCGCACGAGGGCACGCTGTTTCTGGACGAGGTGGTGGACATCCCGCCCAAGATGCAGGTGGACTTGCTGCGGGCGCTGGAGGAACGCAAGGTCACACGGGTAGGAGGCAACACGCCCATCAACACGAACTTCCGCTTGCTGGTGGCCACAAACCGCGACCTCGAGGCGGAGGTGGCCGCGGGTCGCTTCCGCGAGGATCTCTTCTTCCGGATTCACGTGTTCCACATCGAGATCCCGCCGCTGCGCGATAGGCCCGAGGACGTCCCCCTGCTGGCTGAGGCGTTCCTCGCCCGGTTCGCCGAGCAGATGAACCGCAAGATCGACGGCATCTCGCCGGAGGCCATGGCGGCCCTGTGCAGTCATCCCTGGCCGGGCAACGTGCGGGAGCTGCAGAACGCCATCGAGCGGGCGGTGGTCGTGTGCCGTGGGCGCACGGTGCTGCCCGAGCACTTCCCCTTCGCGATGGGACCGAAGATGGAGAACCTCTCGCTGTCGCACATGGAGGAAGTCCACATCCGCCGGGTGCTCGCGATGTTCGGGTTCAACGTCAGCAGGGCGGCATCGGAGCTCGGCGTCGACCGCGTGACGCTCTACAACAAGATGAAGAAGTTCGGCATCCAACGTCCGTGAAGGTGGCGATCATCGTCCTAGGCGATGCGCCACCCGGGTTGGCGCGGAGCGTGTTGCGAGGTCTTCCCGACCCGTGGGCACGGGACCGCATCGAGCGATCGGACGAGAACATGGCCGCGCTGCTGGACCGAACCCGTCTGCAGGCCGACGCCCTTCGTGTGCTGGAGCTCGTGCCCCACGACGACACGGGGAGATTCTGGCTCGGCCTCGCGGCGGTCGACCTGATGCTCGCGCCTCTCGCCTATGTCTGCGGAATAGCGCCTCTCGGGTCCAAGCGGGGCCTGGTGTCATGGGCCCGCCTGGGCGAAGGACTCCCCTCGGATTCCTTGACGTTCCCCGAGCGCGTGATCAAGGAGGCGGCTCACGAGCTGGGGCATGCGGCAGGGTTGATCCACTGCGCGGTCCACGACTGCGTCATGCGCGCGTCGGTACGCCCGGACGAGATGGACCTCAAGCGCAAGACGTATTGTCCTTCGTGCATGGAGACGTTGTTGCAGAAGCTTGGGTAGGTCCGGGAGCCCGAAGAAAGCGCGCAGGCAAGACCTGCCCTGCTTGGGTCTTGCTCGTCCGGGGACGAGGGTAGCGACCCACGGGAGCGTAGGGGCGACAGCCCCTGCACTGGCGCCCGGCCCTGCCGGGTCAGGCGTCTTCGGTCGCGGGTTCGGTGGGTTGGGCGGGAGCGGGGGGATCGGGTGGGACGGCGGCAGCGGGCTCGGCCGCAATGAGTCGCTCGTACTCGAGAGGGTGTTCGTGAATCATGCGCTCTTCGGAGATCTTGCCCGTGAAGATGGTGACGTCGAACGGGAAGACTTCGGGGGCGAGGTGGGCGCTGTACATGTGCCAGATGAGGATGGCGAGGAAGGCGAGGAGGCCTTCGCCGCTGTGAGCGGCCCGGGCGGCGGGGATCATCTCGCCGGGGAGAAGGGCGGTGGTTTCTACCGGAAACCACATCATCAATCCGGTCGCGACCATGACGATGGTGCCCCACACCAGGGACCAGTATTCGGCCTTCTGGCGGAAGTCGTAGCGGTCGAAGCGGGCGCGATGCTTTCGGATGCCGACGAAGTAGAGGACCATCTGGATGGCGTCGCGCATGTCCTGGATGTTGGGGAGCATCCGGAAGTCCCGCTGGCCCTTGAGATAAGACCTGGCGATGAAGGCGATGTGCACGATCGACTCGATGATGAGCAGGATGCCCATGATTCTGTGGATCGTGCGTGTCATTTCGATGCCACCGCAGGCTTCGATGATCCATTCACCGGCGGGGTGGGTGCTGTACTTCTGGGCGATCCCGGTCACCACGAGGGTGGTGAAGGAGACGACTTGGATGGCGTGTTCGATCCGCTGGGCGAGCGTGAAGCGGATGAACACGCGCTCTCCGTTCTTGTGTTGGATCACGCTGCTCATCCGTGCTTGACCCCTTTCACGCGGTTGATCAACGCGCGCACGAGATCGAGAAGAATGTAAAGGACCATGGGCCCGAGGACCCCCGGGATGAGGTACTTGTAAGCGAGGTTGACCCAATAGACGATGGGCCACCGCTCGCGGTCGGGGGCGTAGTGGCTGGTCCAGGAGGCGGGGAAGTTGGTGTCGGCTCCCGGGTGGCAACGACGGCAGGTTTCGACGAGACGTTCGCGGACGACGTGGGACTCGGGGTCGTCGGCTTTGCGGATGTCGTGGATGCCGTGGCAATCGTAGCAGACGGCCTTGTAGGAGTTGATGTTGGGGTCTCGCTTGCGGGCGAGTCGGATGGTGGCGCCGTGAAAGTCGTTGAGATAGGACTGGGTGACGTAGGAAGACATGCCGTACTTCGCAGCAAGCTCGGGGTCCGCGTGGCACTTGGAGCAGGTGTCTGGGGACTCGAGGCGGAAGAGGGGTGTATGGGGGTTGGCGATGTCGTGGACGCCGTGGCAGTCCGTACAGCTGGGCACATCGAGGTTGCCTTGCTCGACGAGGGCCTTGCCGTGCACGCTTTGCTTGAACTGGTTGAAGACCTCTTCGTGGCATTGGAAGCAGGACTGCTGGACAATGCCGCGGGCGAGCTCCCGGCGCGTTCGAGCGGAGGTAGGCGGGTGGGGATACTGCGCGTGGGTGATGTGGCAGGCCGTGCAGGGCATGTGATTGCGGCCGTGCGTGGACTGCTCATAGGTGGCCTGGCTCACGAACAAGCTCAGCTTCTCTCCGCTGGGCAGCGCCATGGCGACGGTAGGGGAGCCATGGCAGGAGAGGCAGAAGTTGTTGGTGACGGGGACGGTGGATCGCTTGGCGGTCCTCGGGGCATCTGGGGACCGAGCCGGGACATGGCAGGCGGTGCATGTCCTGTTGGACCGGTGATCGTGGTCGGGAGGTGCGGGGTGTGCAGCCGCGGGCCCGTGACAGCCGAGGCAGTTCGCACGCCCCTCGAGGGTATGCGGGATGAGAGTAGGCGCACCTGGACTGGCCGGCGCCGCAGAGCCAGGCGGCGCAGGGGGTGCACCTTGCGCAGAGGCCAATCCGCTGATTAGCAGCGCAAGAACAATGAGCGGGCCGACGACGCTACGTCGTCCGACGGGAAGGTAGCAGAGCACGCAGAGCCTCGCAGGGGGACATCGCTACGCGAACAACGGCCTAGACAAGCACCGTCTGTCGAATGGTTCAACCCTTTTGGACCATTGCCGACGAATCGGCAAGCCTTCCTTATGCCGACATTTCGGCAGCTAAAAAGGGGCTGGATGAAGCCCTTTCCTCGTTCGGCGGGAGAGTTCCGTCGAGGGCGTGACGGAGAGAGCGAGAAAGCACTCCGATTCCCGAGGGTCGAAGCCGGACTCGCTTGCGGTGGATTCGGCCGACCTGCCGGCAGAATAGCTGACTCACCCGCTCGCGCCCGCCCACAAGCTACCAAACATTCCGTGAGGTCATTCTGAACGTCATTGTCCCGCCACGCCGGCAATGGCCCCCGGCTTCGAATCCCCCTTTTCCGAACGCGGCTCGTCTGTTAATCTCGCATGTCGACTTGCGACGCCGACCCCGCGAGGTTGCAGCGGAAATGCCGCCCGGCAGGAAGCCCCGGCTGCAGCGTAATGCGTCGGAACTCGCACCCTGAGGCAGAAGGCTTGGAGCGTTGAAGACCAACGATCAGAACGGCGGTTCCGGCACGGAGAGCGCACCGTCACGAACGTGGAAGCAGAGGTGGGCGTCGCTGTCACCGCGCAAGCGCGTGCTGGCGGTGGTCCTGTCCATCGCGCTGGCGGTGCTCTTGTTCGGGGGCGCCAGGCTTCACTCGTACGTGCAGACCGATTCCCAGTTCTGTCTCGGGTCTTGCCATCTCGAGACGGCCAAGGCCGGGATGGCCGCGCTGGGGTCTCACAAGGACATGGAGTGCCGGCAGTGCCATGACTTGAAGTTCTCGCAGAACGCATGGCTGTACGCAGTGGGCAAGGTCAAGGGCCCCGGGGCCAACCCCCCGCATGCCCATGCCGACCCCGCGCTCTGCATCACGTGTCACGAATCCGGCACGGGAAGCAAGCTGCAGGTCAAGGACAGCGTGGGGCATCTGGCCCACGCGGAGAAAGCGAAGCTCGAGTGTGCGACCTGCCACGGGCAAGGCTCCCATGACCTCGTGGCGAAAAAGGGCGAGTGCAAGACCTGCCATCCTTCGTCTCGTGTGTTCGACGTCGGCATGGAGGACTTCCCCTGCGAGTCCTGTCACAAGTTCCTCGCCCACACATCCGAGCTTGCCCCTGCGCCGTCGACCGAATGTCGCTCCTGTCACGAGGAGGGTCACACCCAGCCTCCGGCAGGCTTCTTCCGCCAGGGCCGGGTCATCTCCAACCAGATGATCCACGGTGCCATCTTCGACTGCGCCACGTGCCACCAGCCCCACCAAGAGCCGTTGGAGAAGCGACGGACCGGCCGGGATTGCGCGCGATGTCACACGGGTACGCCCGTCAGCGCGGCCGCGATCAAGAACCCTTCCCACTCCCAGTGCGGCTCCTGCCACCGCGAGCACTCCCCGCGCTCGGAGCTGACCGCGACGTGCGCGAGCTGCCACGTCCAGGCTGCCCCCGACGCGCTCAAGGAGAGCCCCGCCGGACGGCACCCCAACTGCGGGTCGTGCCACGTCGCCCACGACTTCACCCCGGACCGCGCGTCCTGCTCCACCTGTCACCGCGACCACGTCCCCGACGGCAACCTCGCGCGTATCGAAGCGCACGCCGACTGCACCAGCTGTCACGCCCCCCACAAGCCCGCGGCCGAGCGCGACGCGTGCGCGACGTGCCACACCAAGTACGCGGGACACAGCCATCAGCACTGCGTCACCTGTCACGACCCGCACAAGGACAAGACCGCCACGAAGACGTGCGCGTCTTGCCACGGAGCCGCCACGGTGCCTGCCGGCAAGGGCGGCCACACCGGGGGCTGCCAGACCTGCCACGCCCCCCACGCCGTCAGCAACGCATCGGCCCGCTGCGGGACTTGCCACGGACAGGTCGCCAACGCCGTGAAGGCCGCTGGCAACACGCCCCACGGACAGTGCGCCACCTGCCACCGCCCGCACGCTTTCGTCGCCAGCGCAGGCTCCAACGGGTGTCGGTCCTGCCACAAGCTGTCTCCGGACGGGGCGCACAAGGGCGAGTGCCGCACCTGTCACACCACGCACGGCTCTCCTCGTGTGGGCACGGCGTCGTGTGTGAAGTGCCACGCTGACATCCCGCAGGCCAAGACGGGCAAGCACGCAGACTGCCGCTCGTGTCACGGGTCGCACGAGGCCGCTTCCGCGGGCAGCGCCCAATGCGCCAAGTGCCACGCCTCCCAGCAAGCCGGAACGCGCTCCTGGACCGCATCCCAGCACAAGGACTGCATGGGCTGCCACTCCGCTCACAACCCTGCGGCGGCCACGGCGTGCAACCAGTGCCACGGCAACGTGAAGGTGACGGGCACGCCCAAGCACACGTGCCGCGGCTGCCACGACCCGCACCAGCCTCCCAGCAACTGGCAGGGACAGTGCGCGAACTGCCACAAGGGACAGGCGGCGGCCGTGCGCGGCCGAGGGGCAACCCACGGAACGTGCAACTCCTGCCACAAGGCGCACAACCTCACGAAGCCCAGCTGCACCACCTGCCACAACGCCATGTCGGGCCTCGGTGCCCACGGTATTCATGCCAAGCAGAGCTGCTCGGCCTGTCACGACACCCACGCGCGCGGCACCGTCTCACGCGCGCAATGCCTGTCCTGTCACAAGGACATGGTCAATCACAACCCCACCGCCAAGAGCTGCTCGAACTGCCACCCCTTCCGGTAGGCGATCCTCACCAACCCGAGCTCAACGCAGCAGCGTCTCGAGCTCCTGCTCCACTTGCTCCCCGGCCGACGGGAACACCCTGGCATGCTTCCTCGTGTGCTCGGTGCGCACGAGGAAACCAGCCTTCTCCTCGGCGAGTCGTTGCAGCTCGAGGAACCCAAGGGGGCCCTTCTTGCCCACGTACTCCAGACGCACCACCGGCACCGCGCCGGCTGGCGGCTCCGCCAAGTACTCCGTCGGACGAAGGCGGGCGACCTTCATCATCCAGGATGCGATCGCCTCGTCGGGCTTGTCCGGGGTGGCAACGTCCGACCAAGACACCGTCGCCCCCGCCCCGCCCGCCCGCTGAACTTCGCGGCTCTTGTCTCCTACCGTGATGCGCACGGACTTGATCTCGTCGTCCTCGAAGCCGTGCAGGTCACGCTCGTTGAGCACCGACTCGCCGGAGAGCAGATCGCGCAGGAAGTCGCCGCGGACGGCGTAGACGATGTCGGTCTCCATGTTGCGAACGTAGCGGTCGGCACCGCCCGGAGCCGCAGCCCCGACCGCGAGCTTGCGCTCCACGCCGCCAATGGTCAGGGTGAGCGTGCCTTCCGGCTCAGCGAGGCCGAAGTCCCCCGCCTGATCCGCGGCAAGCCGCCCCACTTCGCGCACCGCCCGAAGCGGCGCCACGGCTTCTGCAATGCGCTCCGCCGCCTTCACCGACAGGACAGGGAACACGGAAGGGGCAGGCTCCGAAGGCGGGGCCCCTCCGTCCACGGCGGGCTTCGGCGGCGTCTGCCGCGTCACCGTCCCCTCGAACCAGCGGCCCGCGTCGTCCTTGCGTGACTCGAGCACACTCTTTCGGTTCTTCGACTCGAACACGATCTTCTGCACGTCAGCGGCCTTGCCGCCCCACACGCGAACGTCCGCCACCACCGCACTGTCGGTGTCTTTGTCCCGCGTCCACACGTACAGAGACCCGAGGCTCGCCACGCCGAGCAGTGCCCCGTGCACCAGAAGGCGTTGCACAGGCTTCATGCCTTCCTCCCTTCTCGCACGCGACGCCCGCGACGCGACAGGGTCAACCCCAGCCCCAGCACGAGCGCCGGGGCTCCAAAGATCGTCAAGTAGAAGTACACCTTGTCCTTCTGCTTCGTGTGCTCGATGCGCACGTCCTGGGTCGTGGCCACCACGCCCGAGAACGCTTCCTCTCCCCCCAGCCACCGCAGGACGTCGACCACGAACTGCGGGTTGCCGTTGAAGTTGCTGGGGTTCATCAGTGTCGCATCACTCAGCGCGTCCCCGTCGGCCACCACGACGATGCGCGTTTCCACAGCATCTTCGTCAGGCTTGTCCTTGGGTTTGTTCTTGCCCGCCTCCGCGACGGGCCGCGTGACGCTCGCCACGAGGTTGAAGTTGCCCTTGGCCTCCTGCGGCGCGTCGAGCGTGAAGTTCCCGTCCAGGTCCGCCCACGTTCCGGTCAGGGACTTGAGCGAGAAGTCGATCGCGCCGACCGCCCCCTCCCGCTTGTCGACCGAGCCCGCGTTGAGGAAGAACACGGCGCGTGTCCCGAGCCGCCGCAGCGTGGAGACCGACGCGTGCGCTGAGAACCGGTTCGAGAAGACGATGCCGTGGTCGGAGGGGTTGCGTCGCCGGATGCCATGGCTCTCTTCGTTGCACAGGATCCCGGACTGGAAGGCCAGGCCCGCGATCCCGGCGAGCGTTTCGTTGTTGGCCTTTCCCTCGGGCTCGAGGGCCAGAAGCAACCGGCCCCCTCGAGCGGCATAGCGTTCAAGCGATGCGAGCTCTTCTGGGGCAAAGGACTCCGTGGGACCGAGCACGAGCACGATCGTGGCATCCTCCGGGACGTCGCGGCCGAGCCCCTGCACAAAGCTGAGGTCACGGATCGCGTAGTTCTGGACCTCGAGCAACTCTTTCATTCCCAGGGCGCTGCGGCCAGTGGTCAAGGCATCGAGCTTGGTGTCATTGAGCTCGCCGTGGCCGGCAGTGAGGTACGCCGTGCGGCGGGTACGCAGCACCTTGGTGAGGGCCTTCTGAAACTCCGTGTCGAGTTGGCGCAGGGCGACGCGCGCCGTCTTGATGTCCGTGCCGAGTGAAATGGTCTCGGTCTGGGCGCCGCGCATGAGCACGATGACGCCGTCTTGTGTCACCTTCGCTTCCTTGGCCAGCGATGGCGCGAGGAGCCGGTCCTGCATCTCGAGCTTGACGTTGGGCGCCTGCCTTTGCAGCTCCTGCAGGTACCCCATCGCCTCGTCCCGCACGTCGTTGACGGGAGGGAAGAAGCCGACGACGCGCAGGTCTTCGGTCATGGTGCGCATCATCGCGAGCGTGGGCTCGCTGGGGCGCGAGGTCTTGAAGTAGGAGTAGTCCGCACGCACGCCGGTCTCGCTCGCGACATACACGATCAGAGCGCCGTAGCTGGCGGCGAACGCGAGGGTGAGGCCAGCGTACACGGCGTCGCGCACGCGCCGCCACTCGACGTGGGCCGCACGGCGCATGGGGAACAGCGCGATCTCGCCGAAGACCTGGGGAAGCACGGCGACGAGCAGGAGGACGACCCAGGCGACGGTCGTCACGGTGTCGAAGCGTTGCTGGGCAACGCTGGACATCGAGCTCGTGAGCCACGGGGAGAAGGGTTCGGCGGTGGCGAAGTAGGCGAGAATGGCGAGCAGACCGAGCGCTGACAGAATCGACAGCGTCCGTTCGGCCGTCTTGCGCTGTTCGCTGGCGCCGAGGGTGAAGAAGACGCGCAGCCCGGTCACGGCGACGACGGCGAGAAGACCGATGCTGGACAGGGCAATGCGCGCCGCGTTGACGTCTTGCAGGATGCGCTCGCCCACGAACAGGAGGACGAGCCCCAGCAGGTAGACGGGAAGCGCGAAGGCGGGAGTGCCACGGGGCTTGCTCATCGCCACCTCCTGGCCTCGAGGGTCTTGGTGGTGGCGAGCAGGAAGAAGAACGTGACGGCGAGGTAGTACACGCAGTGCTGGAGCTCGAGTTGACCGAGCATGAAGGGCCGAAACCGGGCGTCGTGCAGAGAGAGTCCCGTGAGGAATTCCCGTATGGGCGGGTCGGTCTCGCGCGCCACGAGCCAGAGCACGAGCATGCACACAAGGATGACGGCGCCGATGACGGCAGCGACGGTCTGGCTCTTGACGAGCACGGAGCCGAAGGTGCCGATGGCGGTCGAGGCGGCGCCGATGAGCAACAAGCCGAGGTATCCCACCACGATGTGCCCAACAGAAACTCTTCCATTCACGAAGATGAGCAGGGGCATGTACACGGTCATCAGCGTGAAGCCGGCCACGAGGGCGTAGGCAGAGAGGAACTTGCCCGCCACGATGGCGCCGTCACGCACGGGCGCGGTGTTGAGCAGCACGAAGGTACCGGTCTGCTTTTCCTCGGCGAACAGACGCATGGACAGCAGGATGGCGGTGGTCATGGTGGTGCCGCTGGAGAAGTAGAAGAAGTCGCGAAGCACCTCGGCGGACAGACGTGCCTCCCCACGAAGGGCGATGCCGTAGTAGAGCAACCCGTCGACCAGCAACATGATGGCGATGACGACGTAGGCGAGCGGCGATCGCAGGAAGCCTCGCAGCTCGCGCGATGCGATGAGAAGCGCGCTTCGCATCAGGTTTCCTCCTTCTCTTCCTCGGCCTGGGCCGAGGCTTCCGGCGGGTGGCCGGGTTCCGCTTCCTTGTCCGGCTCCGGCTTCGGTCGGGCGTCATCACCCGCGAGACGCAGGAAGATGGACTCGAGCTCCCCTTCCCCGTGCCCCAAGCCGAGCACGTCGATTTCCGCAGCCACGAGGGCGCGCACGAGCGCCGGGCGAACGTCATGGTCCGCCACGATCTGCAAGACGTGACCGTCCTGGCCCTCCTCCCCCGCCGTCGCATCCGATACGTCTTTCACACCCTCGACAGCGAGGGCTGCCTGTCTGGCGCGGGGGAGGTCGCCTCGCACGGTGCAGGCGATCCGGGAGCCGCGAAGCAGCTTGTCCGAAAGCTCCGCCTCGGTTCCAGACGCAAGGATGGCGCCTTCCCGGATGACGAGCAGACGGTCGCAGGTCTCGCTGATCTCCTTGAGGTTGTGGGAGCTCAGCACGATGGTGAAGTCGCCGCGGAGGCTGCGGAGCAGGTGACGCATCTCCACGATCTGCACGGGGTCGAGACCGAGGATGGGTTCGTCGAGCAGCAGGAGCCTGGGGCGGTGTACGAGAGCCTGGGCGATGCCCACGCGCTGCTTGTATCCGTGCGAGAGGGAATGGATGGGGTCGCGGGCGACCTTGTCGAGACTGGTGACCTTCTCGGCCTCGGCAGCGCGCTTGTCGGCCTCCTGCTTCGCCATGCCGCGCAGGCGGGCCGCGAAGACGAGGAACTCGCGAACGGACATCTCCCCGTAGAGCGGCGGGGTATCCGGCAGGTAGCCGATGCGACGGCGCACCTCGTGGGGCTGATCGACAACGTCGATGCCGTCGACGGTGACGGAGCCGGCGGAGGGGAGCAGGTCGCAGGCGAGGATGCGCAGGGCGGTGGTCTTGCCCGCGCCGTTGAGCCCGAGCAGGCCGACGATTTCGCCTTGGGCTATGGAGAAGGACAGCGGCCCGACGGCCCTGCGTTCTCCGTAGTACTTGAACAGGTTCTGGACCTCGATCATGGCGGTTCCCGGTTAGAACAGAAGCGGCCGGACGGCCAGCCCCAGAACAACCGAGGATGCGGATCATTCCCGGCAGGGCGGGAACCGTGCGCCGCTACGCAGCCCGGAGCGCGTAGCCCACCGTCTCCGCGTCCAGCAAGCCGTCTTCGGCAAGCTTCGCCAAGATCGCACGACGCGCGTCCAGCCTCGTCCCCGTGTGGGGTCGCATCGCGCTCTCCCCCGGCATCAGCGGCGGGATGCCATCCGGGTCACACACGTCCCAGACCCCGTCCCCGTCGCGGTCTCCCATGTGCTCGGACGGTGTGAACTTGCAGGCATCGATGTCCCCTTGCCCGCAGAAGCTCATGTCCGCAATGCCGTCCCCGTCCGAGTCCAGACACGGGTCCCCGCAGGGCGAAAGCGGGTTGTACTCCTCGGGGCAAAGGTCACACGCGTCTCCTATCCCATCCTGCTCCCCATCCTCTTGCCCCTCGTTGGGGATGTAGGGGCAATTGTCCGCCGCCGAAGTGAACGGGTAGACGTCGACGCCGGGCAGGCCATCGCCATCCGGGTCGGTGCAGCAATTGACGCCGCAGGAGGTCGTGTCGTTCGGGCCGACACACAGGTCGCAGGCATCCCCAACACCATCGCCGTCCGTGTCCTCTTGGCCCACGTTGTCCTTGTACGGACAGTTGTCCTGGTCGTCGGGCAGGTCGTCCATGTCCGCGTCCGGGACGCACCACGGTGTGCCCGCGCGAGTCACACAGGTCATTCCTGACGGGCAATAACCTCCGCCGCACCCGGGCTCGGTGGCGTCGGGTGAGGGCGGCACGGCATCCGGCAGGGGGGCATCTGGCGCGGCATCGGGGAGGGGTGTGTCGGCGTCATCGTTCTCGCCCGTATCCGGTGCCCCCGCGTCGTCGTCGCCCTCCCCCGGTTCGGTGGCGACCGCCTTGCCGCCACATCCGAGCAGAAACGCAAGGGCCAGCGCGATCAGACCCGTCGCGCCAGCCGCCTGACTCCACGCACATCCGGTCGAGCCAAAGAGGACAATCAGGGCGAGGACAACGAGAACCACGTTCCTGGGAGCCCGCATGTACACATTCCTTCCCCTCGCCGCGGATGCCTCGCGAGGCGACTTGCACCAGGGCATCGTGACAGGGACGTGCACCTGACGCAAGGTTGACTCTGCCCATGGTACACTCGGCGATATGAGTCACGGCTTGCGCGCGTCGATCGCTGTTGTGGCAACGGCCGCTGGGTTCCTGGGCTGCGGGGCATCAGGGGGCGACCCATGGGGAGGACCGGCTGGAGGAGCCGCGGGCTCGGCTGGCTCGGGAGGGTTCGGGGGAGAGGCCGGGCAGGCAGGGAGCGCGGGAACGGCAGGGAGCGGTGGAGACACAGCGGGAGCGGCAGGCGACGGGGGCTCCGCGGGCGACGGCGGAATCCCCCATACCAGCGGCAAGGGAGGACTCCCCTGCACTTCCGCTGCGACGCAGTACGATGGTCAGCCCTACTGCTTGACCACCATCGAAGACGTCGAGGTCAAGCTCTTTGTGCCCCCCGACCCGGGACCCAATCCGATGCAGGTCGCCATCTACCTTCACGGCGACACCGCGAACGGCTACTACGAGGATTGGGGATTCGAAGCCCTGTCCGCATGGGCAACGTCGCATCGTGTTCTGTTCTTCGCCGCGCTGGCGCCGAACGGCTGCTCGTGGTGGCGTCCCAAGGATACCTGCGGCGCAGACGTGTACGACGAGGGGTACAACACCGAGCAATTGGTAGGGGTCCTTCAGGCCGTGGGCAAGGCCTACGACGTCTATACGCAAGAGCTCCTGTTCGTGGGCTATTCGGGGGGGTCGACGTTTCTTACGCGTCAGTACATCCCCATGGTGGGCAACGAGCTTGCCGGTGTGATGGTATTGAATTGCGGCGGAGTCGATCCGCAGCCGTTCGACTGGACGCCGTCCCCGGAGACGACAGCCCTGCTGCCCATGCACTACACCTTTGGCACGGACGACTTCATGACGGAGTATATCTACCCGTCGATGGCGGACTACGAGGCCATGGGGTTCTCGGTGGACGCGCTCGAGCTGCCCGGGTATGGGCACTGCGACGGAAGCTATGACTGGGACGGCCGCACCATCGGGCTATGGGAGCAGCGGTTGATCCCTTGAGGGCCCCCGCGGCGGGTCCTATTCACTTCTCGACGTATCCCTTCTTGCACTTCTCGGCCACCAGCTTGTCGTGCTCCTTGCGCGCGAGCCCATCGGAGGCGAACGACTTGGTGGAGGTCTGGCCGCTGGTGCCGATGCGTCCGTAGCGCGTGGTGAGCAGAGCGCCCTCGATCCGGACCTCCCAGAACTTGCTCGAACCGCCCTCGACGAGCTCGAAGTACCGTGCGTTGCCTGGCGACAGCGAGGTGGGGGTCTCGTTTTCGACAGGCTTGCTGGGAGCGGGGGCAGCGGCGTCTTGCGCGGTCGTGCTCACGACCGGGGTCTTCGGGGCGGGACTTCTGCCCACCTCTGCGAAGCCGTTCGCCACTTGCTCTGCGATTGCCTTTTCGAGTGCCTCGGCCGCCTCGTCCTGGGACTCGAAGCTGTCGTCCTCTTCCTCGAAGGTCCCGGAGGTGATCCGGTGGCTCGCTCCGACTTGCTCGATCGTCCAGAAGTAGCGTACCCCGTTCTCCTCGCGCTCGAAGCGACGAGAGGCGCGTCGCACAGGGAAGGCGGGGAGGGCAGATCGGTCCGGGGTGGGCTCCTCGGTGGCGGGGCGGTCGACCACGAGGTGGGAGGGCTCGGTCGCATCGATGCGTACGCCCACGAAGGAGGGGAAGCGGGGCACGCCGCCGTCCGAGAGCTCCTGGTAGCGGAACGTGATAATCGCGCCGAGCGGTGGCGGGTTCGTGCGCTCCGCATCCGAGAACCCAGTACCCACGTTGAAGCGGGTCGCGTCCGCAAGCTCGACCATCAAGGCCCCGAGGCGTCCCTTGTGCTTGCCAGCGCCAGGCACATGTCCGACGACACGCGCCTCGGCATCCTTGAAGCTCTTGATCTTGAGCAGGGAGCTCGATCGCCCGGCCTCGTAGAGCGAGCCCGGTTTGCGAGCCATCAGGCCTTCGCCTCCGAGCGCTTCGACGCGCGCCAACTCTTGCTTCAGGTGAGCCAGGCCCTCGCACGGAAAGTGCTCGTGCACCCGAGCGTGGGGTGTGCCTGCGCCGAGCAGACTCCGCGCGTGCTCGATGCGCCCCTCGAAAGGCCCGGGGTGAGCGGGCGCGTCGAAAACCACGTACGTCAGCTCCTTCCAGAGCGGCGACTGATCTTGACGCTTCACGACCCCCACCGTCCGCTGGAATTGCTTGCGCCCGCCGAACAGCTCGCCGTCCAGCGGATGATCGGGAAAGCCCTCGACGAACCAGTCGGGAGGGAAGAACCGATTGCCCAGGCGAGAGAGGAACTGCGTTCCATCCCAGTACGCGCGCACACCGTCGAGCTTCTCGCTCAGCCACCAGCCCGTGATGTCGACGTCGGTTTCCCACTTGTGAGCGAGCAGAAGCGCCGGCCCCTCGCGACCCTCCGGGCTCGAGGCCTTGACCGGGAGATCGGGGTTGCCCACGCGCACGGCCTCCTCAGCGTCGCCGCGATACGCCCGAAGGTGCTTGCAGGTGCGTCGCTCGATGGGGAGCGACTGGTTTCGCCATGCAGGGCAGGTGCATGAGTACACGCCCCCGCTGTTTTTCAGGGTGTACACCGACGACCCCGAGCCCTTGACTTGAACGCTCTGCTCGTCCGCGAGATCTGGCATGGCCGACAGGGTAGCCGAAGACCGGCAGACAGCGTACCAACCGCATTCGTTCCCGCGACGAACCGACAGTGATATCCCTGTGTCGTGGCACCACGTCGTCAGGTTCGCCTCCCGGTCGAGACCGGGTCTTCGGCCATCACGATCCTCGTCGTCGGCACGCTCGTGGCCTTCGCGCTCACGGGCGGGATGGTCGCGTTCATGGAGGCGAGCCCCGTGCTCGGGGGAGTCACCTTCGTGCTGTGGGTCGCAGCCCTGGGGGTGACGGCCCTGGGGGTTCCTGGTCTGGCTGCCCAGCGTCGGGCCGCCGACGTGCTGATCGACGTAGACGAGATCCGCGTGGATGGAGGCCCGCAGCACGGGTTCCGGTGGGAGAGACAGGGGATCGAGCTCGGCGGGACCGGGGTGGAACAAGAAAAGCTGTCCAACGGCGTGGCCGGCAACACGAAGTTCTTCCTCGACCTGGGCACGGGCATCCGTGTCGTTCTCGCCGAGAGCGGGAAGGCGGAAGACATCGCGTCGATGAAGGCACTGGAGGCAACGCTTCAGGCCTGGGTACGAGGGCCCACGGCACAAGGAGAGGGGGCGACGACCACGCCGGAGGTCTCCGTGTTGACGTGCTCGCGGTGCGGAGCGACCGTGGCGCCCACCGATCAGGCAGCCAGCGCCTGCGGGCACTGCGGACATCAGGAGCCCATGCCCGCGGATCTGGTCGAAAAGGTTCGCGCGGCAAAGCTTCTCCCTGCCGAACGCGAGCGCAGCGAGAAGATGGTTCGCTCCCTGCTCCGCCAACCCGGGGCGCACGCGGTCAACATCTTGCTCACGGTCCTGGGCATCGCGCTCTTCGTGGTGTTGCCCGCGACGCTCATTGGGGTCGGCGTCTGGGCGTTCGCCGTCGCCGCATGCTCGAGCATCGGCCTGGTCTTCTTCGTTCGTCTGGTCGTCTCGAACCGTCGGGCGCTGCGTCTCATGGAGCTCAACTTCGGCGCGCGGGCCCCGAACCGGCAGGGCGACCCGTGGTCCTGCCGTCGATGCGGAGGTCCCCTGCCCTCCAGCGGCTCGGACGAGGACATGGTGACGCGATGCATGTACTGCAGCGCAGACAACATCCTCGGGGTCGACCTTCGTGGGGACGCCGGAGCGGCCAGCCAGCAAGCCATGCGCCTCGACGAGACGGTGAAGCACCGGCGAAAGGAGTTGGTGGCGAACACGGGCATCCTCGTCATCGCCATCGCAGCCGGTGTCGGAGGAACGCACTTCGCTTATGGAAAGCACGTCGAGGAGCAGGTGGCGAAAGAGGAGTCCCAGCGGCTCTTCCCAGCCGCGCCGCCCGCCCCACACATCAAGCGGTCTGCACCGTCTGCAACCCCGGCCGCCTCCGGCCTGGAACGCGTGACAAGGCAAGGGGAGGTCGAGAGCTACGTGTCGAGCACGCCCGATGGCAAGCACCTGGTCATGATCCGTCGTGCTTCCGAAGGGGCGTTGGCCGTCGTGAGGGAATTGCCATCAGGCAACGAGAGGGTTCTCGACACGCTGGACTTCACAGCCGCCGCTGGGCGACCGATCCTGACCAGTCCCGTGCTCGCCCAAGACGGGCGCTCCTTGTTCGCGGTGCGCTGGGACACGACGCACGACGACGTTCGACTCGTCCGGTACACGCTGAAGGAGAGCGAGGTCGGGGAGGAGACGGCAATCCACGTCGGGAGCATGAAGACGACGGTGGCGAGACCGCTTCCGTGGCCGGACGGGGCGACCGTGGTGTTCGGCTCCGGACCGCTGCTCGGGACGTCCGGATTGTTCCGACGGTCTCTCGCGGACAGCCAACAGATTTCGCTGGGGGAAGGGATCCCCTATGCAGCCAAGGCGGACGGGATGGGGCTGCTCATCGGGCGCGTGGAGCAGGGCTTGCGCAGCGAGACGCGGCTCGTGCTGCTCGAGGGGCCCGAGTTGGAACGGTCTCGCGTGCTGACGAGCGAGGGATGGTCCGTCAGCGGCGGTGTGCTCTCGCCGGACGGCAAGCGGGCGGCGTTCCTGGCGAAGGAGAGCCACCCCGCGGGCAGCGCGTCGGGCGTAGAAAGCAACCTCTTCGGGGTGAGCCTCGATGCCGGGGCTCCCGTCGCCCTGGTCGGCGGCTATGCGGCAAAGGGGAACCTGGCGTGGGGCATCGACGGGTACATCTACTTCGTCAGCGACGAGGGCGGGACGGAAGGGGTGTATCGAGTGAAGTGGGGTGGGTGAAGAGGACGAGGACGCCCGTACGAGCACGAGCACGGTGTGACCTGCGTGACACAGAATCCATCTCTGACTGTGTCCTTCATGCCGCGTCGTCGAGGAACGATCGGCGTCCCTTCCGCAACAGGTGTGTGCCCACCCATGGTACGGGCTATGCTAAGCGGTCCATCCTTGTCCTTGTGCGTGCCAATGCCGGAGGCGTCATGATCATTCACCCCAGGTTCGTACCCATTCTCTCGTGTTGCCTCGTGGCAACGTTCGCTGGGCCTGGATGCGGCGATGGCGACGGTGGGCTGTCGGGGTCGGGAACGCCCGCCGGGGGTGGCACCGGCAGCGCACAGGGATCAGGCGGTTCGGGGGGAGGCAGTCCCATCCCCTGCGAGTCGGACAACCAGTGCACGCCCCTCGGTATGCTCTGTAACAAGGTGACGGGGATGTGCGAATACCCCGATGGGGGCGTGGGAGGCACAGCCGCGTCCGGAGGCTCTGGAGGGTCGGGCACGGGCGGCGTCGGCGGCACGGGCGGCGTCGGCGGCACGGGAGGCGTCGGCGGCACGGGCGGCGTCGGCGGCACGGGAGGCGTCGGCGGCACGGGAGGCGTCGGCGGCACCGGAGGTGTCGGCGGCACCGGAGGCACGACCTGCAACGCCGGCTACCACTCCTGCAACGGTGTTTGCCTCTCCGACACAAGCCCCCTTTCGTGCGGCACATCGTGCACGCCCTGCCCGACCCCACCCAACGGGAACGCTACTTGCGACGGCTTCGCGTGCGGCATCTCGTGCCACACCGGACACCTGCTGTGTGCCGGCACGTGCGACGCATGCCCGGCCAACGCAGAGACGACAACGTGCGACGGCGCGACATGCCTCGCGCTCAGTTGCAAGAGTGGTTTCCACGTCTGCGGCGGGATTTGCGCGTCCAACAGCAGTCCGGAGACGTGCGGCACGTCGTGTACGCCATGTCCCGCTCCTGCCAACGCGACGGCGACGTGCTCGAACGGGGCGTGCGGGGTGGCGTGCATCAACGGCGCGGTGATGTGCAACGGCACGTGCACCGTGGAGGGGCCCAACGCCTGCGGACCCAACTGCACCCAGTGTCCAGTCCCCACGAACGGCATCGCCACCTGTGAGAATCACGTCTGCGGTTCCGTGTGCATGCCGGGCGCCAGCCCCTGTCCGACGGGCTGTTGCGCCTGGACGCCGGAGCCGATCGGGACGGGAATCCATGGGCACGTCGCCTTGCGCCTCGGCACGACGGGCACGCCGCACGTGGCCTTCATGAATGCGTCGACTTCAACGTACTCCACTTCCTATTCGGTAGTTCACGCCACCCGGGGCACCGGGTGGACCCTCGAGACGCCGGACTACGTGACTTCGTCGTCCAGCGAGAACCCCAAGTACAGTCTCAGCGGCGTGAGCATGGCGCTCGACGCGGCCGGCGTGCCGTACGTGGGATACCAGCGCGCCCAGAGCTGGCAAACGGGGAGCCGAAACCTCGCCGTTCGCGTGGCCCGCAAGTCCGGAAGCTCCTGGACCATCGACGCCGTGGACACGGTGCAGAACACGTACTCGAGCGGACTGCAGCCACCGATCACGCTGCAGGCCGACGATGCCGGAAAGGTCCACGCCACCTTCCTCAAGTGCTGTTTCAACAACTACTACAGCTGGGGGCGTTATGCCGTCCGCGCGGGCGGCGCGTGGACCGTCGAGGACTTGCCCTCCATGAGCAGCGTGTCGCTCGGCGTGACGTCGTCCGGCACGCCCCACGTCCTGCTTACCGACCACACCCTCCAGCACGCGACCAAGAGCGGCGCCACGTGGGATACGAACACCGTGGCTTCGGACAACCTGGGCAGCGTCTACACCGACCTGCGCAACGAGGCTATCACCCTCGATCCGCAGGGCACGCCGCACGTCTGCTACCAGTCGGACGGCGGAGCGGGGCCCCTCGTGTACGCCCGCCGGTCGTCGGGACAATGGGTCACGGAGGTGGCCGACGCCACGGCCGGGGCCGGTGAGTCGTGCGCCATCGCCCTCGACAGCCAAGGCCAGCCACTCATCTGCCATCGCGCCACGGCGACGGCGGGCTTGCGATGCGCGAAGCGGGCGGGCGGAGTCTGGAAAGCGTCCGCCATTGCGGCGGCGGGCCAGATCGGGCTCGGGATCGATGTGGCCTTCGATGCGCAGGACAGGCCGCACGTGGTCTACTTCGACGACACGCAGAAGAAGTGGATGTATCTACGATGACCGCTGCCACAACTGGCATGTCGGCCTGAGCCGAACCCGCAGTTGCCGCGATCTCGTCACCGTCGACGTCGACGCCAAGGTTTCTTTTCCACGACAAGACTCGACACGGCCTTGCGCGCAGCCATAGCCTGACTCCATGAACCTCGTCGTTGCTCGCTGCGAGAACTGTGGCGCTGCGGTGCGCGTGGACCCTGCCGACGACAGGGTGACGTGCGACTACTGTCACGTGACCGCGTTCGTCCATGATGCGCCACCCAAGGCTCCTCAGGTTACGATCGCGCCGCCTCCGGAGCCCCTGGACGAAACCAAGCTCACGTTGGGAATAGGGGTCGTCTGTACCCTGGTGGCAATTGTCGGCGTGGTCGTCGCCGCCACTTCGGGGGGGGACGCGAGGATGCTGGCCTCCGGGGTCCTGGTGGCGGGAATCTTTGGAACCCTCGGCGTGTCCGCGGCCATCGGCTACCCAAGAAAGAAGCAGCACTTGCGCGAGCTTCGACTTCTGCGTGAACAAGGCCTTGCAGGACGAGCGAACCTTCGATCCCTCGGAGCCGGCCAAGGCCGAAGTGCCACGCTTCAGCTCGATGTGGAAACCCAGGGCGGCACCCGTCGGGTCACGCATCAAACGACGATCCCGGCGCTGCTCGTTCCGAGGGTGGGCGCCGGGGCAACCTTGCCCGTCTTGGTGCATCCGACGGATCCCGATTCCATCGAGATTCAGTGGCACTTGCTGTAGAAGTCACCCCTCCCGACGAGGTTACGCATCCCCAAACTCCTTCGACGACACGCAGAAGACGTGGATGTCTCTGCGCTGAACCCGGCTCTGCCTACTCGCAAAGGGCGTGGGGACAGAGCGGGTCCGGATGATCCCCATCGCCGAACACCGCGAGCGCCGAAAGGCGGCACCCCCCGAGACACCGAGACAGCTGCGGACAAGCCGAGCAAACGGCCGGAACGGCCCGCATGGGCTGAAAGTGGCCGGACTCGAGCCTCCGCGCGATCTCGTCCCACGGGTCCTCGAGCACGTTGCCCGCGCTGCCTCCGCTCAAGCAACACGAACGGACCGAACCGTCGGGGCCCATCGTCACCGTACCGCGCGGTCCGACGAGCGAGCAGACTCCCGTGCGCAACACAGGAACCTCAGGGTTGTCGAACACGCGCGCCGGAATGGTCACGGCGGAGGCCACGGGAAGCCCAAGCGCACGGCACGTGGCAACCGCCGCTTCGCAGGCGCCCCGAACCTCGTCGCTCGACGGCATGAGCGCGTCGAAGGCCCGGACCGCCGCGCCCGCCGGCGTGAAGCGGCTCAAAGCCAGACCTCGCGCCCCCAGCCCGAACGCAAGCTCGGCCACCCGCGACGCTTCCTGGTGGTTCTTCCTCGTGATCACCATGCAAGCGCTGACCTCGAGCCCCGCGCTTGCCGCCACGGCGATCGCACGCGTGACGGTTCGAAAGGCGCCACGGCCCCGCAACGCGTCATGCACTTCGTCGCTGCCCGACAGCAACGTGGGCTGAACGGATCTCACTCGTCGCGCCACCAGCGCCCGGGCGAGAGGCTCGTCCAAGTGTGCCGCGTCCGTGATGATCGACACGCGCGCACCCGCGTCGCGCAGACCGTCGAGGATGGGGAGCAGGTCCGCACGCAGCAGGGGCTCTCCCCCGCTGAGTTGCACGTTCCTGCAGCCCGTGCCTTCGATCAACGAGCGAGCGGCGCGCACGACGTCTTCGGTCGAAAGCTCGGGCGACGGGTCTTCCGGGCGCGCGAGGTCCGAGATGTAACAGAACGCACACCGTCGATGGCAGCGATGGGTCAACTCGAGGGTGAGAGTACCGATGCGCACGTGAGGCGAGGGTAGCACTGGATCCTGGTGCTGCGTGCCCGAAGTCCCTACCGGGACAAGGCTTGGCTTCGACAATGGCCGGAGGAATGACATCAACTAGGAACTGAGAACACGGAACACGGAACAGAGAACCAGGAACGGGCGGAGCCAGGGGCATCACGCACGACCCAACTCCGTACACGCCCTTCTGTGCCTTCTGTGACCTCTGTGGTTCTCCGGAGTGCGATCCCGGTACTCACTTCGGGCACCCAGTAGTGGAATGGGGAGAGGGGAGCGGCGCGTTGCGGGTCCTTGTCGGACGAGCTACGGTTCTCCAGATGGAAGCGGGATTGACTCGGATCACGGTGGACCCGCAGGTCTGCGGGGGGCAGCCATGCATCCGCGGGCTTCGGATCCCGGTTTCGCTTCTCTTGAGGCACCTCGCCGCAGGTCGCACACCAGGGGAAGTTCTCGAGGAGTTCCCGGAGTTGGAAGACGAGGATGTTCGCGATGCGTTGCGGTACGCGTCGTGGTTGGCCTCATAGCGAATCCGCATGCGCGTCATCGCGACTCTGTCCGCCCTCCTGTTCACGGCGTGCTCGCCCGCGACTACGGCCACGCCAACCCCAGCCCACGTGGGCCAGCCGGTCCACATGGATCCGTCAACATCCCAAGAGGAAGCACCACCCTACCAGCCAGGCCCAGGGACCGTGCCCAACGCCATCCCGGACACACCCGAAAACCGTGAGGTCCTCGACGTGTGCGAGCGCTACCGCACGGCCATGGAGAACCAGGACGCAAACGCGCTGCTCGCGCTGGCTTCCCCGCAGTACTTGGACGATGGCGGAACACCGCAGCAGACGGACGACGACGTCGACCACGCCGCCCTCACCTCGATGTTGGACCGAACCCTCGGCCAGATCACCGACGTGACCTACACGTTCGAGTACGACCGAATCGAGGTTCAGGGCGATCACGCGGAGGTGGACTACCGGTATCTCGGGTCGTACCGGCACGGGGGTATCGAGCGGCGTGTCGCGGACGCGAACCGGTTGACGCTCCTGCGCGAGGCTGGGGAGTGGAAGATCGTATCGGGCATGTGAGACCGGGGAGATTGAGCCCCCAGCCTGTCCGGGCTATGCGATCGTGACCGCACGAGACGCTATCGGGCCGGGAGCCATTCATGAATGACGACGCGCCGCTTCAGGTGAAATCCTCCGAGGTACCGCAGGCCAACTCGCTGGACCGCCTGCGACAGCTCGTGGAGGCCGTGCGGAGGGGATCTACACAGAAGCGCGAGATCCAATCTGCAACAGGGCTCTCGTCGCGGCACGCGGACTACTACGGACAGGCCGCCCGGACCCTGGGCTGGGTGGACCGCGACGGGGAGTCGTACTCCCTCGCGCAGGGGGCGACCGCCCTTCTCAGCACGCGCCCCGGTTCGGACGAGGAGCGCGACGCATTCGTGCGAGCGATCGAGGCCTGCGAGATCGTACAAACCCTCGCGCCCGACCTGCTCGCGGACCCGGGTCCGACCGAAGACGAGTTGACGCGGCGGATCCAGGCCGCGACGGACCTCGCCCAGAAGACGGCTCGAAGGCGAGCCCAAGCGCTGCTCACGTGGCGCGCACGGGTCGTGGCCGCGCAGGCGGAGCCCGATCAGGATCTCGTCCCTTTGCTCATCGACGACGACGGCGAGAGCGAGCGGCTGGGTTCGCAGGTCGCGCGGTTCGATGCGGTGACGGTGGAGCGATTCAAGGGGATCCGGCACGCCTCCCTCGAGCTCACGGGGCTCACGCTGTTGGTGGGCCCGCATGGTGTGGGCAAGAGCAGCCTGCGCGACGTCTTCCGCTTCCTGCACGGGCTGGGGCGCACGTACTCGCTCGCGCAGATCGCGGGGGAGCACTGGGGAGAGGCGGGAACGCTCGCGTGGTCGGGCATCCGGGGCGGCCCGAAAGAGTTGCCGTACCTGGGGCAGGACACGTTCTCCATCGCCGTACAGGTGGCGGTTCCCGACGGCAACCAGCTTCGTCCCGCGGACTACGCGATCGAGGTGATGGTCGGCGAGGGGTGCGCGCCGCGGGTCGTGAGGGAGCGTCTCTCGTTCGAAGGGCGTGGGACATTCGTCTTCGACTCCCACCCCGAGGTCGATGCGCCCGTGCAAGTGCCCGACCGTCTCGCGGTTCGTCTGGGTCGCGCGTCGAGGACGGGTGCGAGGGGGCCCACGCTGCTGGTCGACCCGCGCCGCCCCGCGTTGTCCCAGCTCGCCTTGCACCCGGCCGTGCGAACACGCGCCGTCACGGACGCAGCCGCATCGGTGCTCTCCGCCTTTCGGTCCTTGCGCTTCCTCGAACCGTCCCCCGAGGCGATGCGTCGCCCGACGTTCCCGCACCAGCTCGTGCTCGGCGACCGCGGAGAGAACCTGTCCTCGGTCTTGCACGGTGTGTGTCAGGACCCGGAGCGTCGCGACCTCTTGTTCCGAAATCTTCGCTCGTTCACGGACGGGCTGATGAGCGAGATCCAGTTTCTCCCGGACGCGACGGGGAGGCTGCTCTTCGCCGTGGTCGATCGCAACGGCGCGCGGCTGTCCGCGCCCAGCGTGTCCGAAGGGATTTTGCGCTTTCTCACCGTGATGGCAGCCTTGCTCGGCTTCGAGAGTCCCGGGTTCTGGTTCATGGACAACATCGACGCCGGCTTCAGCCCGTCGAAGCTCGGGCTGGTGCTGGAGTTGCTCGAGCACCAGGCGGCGGCGTCGATGCGACAGTTGGTGGTGACGTTGCGCGACGAGGACGCGGTGGGTGCGTTGGATCTGGCTCCGGACGGGATCACGTCGGCGTACCAGATGTACGCGCATGGTTGGCGAGCGCCTGAGCGACTGGGTTCCGCGGTGGAGGAACCGGCCCCGCGTCGCCCGCGCAACGTGCGGCGGGACGACGACGATCCGAACGAGTTGTTGCCGTTTTAGGGCCCAAAGGCGCCTCGTCACACCGGATCGACCGTCTGGAGGTTGGCGCGCACGTCATCGAGGAGCGGCGCTAGCACGCTCTTGGCGGTGGCAACGAGCACACCCACGTGAAGTTTGCCCTTGGCGCGCGAGGGAACGGCAACGAACTCGGCGTCGTGCTGGCCGAAGGCATCGACGGCGACCCCCCAGAATTCCGCGCGGGAGGGCTCATCCATGGGCTCATAGAACACGCTGACGACGCCTGGGTGACCAGCAGGGACAAGCACGCGATCGACATGCTCGCCAATCGTCTGCATCTCCGCCGCAGCTCTTGCCGCCGCCCGGTGGGTGAAAGCGCCGGGCGTGGAAGTGAACAGCCAGGGAGCGTCGTACGAGCGATACCGCGCCATGGGCTTGCGCCAGTCGCCGCCGAAAACCCGGAAGGAGGGCGGCGGGAACGCTTCGCGCAAGGCCTGCTCGACCACCGGGTCGCTGTCTACGAGCACACCGGTGAGCGAGACGTGGAGCTGTTTTGCCCAGTGATCGAGGATGCGGGCGCTGTTCGGGTAGCTGTCGGGCGAGGCGCGCAGGGAGGCGAGCACGTCGATGATCGGGCTGGTGCGCAGCTTGGTGCCTGCGGGGAGAGGCTTGTTCTGGGCCTGCGCGAGGTTGAGGGTGCGGGAAAGCTGGACTCCGAGGGACGGGTCGCAGCGAACGAAGGGCGCGGCGGCGTGGGTGCAGAAGACGTGAAAACGCTGCGATCCGCTGGCGCGCTGCAACACCTGCAGGGCAGCGAGCTCGCAGCATTGCCGCAGCAAGAGGCCGTCGTTTCCTGTCGGCATGGGGATCGTACTCCTTCAAGTTCCCTTGGACCTGGCCGCGGGAACGGGCCAGGATGCCGCCGTGCGGCAAGGGGAGCAAGGGCACAGGCTGAGCCCCAGATCCGGAGGCACAACGAATGCTGGCTGAGCGAGGGCGCCGAAGGCCGGCCCGAGCACACGCCGGGGAGGCGGAAGACGGAGTGTTGGGGGGTG